>Ga0187772_10000512_pt1 | contig 17356 bp, 16 predicted proteins | sample 0116_SJ02_MP15_2_FD_133137 | JGI IMG/M metagenome (GOLD analysis project Ga0187772, IMG submission 133137) | Tropical peat soil microbial communities from peatlands in Department of Meta, Colombia - 0116_SJ02_MP15_20_MG | ecosystem: Environmental > Terrestrial > Soil > Wetlands > Peat | place... | reverse complement strand
GTTTTTTGCACTCCATCATCTCTTGAACAATTGCCTCTGGAGTTCGAGTCCTGAAAGAAGTGCCCATGACAAGATGAGCTGAACAGTAGACACACCCATGCGGGCAACCCCTGCTGGTGATGATCATCGTGGATCGTTTCTTTCTCATCTGATATCGATCCAGATCGAGCAGTTCCCTCGCAGGACGAGGCAGGAAACCGAGATCTTGAACGAAATTCTGAAGAGGGTTGATTCGTATTTCTCCGTCTTCTCGATATCCAATCCCATCAATCTCCTCAATCTTTTCCACTTTTCCTTTCCCAATCTCTTCTAAAAGAAGAGGAAAACGGACCTCCCCTTCCCCCAAGACCACATAATCGACAAAAGGGTCTCGTAGGACACCCTCCGGATCGCAACTGACGTGGGCTCCTCCCATCACGATAATCTTTTCTCTATCCCATTGCTTGATGATCCTGGCAATCCCCAACGCCTCACCATGATACGGGGTAAAGGAAGACGAGATCCCGAAAACATCGGCCTCCGAATCTTCAACCCTCTTTTGGATTTCAGCCCAGTCCATTCCAAAATGGTAATAGCCGGAATAGAGTTTGAATGGACCCTGATCATTGAAAGGGTAGAAATCTTTAAGATAGGAAAGTTCTCCGGGGATGGGAATGGATTTTTTCTTCTCTGTTTGACAATCGAGGATCTCTATCTCGTGACCGTGATCTCTTAGTGAGGCGGCAAGATAGGCCAGCCCGATCGGCTGCGTCCGGATAGAGGTTCGATAGAAATCCTCAATGGGCGGCTGAATGAGGAGAATTTTCATGGGCTTGCAATTGAACCAGAATATTCATACCATAATACAATAACACAAGTCGAAATGAATTTTGAAAAGCGAACGATGAAAAAGTAAGTTTAGGCCGCAGTGTCAGGCAGGAAGTCACTTCATATACGAGGATGGGTATGTCATCACCTTTGGTCGCATTACACCATAATTCCAGTTAGCCTCAATCTGATCGTCATCACCCTCTCGTAGTTGTCCGTATCACAATATTGAAAACCGAGCTTCCTGTAGAGCCTAATGGCTACGAAGTTGGTTACGGTGACTGTCAACCAGACTGAGTCGAACCCAAGTTGCCTGGACTTCTCCAGGGTCAACCGTGTCAGCTCTGTCCCGATGCCGAGATTCCTGTGGTTTTGATCGACAAAGATCACGAACTCACCCGATCTGCCTTTCACATCGGGAATCAGCGCAGCGTGGCCTATGACGCTATCGTCTCTCCATGCAAGAAGATTCTCCCCTATTTGAAAAAGATTCTTCAGCCAGTTTTGACAGGTCTCAAGGTCTTCAGGCGGGAGGCCCTGAGAGGCGGGTTTAGGAGAAAACGTACGATACATCTCATAGAGAGACGGAAAATCCTCAGCACAACTCATTCCTATGTTGAAGGGTTTTCCAGACTTGTCAATTCTGGTGATGCGCATGGGCTTCATAACGAAATGAATTTGAAAAGGGAATGGCTCTTCCCCAATTATTCGCCTTCTTGGTAAAACGAATATACTTCAAAGCTTCTAAAAAGGCAATTTCTGTTAGAACATGGCAGGGCTTCTTTATTTCTGCCTATAGGGCAAGAGCTCTTTTGGAATCGGAATTCCAAAGCTTTTTCATTCGGTGAGATGATTCCTGATGATCCGTTAACGGCGGGCGCTTTCTCGAGGGGCGGTAGGATCAATCCATTTGGGGTCGCAATAGAATCGATTTGCTGAAGCCCACGTCAGGCAGTGTATTGTGGTTTCTGTGCATGATCCATTAAGAAATTCTTCAAAACATCCCTATCCTCACGAGAGATGTCTACAAATCTCACTCCAGTCTGATAATCCCACGCCCAGTCCTTCCTCAGACGAATATCCATCCAAACCACCTGGACCACCGTTTCAATAACATTTAGATTAGGAGAAGGAGGGAAAAATAATCTCAGGATCAGTTGTTGACCCACTCCCAATTCCTCCGGAAGGTGGAGAAGCAATCCCCCTTCACTCGCGTTAACGGCCCGGGCGTATTTGGAAAATAAGTTCGGTCTGCTATACTTGATCGGAAGGTCGACCTCGAATCTCGGATATTTCCTTTTCTCAGAACCAAGGTTCCTTTCCACTAACTCCATCGGCGAGCTCCCTTTATTTTTATTTTACCGACTTTTTGGAGCAAGAATTATACCAGGGGAAGGTTAGCTATTTTAGTTTCATAACTAACCGGAATCTGTCGATTAATCTGAATTGTGATAATGGTTCAAATCGGAAAACGGAACTGCATGGGTTGACATATTGTCAAAATCAAACCGTTTTTGACAAACAGTCCATTTGGTTCATGAGAATAATGAGGTCAGATGAGCGACTTCGTTTGACCAATCAGGCGGGAGAATAGGGAAATCGATCTGTTCTCAGAGGATAAGGTGTCATTCAAAATTAGGGTTTCAAAGATTCTCAGAGCCTAATGAATTTAGCTTAGGTCGCCCAGTTCATACTGAAGAATTCCCACCAGAACGATGGCAGCCGTCTCTGTCCTCAGAATACGCTGCCCCAGCTTAACGGGAATAAACCCCGTCTTCCTCGCCGCCTTCACCTCTTGTTCGGTAAAGCCCCCTTCCGGCCCGACCATCACACAGATCTTTTGAATGGCTTGTTGTCTCAAGACACTCTTAAGATTTTCTCCCTCCTTTTCCCAAAGAAGGATCTTCAACCCATCTTCTCCGAGATCTCCCAAAACCTCTCCCAACGGCCGGCATTCTCCCACATAAGGGACCTTGGCCCTTCTCGATTGCCGGACTGCGTTCACGGCGATGTGCTGCCAACGGTGGGCCTTCCTCTGTTTCGCCTCCCTCTCCCGTAAAAAGATAGACCTCTCCGATTGAAAGGGAAGGATGGTTGAGACACCCAGTTCCGTCGTCTTCTGGATGATCAGCTCCATTCTTTCCTTTTCTGGAAGGGCCTGAAGGAGAATCATTTCCAAAGACGACTCTGTAGGCGATGCAAAGGCACCAAAAATGAAAACAGAGCCTTCGGTTTTGGAGAGACAAGTGACTCTCCCTCTGAAATCACTCCCTTCGGAGTCGGTCAGGGTGACGAGGCTTCCCACACGGCCGCCCTGAAAACAAAGGGCCTCCAAGGGAGGCCCTTTAATCACAACTGCTTTGCCGATATCAACCCTTCTGTCCAGAACAATTCTATCCATCGCAAGAGGGCTTGCCCTTCTTCTTCTTTTTTTCCCCTTTCGCCCCTTCTTCCCCTCCTTCAAATTCTTTGATCTTCGTTCCCAGTTCCCTAAGCTTCTTATCTACGCGGTCATTCACCGTCCCCTCCTTAAACCGCCCATCTTCCAACCTCTCACCGGCCTCCATTCCTATGAGAATCTCAATGCCCTGGTTAATAGTCCGAACCGGATAGATATGGAACTTTCCCTCCCTCACCGCCTCCACCACATCTTTCCTCAGCATCAGATCATCGATATTGAGATGAGGAATCATCACACCCTGTTTGCCCGTAATTCCTTTTGCCCTGCAAACGTCGAAGAATCCTTCAATTTTTTCATTCACGCCGCCGATCGGCTGAATTTCTCCTTTTTGATTGACCGAACCGGTCACGGCGATGTCTTGTCGGAGTGGAAGCCCGGAGATGCTTGAAAGCAAAGCATAGATTTCCGTAGAAGAGGCGCTATCCCCTTCCACGCCACTATAGGACTGCTCAAAACAAAGGCTGGCGCTCATGGTGATCGGCTTATCCTGGGCATATTGCCCCCTCAGATATCCGGTGAGGATATAGACTCCTTTGTTATGGATGGGGCCGCTCATCTCGGCTTCCCTTTCGATATTGATAATGCCTGCCTTCCCCAGGGATGTTTTGGCAGTGATCCGGGATGGCTTTCCGAACATGTAATCCCCAAGATTGTAGACGGAGAGGCCATTGACCTGGCCCACCACCATTCCATCGGAGTCGATCAAAATGGTTCCGTCATCGATCATCTCTTGAATTTTCTCCTCGATAAGGTTCACCCTGTAATTCTTCTTCTCAATCGCCTTCTCGACATGCTTTCCGGCAACCACATCGCTCCCCTCCTTCTCCGCCCAGTAGTTGGCCTCTCTCAGGAGGTCAGCGATGAGATGAAAACGTGTCGAGATCTTTTTCTGTCTTCCCGTAATTCTCACTCCGTGCTCCACTACGGCCGCAACCCCCGTTTTATCAAAGGGTTTCAATTTATCCTCATCACAGATCTTCCGAACAAAGGAAGCATACTGCTGGATTTTGTCACCGTCCTTGTTCATCACCGAGTCAAAGTCTGCTTTGATTTTGAAAATCTTTTTGAAATCATCGTCTAAGCTGTAAAGAAGGTAGTAAATCTGGGCATCTCCGATCATGATGACTTTTGTGTCGCAATCAATCGGCTCCGGCTTCAGGGCCGAGGTGGAAAAGAAATAGAGGGGGTCGAAGGTCTGAATCTCGATGACCTGGTTTTTCAACGTCCTTTTCAACGCCGCCCAAACCCACGGCTCGGTCAGGGCATCCAGGGCATTGAAAATCAGATAACCTCCGTTGGCCCTTAAAAAGGAGCCTGCCTTGATATGAAGAAAGTCCGTCTTCCAGATTCCTGTTCGCTCGACCACCCGCTCGATGGTGCCAAAAAGGTTTCGGTAGTTGGGGGTGGTCTCGACGATGATGGGGGCTCCTTTGGTCTCCGAATTGTCCACCAACACGTTTACCTGATATTCGCTGAAGGAGTCCACCGTTTGAGGCAAGACCAACCCGGGAATAGGCGAAGGGGCTTCTTCCTTCTCCCTGAAGCGGCCGAGATTGGTTAGAATATCTTCTTGAACTTCATCCAGATATTGGTGAACCTTCTCATTGCCGAATTTCTCCTTAATATCGGAAATGGAGTCTTTGACCGCTGGAGAGATCACCTCGTTGTCCAAGGAGGTCAGCTCTTCTTTGATTTCCTTCTCCGCTTTCCGGGTTTCTTTAAAGATATCCTCCAATTCGTTGATCAGTAGCGCCTGCTTTTGTTTAAGTTTTTCGAGCTCCTCTTTAGAAAATTTATTCTCCTCCACCATGGACTCCACCTGTTCAATGTTGACAGGGTTCCCTTCGATTAAAGGGAAAATGCCGGGACGAGAGTACGGGCCCATTTGGATCTGAACCAAAGCAAACCCCTCTTTGTTGACCTTTTTTTCGAACTCTCGGAACATCTCGGCCTGCTTGTTCCGAAATTTTTCAACCACCTCTTTCTTTTTGTTGAGATAAGTCTCGTTCTCGAATATCAAGGGGATTTTCTTTTTCAGCGTTTCGATCAGGGTTTCCATCTCTTTCTTGAAATCATTCCCCTGCCCCGCAGGAAGGCTAATCATATGGGGCATGTCAGGATTCTTGAAGTTGTTCACATAGCAGAGGTCATTCGGGATTTTTCCTTGTATGTTTGATTCTTCCAAAATGCATTTGATCGTGGTAAACCGGCCCGTCCCTGCCAGACCCGTTACAAAGATATTGTACCCAATGCCATGGATGCTCAATCCCAACCGGATCGCCTCTTGGGCCCTCTCCTGACCGATGATCTCCTCGCAGGCCTGGATCGCTTCAGTGGTCTCGAAAGGCAGCGTTTCCAGATCACAATGCCACCTTAATTTCTCAACGGGAACTTCTTCGTAGACTTTGTCGACCATAGCTTCCCCCTTTGTCCTTAACCTTGCAATTTATTTCACTTTCAATTTTCTATCAGAACCTAACAAATGTCAACGAGCTTTTTAAAAAAACAGAAATTAACGGTGAAGAGTGATGAAATGCGAGTTATGGATTATCAATTAAGGGTAAAAAATCCAAATATCAAAATCCCTGCCGGCAGGCAAATGTCACTTGAATGTCAACATCCAAAAATGTTTGACATGATACTCAGTTTCGGATTTGTTTTGAAATTTGAACTTTGGAATTTGGATTTCGAACTTTTCTAAATGCCCTCTTTGGCGAGCTCCTGGATCAGACCTCTGCTCTTCTCGGACACTCTTTTGGGAACCTTGACGATCACCTTGACGTATTCATCCCCCTTGCCTTCCCCTTGAAAATGCGGCATGCCGAGCCCTTTCAGCCGCAACTTGGTATGGCTCTGGGTTCCCGGGGGGATTTTGACCTTTTTCATCCCTTCGAGAGTAGGAGCTTCAATAGTCGCCCCAAGAACCGCCTCGGAAAAATTAATCTCTTTTTCGACAATGAGGTCGTCCCCTTCTCGGCTAAAGACCGGATGCTCTCTGATAGAAACCTGAAGGTAGAGATCACCCGGCGGACCACCGTTTCTTCCTTCCATCCCCTTCTTGGAAAGTCTGAGCTTCTTCCCCGATGGAATCCCTCTTGGGATTTTTACAGAAATGTCTTCGACTTTTCCGTTCTTTTGAAAGGAGACCCTTTTCTCTCCGCCAGAAGCAGCTTCTTCCAAGGAAATGGCCATCTCGTAGACGATGTCTTCCCCTCTCTGGGGCATCCGTCCCCTATCCTCATAGCCCCCCTGCCTGCCAAAAACGTCTCCAAAATCAAAACCGCTCCGACCTCCGGTTCGATACTCCCATCTACCCCTTCCCCCAAAAAGGCTGGATAGAATCTCGTCAAAATCAAATCCCCGGAAAATATCTTCTTGAGTATATCGTTGGTGAAATCCTTCGGCGCCAAAGGTGTCGTATTGTTTTCGCTTCTCTTTATCGCTCAGGACGGCGTAAGCCTCGTTGATCTCTTTAAAACGCTCTTCGGCCTCTTTTTTATTGGGATTTCGGTCGGGATGATATTTCATCGCCAACTTTCGGTAAGCCCGTTTGATCTCCTCATCGCTGGCATTCTTACCCACGCCCAGTACGGTATAATAATCCTTGGCTGCCATTATTCCTTATCCTCAAGCCTCTGGTCCGACTGTCGCCGGTAAACCTCACGGATCATTCGGTTAAGGTATCCCTCCGGATCATCGACCGTCTCTCTGGTCACGGTGAACTCTCTTTGACCCGTCTTATCGCGGATCAACTCGAACCCATATTCATAATCTTTTGAAAGCCGCGAGAAGAGCCCCGCTCCCTTTCCCTCTTCATTCAGGATGATCTCTGTGATCCGATGAATGGCCTCTTCGCTAAACTCAAGGTTAATTCCGGTCCGTCGTTGAAAATCCCTCTCAAACTCTTCCACCTGTCGTTGAACCTCTACCACCTCTTCCGAAACGCTGTTGACATCATACCCTTTTTCGATCATCCGATTAACGATCAGGTCGATCCTCCCCTCTCGGAAAACAATTCCGTAGCGTTTCTTAAACTCCGCCTCTCTCCGCTGGACAGACTCCTTCAGCACCATCTTCTCGCGGGAAAGGAGGCTTTCAAACTTTTCCAACATCTCCGGGTTGGAGGGGTCCTGGAGCAATCGTTTCAACTCCCGGTCCGGATCTTCCACCAGCGCCCCGGTGACGACAAATTTCTGAATATCTGTGGACGGAAGTCGCTTTTCAAATCTGATGAGAACCTTCTCCACCGCACTGACCAATCCTCTCGCACCGGTTTTTTCTTCATAGGCCTTCACGGCCAGCGCGTGAAGGGCTTCCTCTTCAAACTGAATGTCAATCCCGTAGGACTTGAAATCCTTCTTCTTCCCAAGGATGATGGGATTATTGGGATTTTTCAGAATCGCATGGAGGTCGTCCACCTCGAGTCTTTCGAATACGGTGGTCACCGGCAGTCTCCCGATGAACTCCGACTCGAACCCATAGGCGATCAGATCCTCTGCCTTCGCCAGCTTAAGATGTTCAGCCTGTTCGTCCTTCGAGCGGATCTCCGCCCCGAACCCAATCCCCTCCCGGTTCAAACGTTTCTTGATGAGTTCCTCCAACCCGTTGAAGGCGCCGCTCATGATAAAGAGGATGTTCTTGGTGTTGACGGTCCGTTTCTCCCTTTTGCCGGTCTTCCGGTAATGTTCAATCGCCTCAAGCTGAGAGATCGGGTCATGAGGGACTTTAAGATCCACCTCTGTCTCCTCCATCGGTTTGAGCAGAGCCCGCTGAACCCCCGTCCTCGATACATCCGGCCCGATGAGGTTATTCGAGGAGGCGATCTTATCGATCTCATCCACGTAAATGATTCCGTACTGAGCCGTTTCAATATCTCCGCTGGCTTCATAGACAAGATCCCTGACGAGATCCTCCACATCGCCACCGACATAACCGGTTTCACTGAACTTCGTCGCATCCCCTTTCACAAAAGGGACTCCAATCTTCTTGGCGATCAACTTGATCAGATAGGTCTTCCCCACACCGGTGGGACCGATCATCAGGATATTGTTCTTGATGTGGCCCACGCCTTCATATCGATTACGTCCCTTGGTCATTTCAGTGAACTTGATCCGATTGAAGTGTGTGCAGATTTTGGTCGCGAGGATCTCCTTGGCCTCATCCTGTCGAATGATGTAATCATCCAGAAAGGCCTCCAACTCCTCCGGTTTCAGGTCAAAATGAATCTTTTTCTTCCCCTCACCCAGGTCTTTCTCCTCTTTCTGAACCTCCTCCGTCTGAGGCTTCGGGAAGAGCATGGGCACAACCAGTCGGATCCGGTCTCCGTACTTTTTCCCCAAATATTCGTTTAGCTCCTTTTCCAACTCTTTCTGATCTGGAACCTTCGAATCAGAATCTTTCATCGATTCCTAACTCCTTTTTTCCCCGCAATTTATTGAAAATAATATAACCATTACTACAGTATTTTTCAACTCATTGACTTACGGGGACGCTGTCTGTCCAAGGATGAAAATGAGGGGTGAAAGGGGGTTAAACGAACTTGACGGATTTAAGCCTGTCTCCTTCCCATCGAAAGCGGCGTCTTCTTCTTTTGCGGCAGACTTTTCCTTCCTGAAGGACGGCACCAACCAATAAGGGGAGAGCAACGGTTGCATCCATATAAAGGGCGGCGTAGTTCGACCCCCTTTCAATCTTCCCCCAGGACTTCGCTTCTTCGAAGGTACAGCCTGAGAGTCCTCCCCATTTTGGGTCGTCCGTCGTCACTTGGAAGGCGTAGCGATGGCCACTCTCTTTCTCGAACAGGAGTTCACTGACAGGTCCGAGCTGTTGAATATAATTTTTAGGGACGCCTCCTCCGATGTAGATCGCCCCCGTGACAGAGGCCATTTTCTTCAGTTGAGCGATCTCGAAGCTGTCCCGAATCTGGTCGATCAGGAGTCTCTCCGAAGGAGCCTTCTTTTGCAGGTGGAGGAATGTCAAGCCGATTCCTATGGAACTATCACTCAGGGCTGGGATAAAGACGGGAACACCGTATCGGGAGGCTGTTTTGAGGATGGATCCTTCATCCATGATGGAGTGCCCTAAAACCTCCAAGTACCTCCGTGAGGAAACGACCTTTTCCTCCAACTCCTCCGGAATCCTGGAGAGAAAATGAATCACCCGATTGATTTCATGGTCATCCATCAGGGCATCATAGACTCGGACGATACGATGTTTCCGCAGGGCATCGTCATCGCCTTCCTCGGACCCGACATAGTGCCGATACCCAAATCCTTCAAAAAGATCATGAAACATATTCGCTCCGGTGGAGACGATGACGTCGACCAACTTCATCTCGATCATATCCCGGATGACTCTGCGCATCCCCCCGGGGATCATCGCCCCCGACAACCCCAGAAAGATAACACAGGTTGGATCATTGAGCATCTTTCGAAAAACTTCAAAACATTTAAAAACATTCCGACTTTGAAAGGACGTATACTGGAAGCCCTTGACCAGATCGAGAAGGCTCTTCGTCTTTTTAAGGTTTAAATGTTGAACGGGCTGCTGAAGGAGTTTCGATTTCTTGCTTTTCATCTTCGTCACAGGAGAGATGAATTTTTGCGGAAATTATCAAATAAAAACGGAGAAGTCAAGGAAAATGATTTATCTTGTTGTGTTTGCGCGCTGGATGCCTTGACATTTGGGAAGAAATACGATAATTACTGGGGCTTGAGAGGGGAAGAGGACAGGATGGAGAAAGGATAACCCCTGATATGGAGAAAAAGCCGATCCGAATTGCTGTTGTGGGTGTCGGAAACTGTGCCAGCGCCCTAATCCAGGGGATTGAATTTTATCGTGAAAATAGCCGGAAGAACCGCCCATCGGAATCCCTTGGCTTAATGCACGTCGATATCGGTGGCTACAAGCCCTGGGATATCGAGGTGGGTGCGGCGTTCGATATCGACCGAAGAAAAGTGGGGAAACTCCTCAAACAGGCTCTTTTCAGCAGGCCCAATTGCACTAAGACCATTTATCCGAACCTCAACGATTCTGCCGTGGTGGTCTCGATGGGAGAGGTCTTGGACGGGGTTTCAGGGCATATGAAGGATTACCCTGAAGACCGCGTTTTCCTCGTCGCCGAGGAAAAACCTTCCAATGTGGAGAAGGTTCTCAAAGATTCCGGGGTGCAGATCCTTCTCAACTATCTTCCCGTAGGTTCGGATCAAGCCACTCGGTTCTATGCGGAGGCTTGCTTGAATGCAGGGGTCAGCTTAATCAACTGCATGCCCAGTTTCATCGCCTCCGATCCTCAATGGGCAAGACGGTTTGAAGAGAAAGGCATTCCCATCGTTGGGGACGATGTCAAATCCCAAATGGGGGCCACCATCATCCACCGGGCATTAGCGAAGCTCTTTGAAGATCGAGGGGTCCGCCTGGACCGAACCTACCAGATCAACACAGGCGGAAATACCGACTTCCTCAATATGCTCAATCGAGATCGTTTGAAAAGTAAACGGATCTCCAAAACCGAGGCGATTCAATCTCAACTCGGGGTTCCATTAGAACCGGAGAATATCCACATCGGTCCTTCCGATTATGTCCCCTGGCAAAACGACAACAAGGTCTGTTTTTTGAGAATGGAAGGAAGAGGGTTCGGGGAGGTCTCCCTTAACCTCGAATTGAGACTCTCTGTAGAGGATTCTCCCAATAGCGGGGGGATGACGATTGACGCCATCCGGTGTTGCCAACTCGCCCGTGAGCGAGGAATCGGAGGCCCTCTTCTTTCTATTTCGGCCTATGCAATGAAACATCCAATTGTCCAGATCCACGACAGTGAAGCCAAATCTATGGTGGAGGAATTCATCGAAGGGAAACGGGAGCGCTAACCTTCTCAAATGTTAGATCGCAGGCGGCGGATGTACGGTGGAAGCTCATTCCAGAAAAGATTGTAAGGCAGCCCTATCCCCGGTAGCCCGGATGGTCTTGAAATACTCCACAACTCTTCGGGTGTCCCTTCCAAATTGTTCATAAAGCACTTCAAATTTTTTCGAGGCGATGGAAATATCGGCGATAGGCTGATAGCACCGCATTATTGATGCCCGCCTTTTCGATATTCCTATAACCACCTATCTTAAGGGATGCCATCTTTTCCATGAATTCTTCTTTCAAGTGCTGAAACAACTCTTTCCTCTCTCTTAATTTCTCGTCCTTTGAAATCTCTCTCGAATAGAAACGGGATAGCTGTTGACAGGCCTGGTCGATCCATTGGGAAAAAAGGAGGTCGTCGTCCTGGCAGTGGATGGCTTCAATCACTTCCTTTGATCCCTTCCCATACTTCTCGCATAAGAAATCGATGACCCCCTGATTCCCCACGAAAGTGGCTATTCGTTCGTTGAAGTCGGTCTGGCCTTTAAAATAGATCGTATCATGGGTCATCTCATGGAGGATGAGATTGGCGAGAGTGGCCTCATCCCATTGAAGCATGGACGAAAAGATGGGGTCTTTCAGCCATCCGAGCGTGCTGTAGGCACCGGCCTCCTGGATAAACGTGTCGTACCCCTTCGTCTCAAGAAATCGTTGCTCCTTGAGAACATCTCCCTTCGTAAAAAAGCTCTTATAGGTCACCTCGCCGGTGATGGGAAAGTTCCAATGATAAAGTTGCAGACAATCCTTCTCCGAGGCCGTGATGACATAGAGAACAGGGCCCTTGACTTCGAAATATTTTGAATAACTCTTCGTCCTTGTGAGACCCAACTTCTCTTCACCGTAGCGCTTTACCTCCTGGATGAAATGGATCTTCTCTTTGGCTTCCTCCCCCACCCATTGGTCCTCTAAAACCTCTTGAACCGGGACACTATGAAAAGTGATGAAGGATTGATGCCACCCTAGCTTGGAGAGATAGAGAAGGTTCCCGCAGCCCGTCAAAGAAGGGGACACGAAGGTCAGTAATAAAAAAACCGTGAAATTTTTCATGATCAATCCTTCCTAAAATATTCTTCCACGGGAATCAAACACTTCCACCCCCCTCCTTCTTTCTCTTAACATCCCCCCCGGATTTGGACTATACTTATATCGTTCCATCCTCTCGGCAACGGTCCCCGTTTCAGGAGAGGGACGGAGGTCATGAAGATGACCGTTTTGAAGAAGCTAAAAGACTATCTAGAAAAGAATCGGGTTCGATATGAGGTGGGCTACCATGAAAGGGTCTATACCTCTCAAGAAATCGCAGCGGCGATGCATGTCCCGGGAAGAGAACTGGTCAAAGTGGTCATGGTGAAAACAGATGGCAAGATGGTGATGTTGGTCCTACCTGCCAGCTATTGCGTGGAAACCAAGAAGCTAGAAAAGGCTTTTCAGTGTAAGAAATTGCGGATTGCAAAAGAAAAAGATTTTGAGGAACTCTTCCCCGACTGTGGGTTGGGGCCATGCCCCCTTTTGGGAACCTCTACCATTTAGAAGTATGGGTCGATCAGGTTCTCACCGAGGAGGAAATGATTGTTTTTCGGGCCGGAAGCCATGTGGAAACCCTTAAGATCAAGTATGACGATTACGCTCGATTAGTCAACCGTGGGTGGGAGATTTCAGCGAGCACTTGTGAGAGCAGGATGCTCTTCATCCTTCCTTAACTTTTGTAATAAGACCACGACGGCCATTAACCCAAACCCGATGATATCGTACAGGGGTTCAGGGTAGACCAGGGCCAGTCCTGCCACGATGAGCATGATTCTTTCATAAAAAGTCGTCTTCTTAAGAAACCAATTTTCGACTCCACCCGCCAGGGCGGCAATCCCAACAAATGCGGTAAAGGTCGTCCAGATGACATCTACCACCGGCCCTTTGAGTAAGATCCCAATGCCCTTAGGATCGACCGTGAACATAAATGGCACGATAAAGGCGGGGAGCGTATATTTCCATGCATACATCGTTGTCTTGTAAGGATTCCCTCCAGTCAGGGCTGCTGCGGCGAAGGGTGAGAGGGCAGTCGGAGGAGAAACCTCGGAAAGAATGGCATAATAGAAGACAAACATATGGGCAGCAAAATCCGGTATCCCCAACTGGATCATTGCCGGAGCACAAATGACGACACAAATGATGTAGGAGGCTGTGACCGGAACAGCCAGTCCAACGATCCAAACAATGATCGCCGTATAGATCACTGTCACCAGAACACTCCCTCCGGCATAGGCAAGAATAATTGAACTGAACTTTAGCCCCAACCCTGTCAGGGTCACTACTCCCACAATGATCCCGGCGGCAGCACAAGTAGAGGCCACACTCAAAACACCGATTGAGCCTCCCCTCAAGGCCTTCACTAATTTCTTGGGGGTGAGGGCTGTATCTTTTCTGATGAAACTGACTGCAAAGGTAATGATGGTTGACCAGAAGACAGCCATGATCGGTGTAAAGCCAATGGCCATAATCGCCACAATGGCCACAAGAGAGGTGAAGTGAAATCCGTAGAGGTAGGTGAGCTGCCACAGACTATAAGTTTTATCGAAGGCGACCTCTTTCACCCCGGCCTTTTTGGCATCCAGTTCCACCATCAACAAGATGGACCAATAATAAAGGCAGGTTGGAATGGAAGCCATGACGATCACATCCAGGTAGGAAATCTTTAAGAATTCAGCGATGAGAAAGGCGGCTGCTCCCAGGACGGGAGGTGAAAGGATGGCCCCGATCCCTCCCGCAGAGAGAAGTCCCCCTGCCGCGTCCTTACTATAGCCTGCCCTGGCCAACATGGGGTAGGCAACTGCTCCCAAAGTAACGGTGGTGGCCACTCCGCTTCCTGACGGACCTCCGAGGAGAAAAGAGGCCATAGTTACGGTCCTGCCTGCACTCGTAGGCTTTCCGCCCATGGCTGCAAAAGAAAAATCGATGAAGAATTTTCCTGCCCCCGAGAACTCCAAGAAAGCTCCCCAGATCGTGAAGAGGATGATAAAGGTTGAGGAGACATCGATTGGAACTCCAAAGATCCCCTCAAGGGTCATATACATATGCCCCACGATGCGGTCAACATCATAGCCCCGATGGGTCCAGGGACTTGGAAGCCAGGGTCCGACGAATGCATAGACGAGAAAGGCCATGACCACACCAGGCATGATCAAACCGGTTGTTCTCCGGGTCGCTTCTAAGACCAAGAGGATTAATATGACCCCAAAAAATAAGTCCCAGAAATTCGGGTCCACGGAGCGGTAAATAAATTGGTCAAAGTCGGCCAGCATATAGAGTATGACTGCGATGCCGAGAAGGGCAAGAACGTAGTCATACCAGAGGATGCGATTCTTAAATCGCTTGAAGGACGGGAAGACCAGAAAGGAGAGAAAGAGAACGAACATGACATGGATTCCCCTTAACACCTGGGTCATGATGATACCGATGGCTGCGTAGAGGTGAACAAGGGACATGACCACAGCCACCACGGTGATGAAAGTATCCATCCTCCCTGTGAGCCGGCGAGAAGGACCCTCTTCCTCTTCGATATACTTCTCCGCCTCTTTCAGGGCTTCTTCCGATATCACTACTTCCCGGTTATCTTTTTTCTTTTCCTCTTCCATTGCCCCTTCCTTATTTCCTTTTTACTTAAACATCTCAGAGAGAAGATAGTTGAGCAGAGGCATCGATTCGACCCTCAATTGAATCCGATCGCCTCTCTCCCCGATCCCGCTCAAGTAGATCTTCCTGTCTCCGACAATCAATCCCTGTCCCTCCCCTATTCCCCATTTAAAATAGATGGCCCCCAGCCTCTGGTTCATCGGATGGAACCCCTTCATATCTTCAAATCCATAGTATTGCATGACTGCGGGGCTTTTCGTCCTCACCCCTTTGAGGACAACGGCATCTCCATCAGCCTGAAATTCCTCCACAACGGGCTCCTTATAAATCGAGTGAATGCAGAAGACAGAAAACGGTTCAGTCGGACTGACCCGGATACGGACCGTCCGCGGGTGATCCATGTTCTCAATATGAAGGACTGTTACCTTTTTGAAAAGCAACACCCCTCCTGCGATGACCAGAAGGCCAACCAATATCAGGAGGGACCAAGTCCTCTCTTTCAATTACTTAATCTTAAGTCCTTTCTCTGTGAAATATCGAACGGCTCCTGGATGGAATGGAATCGGCGAGCCCCCACCCGCCTGATGCTCCAAAGAGAGGCTGCTTGCCTCTCGATGAGAAATCACTAGCTCCGGTTTATGCTCAAAGAGGGTCTTCACGAGATCATAGGCCAAGCTCTCCTTCATGTTCTCACTGCAAATCAAAAGATTCCAAACGACGGCAATCGGAATCTCCATACTCTGCCCGGGATACGTCTTTACAGGAATAACTCCTTTAACATAGAGAGGCCCATACTTTTCCCTCATCTTGGGGACTGCCTCTGCATGACCAATAAGTTTCATCCTTACGCCAGGGGTGGCTCCCAAATCCGTGATGGCTGCCGTGGGAAGACCTCCTACCCAGAAAAAGGCGTCAATCTTCCCGTCTTTCAATGCGCCCGCTGATTCAGAAACACTCAATTTGTCCCTGGTCATTTCTTTATTGGGATCCAATCCAAAAGCTTCGATGACTCTCAGGGCCATTATCTCCGTTCCACTTCCAGGAGCACCAGTTGAAACTCTCTTCCCTTTGAGATCCGTCACCTTCTCAATGGCCTTGCCCTCGATGGTCACAATATGCATATTATTTGGATAAAGGACTGCTAACGTTCTCAGAGGAATTCTTTCTTTGAATTGTGCCCTCCCCATATAGGCATCCCATCCCGTATCTGCCATGACGAAGGCCAATTCTGCCTTTCCTTTGCCCACCAGGATGCAATTATCCACCGAGGCAGTGGTCACCTCTGCTGTTGCCTCTAAATAAGGGACGTATTTAGATAAGATATTGGCCAGACCCCCTCCCAAGGGATAATAGACGCCTCCTGTTCCGCCGGTGGCAATGGACAATCGAACTGTCTTCTGAGCCCACGCCGGAGAAAGGCTGAAAACGAATGAAAAGACAACTCCCAATATCCACAGCCGTCTCATAGAAAAACCTCCTTCTAAAGATGGTAGCCACATTTATATTAAACCAACCTCTTGTTGTCAACAAGAAGTTTGAAACCCAAAAACTGCTCTCCTTCGCTTAGGAATCTTGCACAGGACGGTGGGTTATCTGTAGCTCTCCTTTTACAAGACGGTAGCAGGTGTTCTTTAGCCAGGTCCGGTCATCCTGATCCGGAAAGTCATTCCGAAAGAAAGACCCTCTGCTCTCCGTTCGAAGCAAGCTTCCCTTTAAGATAGCTTTAAGAAGGAGCCCACCATTTTCTAAATCTCTTTTTTTGAAAAGATCTTTCAAGGCAGCAGGATAAACCTTCTCGATTCTTTTCTCAACAGAAGCCAACCGATCCAACCCTTCTTTCAAAGACTCCTCCTCCCGACAAGGGCCGGCATATTTCCAAGCCAGATCTTTTAATTCATTAAGCAGGTCTCTCGGTTGGTCAAAGGTCCCCCTCCTTTTTTTGAGATAAGATCGAACTTTTCGGTCCCATTTTTTGACAGAGTTTTCAGAAAAAAGATTGAAAGGTCCCTGCTCCTGTTCTTTCCGGCGGACATATTCGGCTGCTGCCCGACCACCAATGGCCCCAAACACTGCACATTCCGTCAATGCATTCCCTCCCAGTCGATTGGCACCATGGATTCCCCAAGCCACCTCCCCTGCCGCAAAGAGACCCGGGAGAGACGTTCTTGCGTTTTCATCGATCTCCACCCCTCCCATAAAGAAATGGACTGCCGGGCAGACCAGAAAGGGTCGATCACGGAAAGGGAACTTTGATTTCTTGAGAAAGTTGAGGGGATAATGTTCCCATTCTCCTTGGGGGACTTGGGTCAGGTCAAAAAACACATCCCCATTTTGAGAGGCATGATAAAGAGCGATAGAGAGGCGGTCCCGTTGGGTAATGATGGCTTGGTTAAAATCTTCCCGAAGGTTAAGCCTCTCCAATAGATCTTCTCCTTTCTCATTGAATAAACGGACTTCCTTTGGATAGGGAGGATAGAGGAGAAAAGAAGAGAGCCGTGGCTCTCCCAATACAAACGGATAAAATTGGACAAATTCTAAATCGAAAAGGGGAAG
>Ga0187772_10000510_pt1 | contig 17425 bp, 17 predicted proteins | sample 0116_SJ02_MP15_2_FD_133137 | JGI IMG/M metagenome (GOLD analysis project Ga0187772, IMG submission 133137) | Tropical peat soil microbial communities from peatlands in Department of Meta, Colombia - 0116_SJ02_MP15_20_MG | ecosystem: Environmental > Terrestrial > Soil > Wetlands > Peat | place... | reverse complement strand
TGTCGGATGGTTCGGATCGCTGACCGGGACGTGCAATTCGTTTGCGGCAACGAATCCGTATTGAGGATAGCGGTACTCCCACCAGAATTGATGTGCTACGGCAGTGACTTGAATCGTACCTTCGGGTGCGCGAGCATCCTGCACTCTGTGAATTACCTGCGCGGTGGAAAGAAACAGAACGACGACGATCAAAACCGGGAGCACGGTCCACGCGAGCTCCATCTGGTCGCTGCCATAGATTTGAGGCGGTTCGACCTCGTCATGGTGCTTTCGTTCGCGAAAATTGACGACCGCGTAAGCAAGCAGGCTGAACACGACAACAAAGATGGCGCCAAGGATTTCAAGCTCGAAGATAGAAAGCCGGTAGATAGAATGAGCCGGCGTCGAGACAGGCGCAAAGATGTTCGTGGGACTGATCGGATCACCGTCGGAGCGGGCCCATGCTGCGGTATTCGCGAGCGAGAACAGCGCGAAAGTAAGTGGTGCGCGCTGGAACCAGCGCCGCAAGCGTCCGCGAAACGCTCCAGCGCGGCCCGAACTCGAGTTCATGGCTGCGTCAATTTCTTCGCTTGGGGATTGTGTCGGCACAAACTTCCGCGTCAGAACAGCGCACGCTAGCCGAAGTCGCGAATTCGTGATGTGACGGACGTCACGATGAATGGTGATATTCGACACAGAAAATCTCGGATCTCGCGGCCCAGGCGCAAACACGAAAATGCCCCCCTCGCGCGCCGACAGTTATACGTAATTCGGCTGTGAATATCTAGTGCCTGCACGCCCGTGCCACAGCTCTTATCTTAATGAAGATGTCGCCTTGATAGACAGGATCAGCGTTAGCGTGCTGGTTCGAAGACGGGATGGGGCGGAGTTGTACGAGGATTTTTTGCAGAGGGATTTGCCGCCATCTCGCATCTGTTTCGGCCCAGTTCTTTCGCACGATAGAGCGCATCATCGACGCCAACGAGTAGCGCATCGGGTGCAATTGAATCGGTAGGATCACTCGCCGCGACCCCAAAACTGGCCGTCACGTTCACCGCTCCGGCGGGTGTCGCAATTGGCGAAGAGGCGATCGTTTCCCGCATCCGCTCGGCAAGGCTCAATGACCCCGCGGCGTCGGCAGTCGGCGCGATGATTAGAAATTCTTCACCGCCGTATCGGCCGACCGTATCGTAAGGGCGGACGCAGCTCACCATTCTGCGCGCGGTCTCCTTCAACACGGCATCGCCGAGGAGGTGTCCATAGGTGTCATTGATCTGCTTGAAGTGATCGAGGTCCGCCAGAATTACGCCGAGCGCTCCACCTTCGCGTGTCTGGCGCGAGCGCTCGCGATGTATCGCTTCGAGAACGGCGCCCCGATTGAACAGTCCAGTGAGCGCATCGTGCGTCGCCTGGAAACGCAATTCCTCTCTCGCGGAGATAAGGCTCTGCTGAAGGCTCAGGATACGCAGGCCTACGCGCACACGGGCTCGCAATTCCTGTGCGTCGAAAGGTTTTGTCAAATAATCGTCGGCGCCCGATTCGAGACCCTGCAGCACGTTCCCTTTTTGAGTAAGCGCCGTGAGCAGGAGGATGTAAACGTAAGGCCGGTCGCGCCTCTGCCGAATCCGCTGGCATACCTGTGGACCTTCGAGGCCCGGCATCACCCAGTCGAGCACAGCCAGCGATGGGGCGTCTTCGCCTTCGAGCACGCGCAGCGCCTGCAAACCGTCAGAGACGGCGATGACGTCGTAGCCAGACTTGACGAGCAGGGCCTCCAGCATCCGCCTCAGGACGGGGTCGTCCTCGGCGATAAGAATTCTGCTCGCGCCAGCGTCCGCTGCCGGCGTCTCGGATCCTGATGGCGTGTTGAACTTGATCTGCATATTTCTCTTCTGGGTTTCGAATTGCCGCCGGCTAATGAGCTGTTTCCTTAAGAAACGAATCCAATTCAGGCACGAGCCGCTCGATCTCTCTCTCGAGATCGGCAATGGGCCGGACCGCACTTTCCAAGTTTCCTGCGCGCGCGAGGCGCTCAATTGTATGAGCAACCTCGGAAACAGCGTTCGCGCCCACGTTTGCGGACGAGCCCTTCAGTGTGTGTGCCAGTCGACCGAGCGCGCGAGCATCGTGCGCGCTCCAACTGTCACGAATCTGCCGCAAGGTTGCCTGACACTCATCCACGAAGAGCCGCAGCAGCTCTTCAAGGAGCGACCGGTCTCCCTCCACGCGGTCCAGTGCAGCCGCGACGTCCAACGCGGGGCGGGCACCTGCCGGTTCCGCGGCAACTTCTATTGCAGGTGCGTTTCCTTCTCTCGCAAGCTGACTCACGGCAGCCAGCAGGCTGTCGGCGCGAACTGGTACTGGCAACACCGCATCGGCCCCGCTTTCGATAAACCGCTGGCGATTTCCGGGCGTATCGCCAATTGCCAGCGCGATGATCGGTGTGCGTCTGCGCCCCGCGCGTTCATGGACTCTAATAGTGCGGATTAGCTCAGCGCCGTCCTTTTGCGTGTCGGCCAGGACGAGGTGGATCGACCCGCTGCGGATTGCTGCGAGCGCTTCTTCACGCTCGAAGACGGGTGTGGAAGCGTGGTGATGCTGCTCCAAGATTCCAGCAACAAGCCTTCGACTTACGGCGTCCAGTTGGTAGAGGAGAGCCTTCATGCGTCATTGCCCCGACTGCAGGACGAACGAGCGCCTCGACGTGGAATACCAGGCCACACTAGATACGTTATCGGCACGTCTCGCTCGCGACTTTAGCCGATGTTGTTTGAATTCAATGGAAAAGGAGGCTAAGGAGATCTGCCGAGTGGCGATGCGCGGCCGAGGTTATGCTGGGCGGCGACGCTTAGTGAAGCGAGAATTTCTGCCAGGGAATCGAATCCACGGGAACGGTTGTCATGAAACCGGCGATGTCGTCACGACCATAATAGGTCGGTGCTCCTTCGGAATCTTGTGCCATCAGGACGACCGGTTTTCCTTCTAGGACCTTTTCAATCGCCGCAATAATGGAATTCGCCTCGTGTGAATTTGAAATCACGTCGCGTTTGACGATCACGACTGCGAAAGTCGTGCCCTCGGCGTCCATCACGGCGGCTTCGAACTGCATGAATCCCCCCAGACTAGCAGCAGAATCCGTCGAATTGCGTCGGCGCGCCACTGTCCTTCGGTACAGTATCGGGACAGCGAAATCCAAGTTTGCACTCCGGGGTTTTCCCGACCCGCTCAAGTTTCTGCTGCTTCCCGCCGATGGTGACGTTGATAGGCAACCGCTCGTTCTGCGTCTGCCGTTTCTCGAAACGCACCATGAAGAATCTGTCTGCGCTAGTACTGACGCTGGCCTCGATCGCGCTGATTTCCAGTTGCGGCGATGCGGTTTCTTCTCCGCCCGCGCCTCCTTCGCTGGGGATTTCGCCTAGTACAGCGCCGAGTGGCACCGTAGGATTCGCTTACAGCCTCGCGCTCAGCGCGAGCGGAGGGCAGGCCCCCTATGCTTGGTCGGTCAGCGCAGGCACTCTGCCAGGCGGATTGAGCCTCAACGCGTCTACGGGCATGCTTTCGGGAGTTCCCGCCGCGAGTGGTTCATCGAACTTCACGGTTCAGGCCACGGATTCCTCGGTGCCAGTCCGGACTGGCAGCATGCCGCTCACCGTCATCGTGAACGCGCAGCTCGCGTTCTCGATATCGTCTCTGCCGGACGCCGCAGTGAGCGTGCCATACAACACGACGGCTTCCGTTTCGGGAGGAGCGGCGCCCTACACATGGAGCATTGTTTCGGGCAGCCTTCCTCCGGGCCTTTCATTGAACAGCGCGACCGGAGCGATTACGGGCACGCCCACGACAGCCGGCGGTTACGGATTGGGATTGAAGGTGACGGACTCTTCCAATCCGCAGCAGACCGCAAAGTTCTTCAGCGGAATAAATGTCTACGCACAGTTGGTGATTACCTCGACGAGCCTGCCTGACGGAAATGTCGGCAGTTCTTATAGCGCGACACTCACTGCGACAGGAGGCACCGGTTCATATTCGTGGTCGATCAGTTCGGGAAACCTACCGGATGGAATCAGCCTCGATCCCGGCACTGGAGTGCTTTCGGGAACTCCCACCTCCGAGGGGCAAGCGAGTTTCACCGTACAGGTCACTGATACGGCCAACCCGCCGCAGGACCCTGCCCTTCCGCTGACGCTGAACGTCGGGCCTCAGGGAGCCAACGACAAACTTCTCAAGGGGAGCTACGCGTTTCTGTTCCAGGGCGTGGATTCACACGGGGCAGTCGCTTTCGCGGGGACACTGAATGCTGATGGAGCGGGATCGATCACGGGTGGTGTTCTCGACATCAACCGTTCCAGCGGAGCGCAAGAAAACGTTGCAGTCGAGGCTGGACAATTCGCGATCGGCGGGGACAATCGCGGCACCTTGACGATTCGCTCGACGCTGGGAAGCCAGACGTTCAGCATCGCTGTGAATGTTGACGGAACGCTCGTGCATTTCATCGAGTTCGATGCAGCAGCGGCCAATGCGATTCGCGGCAACGGGATCATGAAGAAGCGCGCCGACAGCTCCGCGCAATTTGATTGGGACGGCAACTATGCGTTCTCATTTGCAGGTTCCACTTCGACAGGGTGGCCATCGGCGATGCTTGGAAGTTTCGCAGCCACTCCCGATGGACAGATCAGTGCTGGCCTTGCGGACGCCAACTCGAACGGCGCCACCGAGCAGGAAGCGTCGATTCAAAGGACGTCAAGCTACAACTTCTCCGCCAATGGCCGTGGCACACTGAAATTAGTGGTCGACAGAATCGGGAGTATTTCGGGCGCCGCTTACTTCGTATCTGCGAATGAGTCATTCTTCGTGCGAACCGACGCGCCGCGCAGGGACTTGCTGTCGGGTGAGATCCGGCAGCAGTCGGGCGCTCCATTCCTTGCGCCTGCGTTCGCAGGAACTGGAGTGCTGCACGTTGAAGGCGAATCGCTGGCCAGATCGACCAACGTCGGTGTCGGTCTCGTATCGGCGAACGGGCTGTTCGCCTTGTCCGGGAGCTATAGCGCCAACGAAGGCAGCGGACTCATCTCCACGCCGGTTGCCGAAGGCAGCTACACGATAACTTCTTCCGACTTCGGACGAGGCACGATGAACTTCGCTGGCAACGACTTCACATTCTACGTCGTTGACTCGGCGTCAACCTTTGTGATGGGGGCGAGCGGAACGGATGTGAAGAGCGGATTGTTGGAATCACAGCCGGGGGCCGGGTCTGTGGCTTACGAACCAGTTGGGAAATTCGCCGCTGGCACAGAGAGCGGATCGAGTGCCAGCAATGAATTTGAGTCGGGCATCGTGGGCATTTCGCCGAACGGAAGTTTCGCAGGAACGGTTGACCTGATTCAGCCCGGCAGCTTGCTGTCTTCGGGCGTTGCAATCAACGGCAGTTTCGTCACCGCGGCGGAAGGCAACGTAGAAATGCCGAGAGGAACGATCCTCTATGTCATCTCGCCATTGCGGATCATTGAAGTGGATTCCCAAGCCGGGCAGGCCAGTCCGAAGGTTCTAATCCTCGATCGATAGAGAATGGATTCCGACCGTGGACCTCTAAGAGCCTACGTACGAGACTCACACGCCGCCGATCTGATATCCAATTCCCCGGATCGTGTGGATAAGCGGGCGCTCAAAGCCGGAGTCGACCTTCTTCCTCAGGTAATTGATATAGACGTCCACGACGTTGGTCATCGAACCTGGGTTCAGCTTCCAAGCCTGCTCTACAATCGCTTTGCGTGGCACCGGCTGAAGCGCGTGCTGCATCAGAAAATCCAGCAACACGAATTCCTTGTGCGTCAGTTCAATCGTGTAACCGCCGCGCCGCACGGTTCGCTTGATTCGATCGAGCTCGAGATCCTCCACTTTCAGGACGAGCTTGGCAGGACCGTTGATGCGCCGGAACAACGCGCGAATACGCGCGGAAAGCTCGGCCGCCGAGAACGGCTTGGTCATATAGTCGTCGGCACCCGCTTCGAGACAGCGAATGCAATCTTGAACCGACACGCTTGAACTCAAAACGAGCACGAGAGTCTCGGGATGAGCCGAACGCAATCGCGTGAGTAACTCGAGGCCTCCAGTGATCGGCAGTCCCAAGTCGAGGATGATGACGTCGTAGCTATCACCGCCGGCATGGCGCTCAGCTTCCGCGGCGCTCACGGCTGTGATCACATCCTGTCTTTCGCTTTGCAGATGCCGGACCACGAAATCGGCCAGTATCGGATCATCTTCGATCACGAGAATTCGCATGCGTCCCCCTGATGGGCCGTGCATAATTCATTAGAATTTTTCAATCAAACCCCACGCCGCGGAACGGGCCCCAAGATCTGTGTTTCTCCCATGCAATTCAACTGCACTCATGAAATCTTTGAAATCGCTTATGTATCTAAGCAGCATTTCGAAAATTTCGAACGTGATCGCAAGGCGCGCACGCGAGTCATGCCACCGTATGATGATGGTCTTGCTCGGCCCACAAAGCAGAATCAATACGAGGAAAAAAGCATTCTGCTTTGCGTGCCGGTCGCCGCGCTGCTCTGAGCACACACCCGCGTCCTACGGTCAATATGCCGCAACTCAGAACACACGTGAATTCGGCGCATCCCCTAGGGCAAATCCTGTAGGGCAGCGTTCCAGGGCCAGCTAGCTAGATCGGTCTCTTCTCAGCGCGAAGAAGTACACGCACACACGTTCGACGTTCACGAGAGCGAGGTAGTGAATGATTAGAGATTTCTATTCTTTCTAAAGTTAACTCCTTCGCAACACAACGTGATGAGGTTGCTAAAGCCTGCGCGAGCTTACCGACTTCTTGTGATAAAGAATTAAACCACGCGTCACAAATCAACAGCACATTTCAAATTGCGGGAGAAAATTAATGTCAAGCGGCGCCCAGCCCATTTCCAAGTCCGAGAGCACTCGTCTTTTGATCGCAAGTCCCGATGCGGCTTTCAGACGAACATTCACACAGTCGAGCGTCTCGTCGCAGGGGCGAGTGGAAGAAGTTGCGAGCGGCTCGCAAGCGCTCTCCAGATTGGAGTCGACGCCGTTCGACGTGCTCGTGCTGGACAAACATCTTCCGGATTTGAACTCGCAAGAAATCGCCGAGATCGTTCGACGTCGGTTCGCGCCCATGGAAGTGAGGCTTGTCGATTCGCGCGCCGGCACCGACAAAGGGTTCGTCGAGCAGCCCGCTCCGGCACCCATCGCTAGCGCCGCTGTGGCTGCGCCCGCACGCCCCCAATCGACTCCAATCGATCCGCAGCCGCTTCCCGCCATGGTCGGAACATCGCGAGCAATGCAGCACGTATATCGACTGGCCCGACTCGTCGCACCGCGCGACACGGCCGTACTGATAACGGGCGAGACGGGGACTGGAAAAGAAGTTGTGGCGCGTGCGATTCACGAGCTGAGCGCAAGGGCCGAGAATCCGTTCGTTGTCGTGAACTGCGCAGCGATTCCGGAATCGCTGCTCGAAGCGGAATTGTTTGGTCACGCGCGCGGCGCGTTCACGGGAGCCGTGCAGTCGCGCGTCGGGCGCATCCACATGGCTCATGGTGGAACATTTTTTCTCGACGAGGTTGGAGATCTGCCGCTGCCAATGCAAGCGAAATTGCTGAGATTTTTGCAAGACGGAGAAGTACAGCGACTCGGCAGCTCGGAAGTGTTTCGAGTCGACGTGCGCGTAATCTGCGCGACGAACGTCAGATTGCTCGACAATGTGAAGCAAAAACTCTTCCGCCAAGATTTGTACTATCGAATCGCGGTGTTTCCGATCGAGCTTCCGCCGCTGCGCGAGCGTAGGGAAGACACAGCGGCGCTGGCGGAGCACTTTCTTGCGGAGCTTTGCAAGAGCGCCGGTCTTCCGCCAAAGAGAATTTCTGCGTCTGCGCTTGCGGTATTGCGCCAGTCGCCGTGGTCGGGAAATGTGCGCGAGCTGCAACATGCCGTCGAGCGCGCGTTCATTTTGGCCGGAGATGAACTTCAGCTCCACGTCGAACACTTCAGCCGTACTGACGATCCCGTACAGTTTAGAGAAATCTAAGTTATCCGCCCTGCCCTTGGCATCCCAGATGCAACGAACGCGCTGGGATGCCGAAATTGCCCACAACCCGGCAAAATCGCCTAAGCGCCGGACAGCGCCGGAATCGGGCGGCGGATCGCAAATCGCTGGAGCGCGCGTTCCGAACCTTCACGCAGGTGGCGGGATCGCTTGAGAAGTCGTACGCGCAGCTACAGAGCGAAGTCGGACGCCTTCGCGGGGAATTGGAATTTGCGAACACCGAGCTTTCGCGAAGCGTAGAAGACAACGCGCGGGTGCGTGCTTTCCTGACGCGTATTCTTGAAGGGCTTCCCTGTGGCGTCATCGTTGCGGATTCTCTTCGGCGTCCGCGAATGATGAATCCTGAGGCCCGGCGGCTGCTTCAGCTCCATCCTGCATGGATTCCGGGAAAGGGTGCTGATTCGCCCGCGATCCTCGAAGAATTGCTCTCCTCGGCTACGTCTTCTGCCTTTTCATGCGAGCGGGAATGGTCTTGCAATTCGTCGCAAGGCACTCGAACCCTCGTAATCTCGGGCTCCCACGCCGAGACAATGCAGGACGACGAAGGGGACACAATTTGGATCATTCGGGACATCAGCGATCAAAAACGACTCGCGACCGAGCGCGAAGCCGCTCGCAGGGCGCACGCTTTAGCTGAGATAGCCACCGTCCTGGCGCACGAGATCCGCAATCCTCTGGCGAGCATGGAACTTTTTGCCGGTCTGCTGGCGGATGCGATTGACCACACGCCAGAAACGCAAGAATGGATTGCGCAATTGCAAGCTGGGTTGCGCTTGTTGGCGGGCACCGTCAATAACGTGCTGCAGTTTCACAGCGAGCCATGCGGGCAAATGCTGGCGACAAGCCTCGCCCAGCTGCTCCGCGAAACAGTCGGCTTTCTGGGCCCTCTCGCGCGACAGCGCGGCATATCGATCGAAATTCAGAACTCGTATGAGGAAGCGTTGGTTCTCGCTGACGCGCAAGGGCTGCGCCAGGTCTTCTTTAATCTCGCGCTCAATGCATTTGGCTCCATGAAACAGGGCGGCACTCTCACGATTCGCGTTTACTCGATTGCGAATTCCACGGAATCGGTCGGGCTCGAGTTTGAGGATCAGGGCGCGGGAATCGACAGTGACACGCTTCCGCAGATTTTTGAGCCGGGCTTCACCACCAAGGCCGGTAGCCCCGGACTCGGCCTTTCGGTTTGCCGAAAGGTGATCGACCAACTCGCGGGGACGATCAGCGTGCGCAGTGAACAGGGAAGAGGCACTACATTTTGTATTTTTCTGCCGGTCGCGGAGGAACTGAATGAGTCACGTGCTTGTGGTCGATGACGAAGCGTCGATGTGCCGGGCGCTCGACGCGAATTTTCGCCGCCGCGGATGGCGTGTGACGACGGCAAATGGGGTCGCGGACGCACTCGCGAAATTCCGGACCGCGCCCTGCGGGCTTGTCGTCACGGATATGCGTATGGGCGATGGAGACGGACTCGCGGTGCTGCAAGGCGTTCGGGATGTCGCGCCGAATACGGCCGTTATTTTTCTGACGGCGTACGGAAGCGTTCCAGAAGCTGTGACGGCCATGCGCGAGGGAGCCTGCGACTATCTGATGAAGCCCGTTTCTTTTGAGCTGCTCGAAGAGAGGGCGCAGCGGATCCTCGGGCGCATTCCGTGTGAAGTCGATCCCGAAGAACCCCAGTTTTTCATTGGAGAGTCGCCGGCGTTCCGCGACCTCATCACTAAGGCCAAGCACGTGGCTCAGACCGATGCCGACATCCTGATCGAAGCCGAGAGCGGCACAGGCAAAGAACTCTTGGCCCGACTCATTCATCGCGCAAGTCCGCGAGCGTCGAGGCCCTTCGTCGCCGTGAATTGCTCGGCGTTTCCTGAAAGCCTGCTCGAAAGCGAATTGTTCGGCCATGTGCGCGGCGCCTTTACGGGAGCGATGGCGGCCAAGCCGGGAAAGTTTCAGGTGGCCGATGGCGGGACGCTCTTGCTCGACGAAATCGGGGAGATGCCGCTGAGTCTGCAACCGAAATTGCTCCGCGTGTTGCAAGAGCGTGAAGTGGATCGGTTGGGCGACACGCGGCCAGTTCCCATCGATGTTCGCGTGATTGCAACGACGAACCGATCTCTGCCCTCTCAGATCGAAACGGGCGCCTTTCGCGCCGACTTGTTCTACCGCTTGAACGTGATTCCTCTTTCGATTCCTCCCCTGAGCGAGCGCCGTGGAGACATCCTGCGTCTGGCCGAGCACTTTCTGCGAAAGTTCGAGCCGGCATCGAAGCGAGGCCAACTGAGAATCTCCGCTGAACTGGCGGCGGCGCTCTGCGAACACGATTGGCCCGGCAACGTGCGCGAGCTCGCAAATTTCATCCGGCGGGCTGTGGCACTTACGCACGGCGCCACGCTTGGCGTCGACCTGTTTGGTTCCGTCACACGGACGCAAGCTGCCACGCCGACCGACCGGCCGCGAGCCGGAACGACGCTCGAAGATATGGAGCGCCAGCTTTTGGAAGCGACGCTCGAAGCGACGAAAGGCAATCGCACGCGGACAGCCGAAATGATGGGCGTGAGCCTTCGCACCGTGCGAAACAAAATCCGCGAATACGGGCTTGCTCCCAAGGGGGCCGCATGAGCTGGCTCGATTCGGCGCAAGACAATCTGCTCGCTCGTTACCTCGATCTGGCGGCCACGCGGCAGGCGTTAATCACGAGCAATATCGCGAACGTGGACACGCCCGGCTATCGCACGCGCGACATCGATTTCCACGGCGAACTGCAACGCGCGCTGCAGAGCGACGGAGAGGCTACGACGGAGCCGATCGTGCGCGAGGTGCAGGGGCTTATCGCACGGCCCGATGGCAACAACGTCAGCATCGACCGCGAAAGCATGCTGCTCGCAGAGGTGCAGTTGCAATTCAGCGCCGCCGAGCAGCTTCTCAAATCCGACTTCAAGACGCTGAGCATGGCCATCAATGAAGGGAGTAGCTCGTCATGAACCTTTTCAAGGTGTTGGACATTAGCGCGTCGGCTTTGCTCGCGGAGCGTCAACGCGCGGAGGTGGCGTCGAGCAATCTGGCGAATGCCGAGAGCACGAGTACGCCGGACGGGGGGCCGTACAAGCGGATGCATGTCGTTTTCGGCGCGCACCCAATGTGGAATCACGGCTTTGCGATGACGCTGGCGTCGTTCACCGACATGAATGCGGAAGGTGTGCGAGTCGATCGCGTCGTCCAAGACGGGGCGCCGCCGATTCGTCGATTCGAGCCGGGAAGTCCCGACGCAGACGCGGATGGCTATGTTTCCTATCCGGCGATCAATCCGGTCGAGGAGCTCGTGAACCTGATGGGTGCAGCGCGCGCGTATCAACTCAACGCGTCGGCGGTGCAGAGCACCAAGAACATGATTCAGGCTTCGATCGACATCATCAAGTCGTAGGGCTGAAAGAGGAAAAGCATGACGAATCCAATTCAGGGGTTGCCGCAGCCGACTGTCGATATCGGCTCGGCGATTGGCAACGACCAGCAAGGCGGATCGGGTTTCTTGGAGACGCTCCGCACTGCGGTTGATCAGGTGAAAGACCTTCAGTCGCAAGCGGACACACAGGTACAGGGAATGCTCAACGGAGACGGCCAGGACGTTCACTCCGCAATGATCGCGGTGGAGAAGGCAAACCTGGCTTTCGAACTGATGCTGCAGGTGCGTAACAAGATTGTGTCGGCGTATCAGGAAGTGTCGAGAATCTCGTTCTGACCGGCTGACGAGCGAAACGAATGGATAAGCTTCAAAAGCAGGTAATGGCGTTTCTGCGGGGACTGACGCCCACGCAAGTTGCGCTCTTGGTCGGCAGCACCATACTGGTCGGTCTGACGATCTGGATTTTCGTTCGTTTGCTTGGCGGCGCCGACTACAAGCCGCTCTATACGGGCCTCGCTCAGGGCGATGCTCAGTCGCTGGCGCAGGAACTCTCTTCGCAAAACATCAATTTTCAAATTTCGTCGGACGGCACGACGGTGCTCGTGCCATCGGATCAGATCGACAAGGCCCGGCTCGACGTTGCGTCGCGAGGGCCGCTAAGCAGCGGCCGCATGGGCTTCGAGTTGTTCGACAAGCCGAACTGGTCCGGCAGCGATTTTTCCGAAAAAGTGAATTACCAGCGCGCTCTCGAAGCAGAGCTTGAGCGGACGATTCAGACGATGAACGGTGTGGAAGCCGTCCGCGTGCATTTAGTACTGCCTCACGAATCGCTCTTCACCGAACGAGAGCGCCCCGCCAAGGCCGCGGTCGTACTGAAGCTTCGCGGCACGCGAATGTCCGATCAGATTGGGCGATCGGTGGCCAATCTCGTTTCAAGCGCGTGGGATGATCTTTCGCCTCAGAACGTCACGGTGATCACGACCGATGGCCAGATGACCGGCGAGGCGCATGGGGAATCCGCCGATGGCACCGGAGGCATGGCGGACCTCGAGACGGCGATGGCGGAGCGGGTTGCGCAGGTTCTCACGCCGATTGTCGGCTCCGATCATGTTCGCTCGAGCGTGACAATCGAATACGATCCGACGTCCGGCGAGAGCACGCAGGATGTTTACGATCCGAGCGCGAGTGCCGTGCTGACTTCGCAAACCTCACAAGAGACGGCGGACGGCCTGGAACCCGCCGGCATTCCCGGCACTGCGAGCAACGCTCCCAACACTCCGCCTGCGGGATCTGCGGCGAATCAGGCTGTCGTCGATAAAGACGGCCAGGCGATTCGCACGGAGAGCAAGACCTTCGCCGTAAGCCACACCGTGCGCCATTTGCTGGAGCCCGCAGGACGCATCAAACGCGTCGCCGCGGCGGTGCTGGTAGATGACGTGGTCGAATCGAAGACCGAAAATGGCAAGACAAGCGAAACCCGCCGCAAACGAACTCCGGATGAAATGAAGCAGATTGGGGATCTCGCGAAAGCTGCGATTGGCTGGGACGGAAGCCGCGGCGATCAAATTTCAGTCGAGAATGTTTCTTTCCGCAGTCCGGAAGTCGAAAAGCCCGAGCCCCCGTCAATGCCCGACCGTGTCCGCGAGGTCGCCGAGCGCTGGACCGGCCTGCTTCGTTATGTCGGCGTTTTTGCGCTGTTTCTTTTGGTTTACTTCCTGATCCTCAGCCCCGTGAAGAACCGGGTTCTCACGGCGATCGAGGCCGCCGGGAATCGCGCGTCGAACGGGCGGGTACTGGCGGGAGAAGCAGTTGGTACGCCGGGCCTTTCGGGTGCCGAGCAGGCGGCTTTGGGCGGCGCAACGCAGGTTCCGCAGCTTCAACAGGCCAATGTTCTCAAACAGCAGATCGTCGCGCGCGTTAAGACCGATGCAGAAAACGCCGCCAGGCCGGTCCAAGACTGGCTGCGCAGCGGAGCGTGATCGTGAGCCGCGCGACTCAACCTGCCCTTGCCGCCTCCCGAAAAGCAGCGGTGTTGCTGGCTTTGCTCGGAGACGACGCGTCGACAGAGATTTGCAAACATCTCGGAAAAGACGAACTGCGATTGCTCGCGCAGGAAATCTCCGATCTGGACGACATCACTCCCGAGTTGGCTACACAGGTTTTGCAGGAGTACCAGGGTCTCGCGACGGCGCCCGCGTCGATTGCACAGGGTGGACCCGACTTCGCCACAAAGCTCGTCGTGAAAACGCTCGGCGACGAAGGGTCGCGGCCGTTGGTCGAAAACGTGATCCGAGCGCGCCAGGAAGCAGCAAGAAATCTTGAGGCGCTTGAGAAGGCCGACCCGAAGCAATTGGCTAAACTTCTGCAAGAGGAGCATCCGCAGACGGCCGCGCTGATCCTCGGCCATCTGAGCGTGCGAGTGATAAAATCCGTGTTGCTGCTGCTGCCTGACGAAGCACGGATCAACGCCATCAAGCGGCTCGCGCAGATGCAGAATTTCTCTCCGGACATCGTGAACAAAGTATGTGCGCGGCTGCTGGAAAAACTGAAACCCAAAAAAGAGAGCGATCGTAAGGCCTACGGTGGTGTGAAGACGGTCGCCGATCTGTTGAACCGTATTGATGGCAAAGTGGCAACCAGCATTCTGGAAGCGATTGAGAAGGATAACGACGCACTGGCTCTATCCATTCGCAACCAGATGTTCACATTTGAAGACTTCAATGGAGTGCCTGACGAAGGCCTTCGCGAGTTGCTTTCTCAAATCGACAAGAAATCTCTTGCCATAGCCCTGAAGGGCGCGTCCGAAAGCGTGACGAATCGCTTCTACGGCTGTATGTCGTCGCGCGCAGTGGAAATGATGAAGGAAGATTCGGAAGCGCTCGGGCCGGCGAAAGCGAAGGACATCAGCCAGGCGCAGGCTGAAATCATTATGGTGGCGCGGAAGCTCGAATCGGAAGGAAAGATCACTCTGCGGAGCAGTGAAGAAGGAGAAGACGCGAATGTCGAGTGAGTCGCCCAGCGGAAACGGTTCATCCGCGCCCACTGCAGAGCCTTTCCTTTACACGCCTGCGAGGTCGGATAACACCGCGCGCCCGAGCAAGACGCCACCCGCGCCGCGCGATGTTGTTGCCATCAGCGGCGAGCGCGGAAATGAGTTGCCCGCCGAGCAGCGCGCCTACGAAAAAGGCGTCAGCGAAGGGGAAGCCCGGGCGCGTGCTACTTTTGAAAAAGCCCTCGCCGAAGCGCGAAGCCAAATTTCCCTGGCGCTTCGCCAGTTTACGAAGGAGCGTGAAACGTACTTTGAGCGCGTGGAAGCCGATGTCGTGCAATTGGCGCTCTCGATCGCTCGCAAAATTCTCCACCGCGAAAGCCAGATCGATCCGCTCTTGCTTACCGGCGTCGTGCGCGTAGCGCTGGAAGGAGTGAAACGCGATACGCACGTTCGCCTCCGCGCGAACCCTGACGAGGTGCGGTTCTGGCGCGATTACTTCACGCACGCCGAAGACATTCGCCCCACACCCGACCTGATCGGCGATCCGGCGCTTGCTCAGGGACACTGCGTGCTCGAAACGGAATTGGGCAGCACGCACATCAGCTTCGAGACCCAGCTCAAAGAAATCGAGCAGGGCTTCCTCGACTTGCTGAGCCAACGGCCGCGGGTAAGTGAATGAGCCGGGCTCGTCCGCTTGCGCCGTTCTTCCGCCGCCTCGACGAGTTCTCCACATTTCGATGGATGGGCCGCGTGACAAAAGTAACGGACTATCTGGTTGAGTCCGAAGGCCCTTTCTGCTCCGTCGGCGAGGGATGCGCCATTCTGACTTCGGAGGGCCGCACGCTCGCCGGTGAAATTGTCGGCTTTCGCGATCAACTCGTGCTGTCGATGCCGCTCGAGCGACCATTTGGGATCCGGTACGGTGACAGAATCGTTACGCGTGGCACGCAGCCCAGCCTGCGTGTTGGCCCGGGCTTACTCGGGCGGGTGATCGACGGCACTGGCAAACCACTTGATTCACGAGGGTCGTACGCTGCTCGCGAGTATTGGACTCTTCGCGGCGATACGCCGCTGCCTCTCGATCGCGCGTTGATACGAGATCCGCTGGGGTGTGGCATTCGGGCGATCGATGGGATGCTGACGTGCGGGCGTGGCCAACGGATGGGCATCTTCGGCGGCAGCGGCGTCGGAAAGAGCACGCTCGTTGGAATGATGACTCGCGGCACCTCGGCGGACTTGACGGTGCTGGCACTCGTCGGAGAGCGCGGCCGCGAGGTGAGAGAATTTCTCGAGGAATCGATCGGCGAAGAGGGTCTTCGCAGAGCCGTGGTCGTAACCTCGACATCCGACCAACCGCCGCTGATGCGCATCCGTGCGGCACTGGCTGCGACCACCGTCGCCGAATATTTTGCGGCGCAAGGCAATCACGTCTTGCTTGTTGTCGATTCGCTGACCCGATTTGCGATGGCTCAGCGGGAAATCGGACTGGCGGCGGGTGAGCCTCCCACCGCAAAAGGATACACGCCATCGGTCTTTACGCTCCTCGCACAAATACTCGAACGCGCAGGTCATTTCGGCAGCGGAAGCATCACCGGTTTCTACACGGTGCTGATGGAAGGCGACGACCAGCAGGACCCGCTCGTGGATGCCGTGCGTGCCATTCTCGACGGGCACATCATTCTCGATCGCCGGTTGAGCGCGAAGGGACACTACCCGCCCATTTCGATCCTGGATAGTCTCAGCCGGTTGATGCCGGCGGTCTGCGCACCTGAGCACCTGGCGAAGGCGCGTCTTCTGCGGAGTTTGATCGCATCGTATGCCGCATCGGAGGACCTGATTCGTGTCGGTGCGTACCAAAAAGGCGGCGACCCTGTTTTGGATCGCGCGGTGGCTGTGCTGCCTGAGATCAATGCCTTTCTGCAGCAGAAAAAGGAAGAGAAGACTCCGATCGATCAGGCGATCAAATCCTTGATGGCGCTGGCTGGATAATCCGAATGCCTTTCCATTTTCCACTCTCGGCTTTGCTGCGACTCCGGGAGAGCCTCGAAAAAAGTGAACTGCAACGGCTGCAATCGATCGCGGCCCAGCTCTTGCAGGTGCGCGCCGAAATTGCCTCGCTCGATGCGGAAATCGAGGCTACCCGCAGGCAAGTCATCGAGCGAGCGTCGGCAGGAATCACCGGCGCCGAGCTTCACGCCGAGGCGGTAGGCGATTTTGCGCGAGCTCAGCTTCGCGCGACGCTGGTCAAAAAACGCGACGAGCTTGAAATAGAACGGCAGGAGCAGCAGGCCCGGTACAAAGAGGCTCGACAGCGGCGCGAAATTCTGTCGAGTCTTCGGGACCGACAATTCTCGGCCTATCAGCGCGAACGGCAGCGCCGCGAACAACAACAGATCGACGAGCTCTTTCTGATCCGACTGTCAAGCCGAAGGCGTTCGGGCTGAACCTATCAAAGAGGTTATTCCGCATGAATTTGCATTGCTTCGGTATCAAGTCAGTGTCCGGCTAGTTGATCCTTGCCTATCGTGCTCGGCAAACATTTCCAGCCTGGATTGCCGTCGTTCTCGGCAATTTTTGCGAAAACTTAAGCGCGAATCGTATCGCATTGAAACGCAGCAGTTTACCGCCCACCGAAAAGTAAGTCCGCCGTCGCTAGCATTTGGCCACGCGGATGCAATCGCTTCGCCCGGTTCGAATCAGACCTATGCCCATTGAGCCGAGCGCAATGGCCGTCGGTGGCGGCAGTTTCGCCTCCGCTACGGTAAACACAGAAATCGTGATGCCAACAGCAACACCAAGCTCCACGGACCCAACAGCGGCTTTCGCCGAAATTCTCGGCTCGTCGCTGGTCACAGCTGACGCAGCTCCTAGCGCTCGGCCGCTGGAAAACCTTCCGACCTCTCCGTCTACCGACAAGAGTCCAGTGCCGATCGTTTCTTTTGGCATTGGAGCGAAGCCCACGAAGTTGCAC
>Ga0187772_10000509_pt1 | contig 17431 bp, 15 predicted proteins | sample 0116_SJ02_MP15_2_FD_133137 | JGI IMG/M metagenome (GOLD analysis project Ga0187772, IMG submission 133137) | Tropical peat soil microbial communities from peatlands in Department of Meta, Colombia - 0116_SJ02_MP15_20_MG | ecosystem: Environmental > Terrestrial > Soil > Wetlands > Peat | place... | reverse complement strand
CGAAAAGTGATATCAGTGATACCGTTCTTGTGGTCAATGGAGGTCGCTGGGGTTTTGGGAGGCAACGGAACTGAATTTGACAAAGTGATTGAAGCCCGCATAAACACAGGGTATTATCGCTCACGTATACTCGTCACCTCGACTTGCGCTAAGTGGTGTAAATCGCATCCCACTCTCTCCGCCATTGTTTGCTGTCTTGCACTTACGCGTGGTGATCCCTTGGGTGGTGCTCTTCGTCGGAACAACTCGATGGGTTGGATCGAACGCCAACAATGCCTTTTCCGCAGGGGACGGGCAGCATCCAATGATGAGCTGCCTGCTAGAGGATGAAAGTTATGGCGATCAAAGTTTTTCAGGATAAGCTTTCACTGAGCAAAGCGGCAGCCGAGCAGGCTGCAACGGCCATCCGCACAGCGATTCGGGATCGTGGCCAAGCGCGCGTGATCGCTGCCACTGCCGCCTCGCAATCGAGTTTTCTGGAATATCTAACGAAGGCAGACGGAATTGACTGGTGCCGCGTCGAGCTATTTCATCTCGATGAGTATATCGGGTTGCCCATCACGCACCCGGGAAGCTTTCGCAGAATGCTGCTCGAGCAGTTAGTTCAAAAAACCGGGATCACGAAGTATCACTTGCTTGATGGAGATCGGGACGCAGGGGAGGTGGTTCGCCGCGTTGGCGCAGACATTTCCGCCGTTCCGATCGACATTGCCTTCCTGGGAATTGGCGAGAACGGTCACTTGGCTTTCAATGACCCGCCTGCGGATTTTGAGACCAACGAACCGTATCTGATCGTGAATTTGGATGAGGCATGCCGGTTGCAACAAGTCGGAGAGGCGTGGTTCGCTGATATTTCGCAAGTGCCGAGACAGGCTATCTCGATGTCGGTGCGGCAGATTCTGAAATCGAAGGAGATCCTTGCCGTCGTGCCTGACACGAGAAAGGCGCAGGCTGTGAAGGCTTGCTTCGAAGGGGAGATTAGCCCGATGGCTCCGGCCTCAATTCTGCGGACACATCCCAACGCCACGATTTATTTGGATACGAAATCGGCGAGCTTGCTAAGCCCAGCGTTGCAGACCAGTACCTGAGACGCAATCTCGGGCGGACAAATTTCTTGCCATCATCGCCAGAGCCATCTGGAACCCGTCCCATCGCCCGCTTGCGATGGTGGATCTGCGCTCTTCTGTTCGCCTCTACCGTAATCAACTACATCGACCGGCAGACTCTGTCTTTGCTCGCGCCTTATCTCAAGATCAGCTATCACTGGACGAACAGCGACTATGCGAATATCGTGATCGCATTTCGCATCGCTTATACCATCGGCCAGACGCTGTTTGGGCGTTTGATGGACCGGGTCGGAACGCGACGTGGTCTAACGCTCACGGTAACCTGCTACTCGATCGTTTCCGTAATGACTTCACTGGCGCGAGGCTTCTTCAGTTTCACCGGATTTCGTTTTCTGCTTGGCGCAGCTGAGTCGGCAAACTGGCCTGCCGCGACGAAGGCTGTTTCCGAGTGGTTTCCAAAGCGTGAACGCGCGTTGGCAACAGGGTTTTTTGACAGCGGGTCTTCCATCGGCGGAGCGATCGCTCCCTTTATCGTCCTCGGAATCTATATGCGTTGGGGGTGGCGGCCGGCATTCGCGATTCCCGGCTTGCTGGGATTTCTTTGGATTATCGCCTGGCGCTGGTTATACCACCCCCCCGAGTCGCATCCTCGCATCGGCGAATCCGAACTGAAGCTAATTCGCAGCGACAGAGCTCAGTCGGAACTGTCACGCGAAGTGAAGCACCCGCGCTGGCGCGATCTTCTGCTCCTTCCGCAAACCTGGGGAACCATCATTGCCAGAAGTTTTACCGATCCGGTCTGGTTCTTCATCACGGACTGGTTTCCGATTTATCTGGTAGCAAAGGGCATCGATCTCAAGAGTGGCATCCTGGCTATCTGGATTCCTTTCGTCGCCGCGGATTGCGGAAACTTCATCGGCGGCGCCGCGTCTGGATACCTGGTCAGGAGGGGGTGGTCTTTGGGCACCGCTCGAAAAGCTGTGATTGTCTTCGGCGCCTGTGGAGTCATGACGCTCATCCCAACGATTTTGACTGCGAACCTCCTCGCGATCGCATTTCTGTTTGCATTTGCCACTTTTTCTTATGCAACATTCTCGACCATGGCGAATGTGTTGCCCTCTGATCTCTTTCGCGGCGAGGCGGTGGCATCGGTCAGCGGAATCAGCGGGAGCGGCGCCGGACTTGGAACGATCGTGGCCTTCAAGTTGATCGGCTATTTCTCCGATTCACACCGAGCCATGGCAGGTCACTCTTTCGATTCGATAATCGTTGTGGCTGGTCTCATTCCATTCGTCGGGATGACTCTGGTTTTGCTGCTGGTTCGCAACACACGAGCGACCGAACAAGGCATGGTGCTTAAAATCTGATCCCCCGCATTTCGCCGGCCGCCGGAGGTTCAGTCGGTTGGCCCCGGATCTGATTCCGGCAGGCGGGTTTCTTCAGAGCTGAGGTGTCGTGAGGGGTCGACCGTCAACCAGCTCGCCGCTCCAACGATGCACAGCGCAGATGCTACGAGAAATGAAGTCGTCCATGAGAATCTCGAGGCCAGCAACGGTGTAACAATGGCAGTGAGCATCGCTCCAATCTGACTACCCATGTTCATGAAGCCCGACACAAAGCCGGACGAGCGTCCGCCGATGTCGGCCGTCACCGACCAGAATGAGCTTTGAGATACGTACAACGAACCTGCACCGCCGGCCAGCACGACGCTTGCCAGGCGAGCACTCTGCACCTGCGACCCGAATGCGATGAAAGCTCCCGCAAGAATGAGCGCACACGCAGCCAGCACACAGCGGCCGAGCCGTGGACCTTTCCATTTTGTAAGGCGATCGCTGACAGCCCCCCCCAGAAGACAGCCCACCAACATGGCGAGAAACGGCAACATGCTGTAGAGCGCACTGGTTTTCAAAGTGAGACCGCGAACGTTGGCGAGATACAGATAGAACCAGCTAAAAAAGATCCACGCGACATAGCCGTAACAAAAATAACTGAGGGTCACGGCCCACACTTCCTTGCTCTGCAACACCCGTCTCCATCCAACCAATGAATCCGTATTTCTTTGCACCGTGGAGTATGTCAGTCCGGACTGTATCAACTTGAGTTCAGATTCGGACACGCCCTGATGCTCTGCTGGAGTGTCGCGGGCGATGAAGAACCACACACCAGCCGCGATGAACCCAATCGTGGCGCACACCCAGAACGAGGAACGCCAACCATAGCGCAGCATGATGTGGGTGATGAGCAAGGGAGTGAGGCCGGCGCCTGCTCCGACCCCGGCAAAGATCCAGCCATTCGCGATCCCGCGCTCTGAGGCCGGAATCCAGCGAGAGATGAATTGGTTGGCGGACGGATAGATCACAGCTTCTCCCGCCCCTAACAGAAATCGAACCGCCATGAAGACGATGAGAGCCCCGGTAATCTCTGCGGGTACCAGCGCGGTCAGTGCGGTGAAGATACCCCACCAGGCCACTCCAGCGGTGAGCACGCGTCGTGCTCCGAAGCGGTCGGCGAGCCTTCCAGCAACGGTCTGGAACAGAGCGTACCCGAGCAACATTGCGCTGAAGACTTTTCCCAGTTGCACATCGCTCAAATGGTAGCCTTTCGCAATGGCGCCGCCGGCAATAGAGATGTTTACCCGATCCAGATAGGAAACGGCACTGAGGACAAACAGCCAAAACACCAGGAACCAACGCACCCGGCTTGCTTTAGCGTTGTCCATGTGCCGCTCCGTCGAATTGACCGCTTACCGCGCAGTAGAACTGTTGTGCCGGCCGCATGGCCAGTGGAGGTGAGCAATTGCTGCGCCGAGCGCACTGTGATATTTTCCGGCTCGTTATTGAATTCAATTTCCCAGTAGAGTTTGTTGGCGAGATTCTATGAACAAGATTGCAGTTTACGTCGCGCAAATTGTTTGTCTGATACTGCCCCTTGCCGTGCGCACGCAGGCGCAACTCGATCTTTTCTCGAAAGAGCAACGGATCGAATTTACTCCAGCGTGGCAGGGCGACCGCTTTCCCGATGGGCGACCGAATGTACCCGATGACGTGCTTGCCCGACTGAACGATGTCACAGCCGACGAAGCCTGGGATGTTTTGCAAGACGAAGGCTACAAGAACCAGTTCGAAGGCGGCTGGAGGGTGATTAATCCTGGACAGCGGCTCGTGGGCCGCGTTGTCACTGCGGTTTTCATGCCACGACGGCCAGACGTCGATACAGTAATTCGAACCAATGGGAAGAAAGAGAATCGCGTTGGAGACGAGAACTCCTGGATCATCGACATCCTGAAGCCGGGAGATGTTTTGGTGGTCGATCTGTTCGGCAAGATTCGCTACGGAACGATCGTGGGAGACAACCTCTCCACCGCCATCTATGCCAAAAGTCACAATGGCCTGATCGTAAACGGCGCTGTTCGTGATGTCACGGGCATCGAGGAGATCCATGGGTTTCAGTGCTACGTGCGTGGCGTGGACCCGTCGGCGCTTGAGAACGTGATGCTGATGGGAATCAATGTTCCTATTCGCATCGGAGATGTGACCGTGATGCCGGGAGATATCGCGATTGGCGATCCCGAAGGAGTCACTTTTGTTCCTCCACAACTGGCGGCGAAAGTAGCCGACGACACGGAAATGGATCACTTGGTCGACGAGTGGGGCCACATGATGCTCCGCGAAGGCAAGTACACGCCGGGACAGATTGACGGCAAATGGACGAAGGAAATGATCGAGCAATTCAATGCCTGGCTCGCGAAAAAAGGCTCCAAGCTTCACATGGAGGAGCATTGATTGAGGTAAGGCAGAACATCAGGCATTGTATGAACTGGAATTCTCGAACCTCATTCCGTCAACCTCAGACGGGTATTTAACGGTTAGGCAGCGTGTTCGCGAAGAAGCTTCGAAAGTTGCGAGGCGACGATTCTGTCTTCTCCCGGTTGCAGCATAAATGAACACATCGCCAGCCCCGGCTGTCCTTCCCCACGGCCGATCACGATCGACGGCGAGGAATTGCGCAACAGCTTGGCTGCATCTTGCGGCGTCAATCGTACCCGGGACTCCTCCCAGGTGATCCGCATGTGTGGCACGTGATTCGCGACGTCAGGAACAAAAAACGACGTATTCACGCCCGCCACTTTCGTGATTTCGCCAGAGATCAATTCCAGTCGAGCCTGCCATTCCCGCGCGAGGGCGTCATGATCTTCGGCAAGGAACACTTCCAGAGCCTTCACCATGCCGACAATCTCTTCTTTCCCAACTTTCTGGCTGCGGCCGAGCGTGTCCTCGTGCGGGCAGTTGTTTAGCAACGCATTCGCGACCATCTCCTGATGCCCGATCAATAACCCGGCGCATTGAGGTCCACGAATCGCCTTTCCGCCGCTGAAAGTGATCAGATCGTAGCCCATATTGGCGTAGTCCCAGAGATGCGATACGGGCGGCGTATCGGCGGCGGCATCGTTCATGCAGGGTACGTTGTATTGTTTTCCCAGCCTGACCCACTCGTCCACCTTGATCTGTCCGGCGGCGTTGGCGAAGTTGGAAAAATGCATCATGGCCGTGCGTTCATTGATAGCCGCGTGCAAATCGTCAACAGTTTCGACCTCGATGAGCTTGACCCCAGTCGCCCGCAGCTGATGATCAAACGGATTGCGATGTGATTTCTGAATGATCACTTCCGACTTCATCCCAGTCAGATCAGGCAACTGCCGGATCAGCGCATCATTACTGCCGGTCAGAATGCCCGCAAGGCCGGATTGCATCGCGGCAGCGGCTCCCGAGGTGACCAGGGCTGAGTAGCCGTCGGGCAGCTTGAGCATTTCAGCAATGCGATTTCCCGCGGCCACCTCCAATTCCGGAATACTCACGAAATGGCGCCCCGCCATGGTCATGACGGCTTCCAGTTCCGGGTGGGGAAGGGATCCACCCAGCATCGTCATTGTGCCCTGACAATTGATCACGGTTTTGACGCCGAGCTCTTCGTACGGATTTCCGGTTTGTCCAAACCCACTGACCTTCGCGCTCGTATCCGCCGCCTTTGCGCTTTTGCCAAACAGTTTGCGCGGCTCGAGCAGGGTGCCGGAGATCATTCCCACCGTGGCGAGAAATCCGCGCCGGGTCCATTTCGGCAGCTGCATCAGTTTTCTCCGTTCCCCATCACTTGCGGGTTACCGCAGCAATGCAATTGATCTCCACCAGCGAATTGCCGGGCAGAGCCGCGACCGCTACGGTCGTGCGCGCCGGGCCGCCGTGAGGAAAGTAGGTTGCGAACACCTTGTGCATTCCGTCCCAGTGTTCGATGTTCACCAGGAAAACATTCGCCTGCAGAACTGTGTCCATCGATCCGCCGCCTATCTCAACCATTTTCTTAACCTTGTCCATCACGATGGTCGTGTGGGACTCGATGGTCCATTCCTTGGAATCCCGCGTATCATGCGCACCCTGCCCGGAGACGTAGAGCACACCGTTATGCACGACCACCGGCATGATGACTTCTTTCTCCGTGCCGGGCTTGCCTTGATCGTTGAGTTTCTGGATTCCGCCGGAGGCTTGGGCGTCGGACCCCTGTCCCAGCGCGCGCCGGGATAAAACGACTGCACCAATCCCCAAACCTGAAAATACCGCTGCACATCTTGCAGCGAACTTCCTGCGTGTAAGAATCCAACTCATTTCTGGCTCCTTTGCTGTCGAGATTCGTCGCCACTGGTCCGTGAGATTACAGATTCGCTTTGAACTCCCACCCGGATCCGAGTTCACCGATGACGTCGCTGAGAATGAAAGTGCAAATTATCGGATGAAAATCGATTTGGAGCAATAGGACCCTCAGAGGCGGCCGAACTTCTTGACTGCCTCCACAATCGACTTCGTTTGTTCGATGACGGCGTACATGGAATGCTCCTTGTAGTCGAGTTGCTGGGCGAGGGCCAGCGCCTCCTGAGCCCGGCCCCTGGGCACCACGACCACGCCATCGCTGTCGGCAGCAATGATGTCCCCAGCGTTCACCGTGACACCGTCACAAATCACGGCGATCTGCGATCCGGCAAATTTGTAGTGGTGAACGGAAGTGGAAGGCACAATGCCTTTGGCGTAAACCGGGAAACCGATCTTGCGCAGATAGGCCACGTCGCGCACACCTCCGTCAATGACGGCGCCAGCGTAGCCGCGAGCCGCCATCGCGGTCCCCATGAGACCGCCCATGCCAGCGATATCTTCTCCGTCTTCCACGACCATGACATACACAGAGTCGGCCGAGCCCTCGTCAATCGCGGCCAGCATGCCGCTGAGTGCACTCGGATCGGTGTTGCCTTCGTCCTTTTTGAGCAATACCGTTCGCGCAAAGCCGGCAAACTTGGCGGTCAAGATCGGGCTCATGCGGTGACTCATGTACATGCGTTTGCCTGTCAATTGCTCAAGAGCGTCGGAGACGGAAGCCACTTCGACCCTCCGGTAATCCGCGATCAAGTTGGCTTCTGCCTCGGAATCGTTGGAGGCGATCGGAGCGTCGGCGTGCAGGAGCCGGGAACCGAACAAGGTTCCACCCGCGAAAACAATGATGAATGCGACTACACTCGCCACCGCATGGGATTTGATAATGCGACGAAACTTGTTCATTTTGTGCTCCTGGATGTATACATGTGCGCGGACTCTAACACCCTTTTTCAATCCGGGAAAGGGCAATTCCCAAGGAGACTAGGAATGAAAATTGCAGGTGCGTTCGGACTAGCTAGAATATTTCTCTGCGCGTTTGCGATCGCAGCCGCCCTCAATGTTACGTCGGAACGATCCCAGGCCCAGGAACATAAGGCGGTGAATCTCTCCTCAGCCACGGGACTACCGTTCAGCGACGGTATCGTGGCTGGCAATACCCTCTATGTGGCCGGCCAACAGGGCACGGATGACTCCGGAAAGCTGATTTCAGGGGGCATTGGTCCGGAAACCACCGCGACACTCCATAATATTCAGAAAGTGCTGAAGGCTGCAGGTTTTGATCTGAAAGATGTCGTGAGCGTAACCGTATACCTTACCGACATCCATGAGTTTCCAGACATGAACAAGGCGTACAAAGAGATCATGCCTGATCCAAAGCCGGCACGTGCAACGATTCAGGCCGGCGCGCTGGTGAACAACGCTCGCGTGGAGATATCGGCTATCGTGGTGAAAGGAAAATAGGTCGAAATGCAACGCCCGCGAAGTCGCGCCCAACGATGGCGCGGTAGACTTTTGCGTCTGACTGAATCCACCGAAAGATCGTTGACATGCGAACGAAGATTCCTATACTCCGCTGCCAATGTTCGATGGTTTTCAGAATTCAGTGATGATTTTCATTGTATGAAAACCTATCTGATCGACTTGTCGGGCCTGCGTAGAAACCACGATTCCAACAGTCCGTTGAGAATGTGCAGACGATTCGTCCGTATTGCGGGCTTCATATTGGTGTTGGTTGCCGCCACGCAGAAAGCAACCCTCTGGTCGCAGGCATCAAGCGAGCGCAAACTCAGGCCTGACGTGGCGCAGGGAAGACAGGCCTTCGCGTCCAATTGCGCGGCTTGCCACGGCCTCGATGCAAAAGGCAGCGAGCGGGCGCCGAATCTGGTAGACCGGGCAAGTGGCCCGCGTCTCTCCGACTCCAGGCTTCTCCACATCATCCATGACGGAATTCCAGCGAGTGGCATGCCATCGTTTCGCTCGCAGGGGAGCCCGCAAATTGGCGCGATCATCGCTTACCTGCGGACGCTCCAGGGAAGAGCCCAGGTGGGGCGGCTTCCAGGAAATCTTGAGAACGGGAAAGCGCTGTTTATTGGTAAAGGGGAATGCTCGCGTTGCCACATGATCAGCGGCGAGGGAGGTTTCATAGCCTCAGACCTGTCGCATTATGCTGGTGGCCGCAAGGTGGAAGAGGTTCGTTCCGCCATCGCCAACGCGAGCGCCAACACATTTCCGGTGGTTCGACTGGCGACCGTAACAACTCGCGGCGGGGAGAAATACGTCGGCCGCGTGCGCAACGAGGACAATTTTTCTCTGCAGTTGCAGACGCTCGACGGAGCGTTCCAATCGGTTGCAAAATCCGATCTTGAGAAGCTGGAATATGCGTCGCAACCCATGATGCCTGCTGACTATGCCTCATCTCTCACCGCCGCCGAACTGAATGATCTCATCAGCTACCTCATGAGCGCGGCCGGGGCAAGCGGAGCAGAGACTCCAAACAAGCCGGGGATCGACGAGCCGTTAGACGATCCGGATTGAGGATAACGGACTCACAATCGAGTGCGCACATGAAGATCGGGTCGCCAGGAATAACGTCATGAATCAGAATCAGACCTCTCTTGGTGGATGGTCGTTTTTGGTCGTGTCGCTGATTGCAGCTGCCGGTGTCGCCTTCTTGGCGGCTACGGATGCTCATCGCGAATTTCAACTGAAAGCAGAATTGCCGCAATTCTGGGATTTAGTGGACCACGACGCGAAGCTCAGCGTCGTGGCTGCGGGTTTCGGCTTCACCGAAGGTCCTGTGTGGGATCAGGCAGGCTTTCTCTACGTCAGCGATGAAACCATCAACAAGATTTACCGCGTCTATCCGGATGGAAAAAAGGAGGAACTGATCTCGCTGGGCGATCCTGACGGAAATACGTTCGACCGCGAGCACAGGCTGATCGATTGCGCCAGCGTACTGCGGGCCATCATTGCCGTATCGGCCGATGGAAAATACAAAATTCTGGCGGATCATTATGAGGGCAAGAAGCTGAACAGTCCCAACGATGTTGTGCTTGGCCCAGACGGTGCGTTGTATTTCACCGATCCAAATATGGATCTGGTGAAGGGAGAGAAGCAGGAGATTCCGTTTCAAGGCGTCTATCGACTCGATCGCCGAGGCAATCTGAAGCTGCTGACGAAAGATCTGACGCAACCGAACGGCCTGGCTTTTTCTGCGGATGGAAAACGACTCTATATCGACGACAGCGAGCAAAGAAACATTCGCGTCTACGAAGTGTCCGCTGATGGCAGCCTCGCCGACGGCCGCATCCTCGGCGAAGAGCCCGGCGACAAGGATGACGGCGTCCCCGATGGCATGAAGGTCGATGAGAACGGAAATATATTCGTCACAGGCCCCGGCGGCATCTGGGTCTGGAACGCGGCAGGCCATCACCTCGGAACCATTCTCATGCCGGAACAGCCGGCCAATCTGGCATGGGGCGATCCCGATTACCACACGCTCTACATCACGGCGACCACTTCCGTGTACCGTCTGCGCATGAAGGCGCAAGGCTTCGTCCCTTACCCGTAGCACGGTGTGAAGTAATCTGGCGGCGTTCGGATCAGTGCGGAAGAGAAAAAGTGAAGATATCGCTACCCGCTGCTATCGTGACGTATTGCCCGCCATCCACGGCGTATGTCATGGGAGACGCCGAAATGTTCTGGCCGGTATTGAAATGCCACAGGGGATGGCCCGTCGCAGCATCAACCGCTTCGAAAGAGCCGGCGTCATCACCGAAGAACAGCAGTCCACTTGCAGTGGTGAGCGTCCCTGCCCAGGAATTTCCGTGGCCAGCCTGCGCGTAGTGCCACGCCGGCTTGCCATCCGCAAGAGAAAGCGCGAGCAAGATTTTCTGCGCACCTTCGCCAGGTGGAAGTTTTGTCCCGGTATTGTAAAAGGTCTCACCCTTGGTGAACTGCTTCGGCTTGGCGAAGTACAGGTTGCAAGTCTCCAGAGCCATCACGTAGAACAGGCCGGTGTTTGGGTTGTAAGAGGGCGAGAACCAGTTCGTCGCTCCAATGATTCCCGGGCAAATGTATGTGCCTTCTGCGTTGGGAATTCGGCCCGACAGAACAGGGCGGCCGGATGGATCCACACCCGTCGCCCAGTTCAACTTTTCCACGAACGGAGTCGCGCGAAGGAACTTGCCGTTGGTGCGATCGAGAATGTAGAAGAAGCCGTTGCGATCCGCCTGCGCGAGCAGATGTTGCGTTGTACCGTTCTGTTCAGTATCGATGAGCACCGGAGTTTCAGTAGCGTCGTAGTCATACACATCGTGGGGAGTGAACTGGAAGTACCATTTCAGAGTTCCGGTGTCGACATCCAGAGCTACAACCGAGGCCGTATACAGGTCGTCGCCGGGGCGTGAGTCTCCGACGAAATCAGGCGCCGCATTGCTCGTCGTCCAGTAGATCAGATTGAGTTCCGGATCGTACGTGCCCGGCATCCAGGTTGTGGCGCCGCCGTGGAGATAAGAATCGCCCGGCCAACTCGAGGAGCCGAACTCCCCTGGTGCGGGAATCGTCCAGAAACGCCACTTCTCTTTTCCAGTCACAGCGTCAAAGGCGGCAACGAATCCACGTACTCCCGAATCGCCGCCGGATGTGCCAACGATCACCATGTCCTTCACGGCAAGAGGCGCACTGGTCGCGCCGTAGTGCTTGGCCTTGTCGGCGTATTGCACATCCCATCGCAACCCGCCCGAGCGCGCATCGAGACAGAGCAAGTGAGCGTCATCGGTTTCCATGTAAACGGAATCGCCCAAAATAGCGACGCCTCGATTCTTGTGCGCGGCGGCATCATCCAAAAGTCCCGAACTGATAGGCCGCTGGTAATGCCACAACGCCCGTCCCGTACGCGCGTCCAGGGCAAACGCGTCGTTTGCCGAGGTCACATACATTACCCCGCGCACGACCACGGGAGTGACCTCCAATCTCTGGGAATTTCCCGGATGGAAAACCCACGCGGCGCGAAGCTGCGCCGCGTTCGAGAGGTTGATTTCCTGCAGACCACTATAGCGGCGTCCGGTGTAGTCGCCGTTATACGAGATCCAATTGGCACCAACCGGCCGCGCCAACAATTCCTCGCTGCTTACTGCTGCAGGCGGGTTGGGAGACGGAACCTGCTGCGCGACGCCGTGAGCTGCCACCAGAACGCCGACGAGGAAGTGAAATATCGCCTGGCCGAAGATCCTCATATCAGCGGCTAGCCCCTGTGTTTATCCGTACTTCCTGAAGAGAGCCGCGATCGATCCCCTTCTGATCGACAAGGTGTAGAGATATGCGGGCCGGGGCTTCGGGAGCTGCGACTTCCGTATCCAGCACTACGGGTTCGGTGGGACTCACATCCGCGATTCGCACGTTTCCGGTCCTCGCTCCATGCTCATTGTAAAAGCGCACTTCTAGATTGCCGGAAAAGAATACTCCGAACGAGCCTGACAATTTGACCTTGCCATTCTCGAGATTCACCGCCTGGAGCGGATGGATCACGATGCCGGCATCGGTCACGCCGTGAAATTCAGCTCCGCCTCGCGTGGGGAACCATTCCGTTTCAAAGCTGCAGCTTTCGCCGGGCCGCAGCCGGCACATAGGGCTATTGAGCTCCGCCTCCATATAGATCGGTTCTCCGTCTTGGCTGCTGCCAAGGGACGGAACGCCATCGTTGCTCAGCCTCATCTCAGGTCCGTTGGTCCAGAAGATCACCGAAGCTTTGCCGGGGTAAGGTTTATCCGACTCGTACGTGAAACGCTCGACCATGGCGTAGCGGCTCGCGCCGTCGACAACGGCCAGCCATCCTTCTGTCGAATCCAGCCACAGCTCGGCCGCCATATGAACGTAATGCACCTGGAACAGGCCATCTTCCCTGACGGAAACCGCGGGGTTCTCAGCCGGACCAAAGCGAACATGATAGCGATTGAGATAGCTGCTTGCCGGATTTGCGGGAGTGAATGTCCAGAAGTCGTGGTTCATCGACGATGGAACCGCCGCCGAACTTCGGTCGGAAGTATCGTATTGCGAGACCGATTGCATCGACCACTCCAGCGGGTGGCCCGTAATGTTTTTCATTGACGCGTGAAAACGGATGCGTGGCGAATCGCTGTCGAGATGAATTGTGCGCTGAAACTGTATGCCAGTTTGCGGATCGGCAGGACCGGTGAGCTCGATTTCGCACTCTTTGCCTTCCGAAACTTTTCGAAAGGTGAATGGGCCGTCATCGATGATGTCGGAATCGCCCACCCAGTGCTGTTCGTCATCGTTGCCTTCGGGCAGGAGCCAGAGCTTGTCGCCACCATAGTTGAACCACTTCCCGGCGGTCGGCGGAAAATACTTGCCGGCCAACTTCGGATTGACGAACAGAAAGGGATGCCCCGCAAAAGTGACTTGAATAAGCCGGCCGCCATTCTGCGGCACGACGACCAATTGCACCGATCGATTGGAAATCTGCTGCGCCTGCCAGCCCTGGTACGTTACAGGCTCGACCCGGCACTGCGTTGCCGTAGCCGGGCCCCCCGCGGGCCCCGCTTGCGCGTGGAGCGGAACAAATCCAAGAAATCCAGCGAAAGAAAGCGCGATGGCAACCAGCCCATACATCCGCGGAATACCAGGAATCCTGATTTCTCCGAGACCAGTCTCACGCACAACCTGCATGATCATGTGACGCTCCTACGGGATATCATCCGTTCGCAAGATTTTCCGTCGAGGGTATCATTGCCGAAGCAGCCAGACAAAAAAGCAACAAAAACCAATAAAACGAAGCTTTTCGATTGCGTCGAATAATTTGTCGGCGTATAAGTTGGCAATGCCTCCGCCGTCTGAAGCGCCTTACAGAAGCGGAATTGTCTTCATCTCATTCCTGTTGATCTCATCCGCTCTGCTGGCCCAGGAACGCAAAGTTGACCCGACCTGGTTGCACCGCTATGTTCCAGATTCGCGTGATGTGCCGGCGCATTTGACTTCCGAGACTTGCCACTATAAAGCAATCTTCGGAGAGGGGGACGCCGAGAGCAGGACTCTGCTCAGTGTCACTCGATTCGGAGAGGCAACCGTTGATTCCAGGGGAAAGTGCCAGACCACGGACTATGATCGCGAAGAGGAACTGTATTTTGTTCTCGAAGGCAACGGTGTTCTTCGTGCTGGAGGCGAAACCCATCCGCTGCGGGCGAACGACTTCACTTATCTGGCGCCGGGAGTGAGTCACACCCTTGAAAACCGCTCGGAAAAGCCGTTGCGGCTTGTAGTGATGGGATTCAAGATCCCGCCGACTAGGCCGATTTCGTCATCGCCTAGCCCCAGTATTGTGAATCTCGACGATGTGAAGGAAGAAACGGTCGAGGGCCATCCCACATCGGTGCTGTACAAACTCCTCGCCGGTCCGCGCACGGGCACACGCGACGCCATCGATCAGGCGTATGTCGTCACCAGTTTGTTCTGGATGGACTTCGCACCCGGCGGGACAAACTTCCCTCATCATCACGAGATCGCCGAGGAGAATTATCTTGTGATCGACGGTGAAGGCGAGATGGTCGCTGGCGGCGGTATGGATGGAATTGAGGGGAAACATCCGGCCCGAGCGGGCGACGCTTATTATTTTCGACCGAATTGCACCGTGGGGTTTTATAACGAAGACAAACCGGGGGCCAAGGCTCACATCCTGGCGGTGCGGTCGATCGTTCCCGTACCCCGGAATGAAGACTAGTCTTAATTTCTTGGGCCTATCATTTGACCTACGCTCCGTGTTGAGACGTGGGTTGTGGGAAATTCAGCGACCTGAATAGGGAGGTGTGGGTGATGTCTAACTTTCATTCCAATCGCCGATCGTTCGTCAAGTTCATGGCCGCGGCGCCGTTGCTGACGCAGATCGCCGCGAGGGAGCTGTATGCCCAGGCGGCTACGGCGATAGGCAAGGATCCGGGGGAGAATGTCTACAGCCGGCTCGGCGTGAAGACCGTCATCAATTGCCGTGGAACCTGGACCTACCTGAGCGGATCGCTGGAATTTCCGGAAGTCCGGCAGGCCCAGATCGAGGCGGCCAAGCATTTCGTCGACGTCATCGATCTGCAGCGGGCCGTGGGACGCCGTCTCTCCGAGTTGACGGGAGCGGAATCCGGCATCATCACTTCCGGCGCAGCGGGCGCGATGGCTGCTGCTACTGCGGCGTGCATTGCGGGCAACGATGACAAATACATCTGGCAGCTTCCCGATACGACCGGCCTCAAGCATGAAGTGATCATGGTGGGAGGGCGCAGCGCCTTTGATAACGCGATCCGGCTCGCTGGCGGCAAGCTGGTTCTGGCGTATTCGCCAGAAGAACTCAACACCGCCATCAATGAAAACACCGCGATGATCTACACCACCGATCTCGGCGACAAGCTCCAACGCGAACTGGATATCGCGAAAGATCGCAAGGTTCCCCTGCTTCTGGATGATGCCGCAGGGATCCCTCCGGTCAGTAATGCAAAGCTTTACGCCAAGATGGGCATCGACCTCTACTGCTTCTCGGGTGGTAAGGGACTCTGCGGGCCGCAGTGCAGTGGGCTGCTTCTCGGGCGGAAGGACTTGATTGAGGCGGCTCTGATGAACTGCAATCCGCGCGAGGGAGCAGTATGCCGCCCGATGAAAGTCGGGAAAGAGGAGATTATCGGATGTCTGACCGCCCTCGAAACCTGGCTCAATCTCGACGACAAGAAACTCTATGCCGAATGGAACGCGCGCGTGGACCGCATTCGCAAGCTGGTAGAAACAGTTCCGGGCGTGAAGACCAACATTTACATTCCGGACGACGGCAATCGATATCCCACGTTGCGAGTCTCATGGGATGAGCCAGCATGGCAGTTCAGCGCGATGGACTGCGTCCTGGCATTGCGCGCGGAGACGCCGCGGATCGAAGTGCTCGGGCCGGATAATCCCAGCCTCGTAAAGGCGGTTCGCGAGGGCAATCCAAACCGCAAGGAGCCCAAGCAGCCCAACTACATTGAATTGATCTCAATGACGATTAGGCCGGGAGAAGAAATCATCGCCGGACAAAAACTTCGCGCAGTCCTTGCTGCTGCGCAGAAAAAAGCAGCATAGACACGGGAGAAACCGTGAGCACGCCACTTGTGTCGCGGACCGCAGGATTGTTTTGGGTCGTCCTTCTGGTGTCGGCCGGATCGGCTGCACAGTCCAAGCCGCGTGCGGTCGTTCCCCCCGGTGCCACTGTCCCCACGAATCGCGCCTTTTCGCCTGGCGTCGATGCCGGAGATTACGTCTACATTTCGGGCCAAGGTCCGCAGCGTCCGGACGGAAGTGTTTCGTCCGGCTTTGGCGATCAGGTGCGGCAGGTTCTTGATAACTTGAAAGCAATCGTCGAAGCCGCCGGCCTCGACATGAAACATGTCGTTTACACGCAGGTTTACCTCGAGGACATGAGCCAGTACGGCGAAATGAACCGCGTCTTCGGCGAGTATTTCGGCAAGGATCTGCCGGCGCGAGCCGTATCGGGTGTGGCCCGGCTTCCGCAGCCGTCTGTCCAGATCAGTGCTGTCGCGGTGCGCGATCTGGCGGGAAAGCGCGCGATTTACCCGCCGAACTGGAAATGGGATGAAGCCGCAGCCCCGGGCATGCTCACGAAGGACCGGCTTTTTGTGTCCAGCATGCCCGGAAGCGATCCTGCGAGCGGGAGAGTTCCCGAGAATCCCGCCGAGCAAGTCGATATGGCACTGGATCGCATGCAGGCAGTGCTGAAGGCGGCCGGCCTGGATTTTGGCAACATGGTTTTCGTCAATCCGTACCTGACCTCGACGATTCCGTGGCGGGTGATGAACGAGCGTTACGCTCGCCGCTTTGAATTCGGCAACACTCCGGCGCGGGCCACAATCGAGGTGTCAAGTCTGCCGGGCGGTGCGCAAGTCGAGTACACGGGAGTTGCGGTCCGCGATCTCGAGCAGAGAAAGGCGGTGCGTCCGAAAAACATGCCGCCGAGCCCCACGGCCAGCCCTTGCGTTTTTGCCGGGGACACTCTGTATTGCTCGGCGAAGGACGGATTTATTCCCGGGCCGCACGGCGGGATTTTTGCAACCACCACGCCGCATCAATTGCGCCAGAGCATGCGCAATCAACTCGATAACCTCGAAGAGGCCAACATGACGTTCGACGAGGTCGTTGAGACCCATGTTTATCTGGACGACTTATCGGATCTGGCAGGCTTTGATCCGGTCTACAAAGAGTACTTCGGCGCGGTGTTGCCGGCGCGAACCACCGTGCAGCAGATTGCGCCGACTGCTCGCAAGCCTGATGCTGGAGATCATTTCCCGGGACTGGAGCAGGTTTCTCTGATCGCCGTGCGGCATGTGGCTGATAGAGCGGCTGGTCCTAGCCGGTGACCAGTCGGGTAGGTACTTCATCGACATGAAAAATTCCAAGAATTCTGACGGTCCGCTTTCTGACTCTCGTCGGCGGTTCCTTCGTGCTTCGCAGGCCACAATAGCCGCCCTCGGCGCTGTCCCCATGCTCAGCAGCTCAGAAGTGCTCGCCGCCAGGGTCCCCGGTGGTTCGGTTGACGCACCTCCGGACTACTACGACAAGCTGGGTGTAACGAAGATCATCAACGCCGCGGGCACCTACACGGAACTCACAGCGGCCGTGATGCCT
>Ga0187772_10000508_pt1 | contig 17449 bp, 13 predicted proteins | sample 0116_SJ02_MP15_2_FD_133137 | JGI IMG/M metagenome (GOLD analysis project Ga0187772, IMG submission 133137) | Tropical peat soil microbial communities from peatlands in Department of Meta, Colombia - 0116_SJ02_MP15_20_MG | ecosystem: Environmental > Terrestrial > Soil > Wetlands > Peat | place... | reverse complement strand
TGTGTCAATACAACTTTGTACCCTCGCTCAATCAAATCTGCAATATTGGCACACGTCTTCTTGACGTTCTCGTATTGTTCCTCAAACGTACCCTTCTGTCCTCGCTGGAGAAGAGCATTTCCTCCTAACGCGATGACGATAAGATTGTCAGCCATTTTCGTATCACTCGCAGCGAAACCGATGGAGACCGGTACGATATCAATCTTAGCGACGGCTTCACTCAGCAAATTCTATTTAGCCCGGTATTTAGGAAGCCATTTTCAACCAGAGCTAGCGAGGTAAAGAAGTTGGCGAAACCGGATTTAGCTGGTCGAGATCTAATAACCACGCAAGATTGGTCTATTGAAGAACTCCAAGCCACGCTGAGACTTGCGAAAGATCTCAAATCCAAATATCATCGTGGACGCGTGCCCCACTACTTAGCCGATAAGACGCTCTTCATGCTATTCTACGCTCCCTCAACTAGGACTAGAGCAGCCTTCGAGGCGGGAATGACCTACCTCGGTGGACACGGGCAGTACATCGACGTATCGACAACTCGTCTAGGATCCGGGGAGGCGGCAAAGGATGTTGCCAAGATGTATGAAAAGTACGGTCACGGCCTCGGCGTACGCATCTTGGACTCTGCGATCGATTACGTCTACGGAGCAGGCGTATCCGTAGTCAGAGAGTATGCGCAACACGCCAACATTCCTGTCATCAACATGGCCTGCTGCACATATCATCCCACCCAAGGCCTCGCCGATTTGATGACTACCCAAGAATCCCTCGGCAAACTGAGGAACAAGAAGTATGTCATCATGTGGGCCTACGCCAAGAGCTTCCGAGGAAGATGCAGCATACAAGAGGAAGCGTTGATCATGCCAAGATTCGGTATGGATACCGTCCTCGCTCACCCGCCCGGATTCGAAATCGACCCGAAGATAGTTGAGCAGGCGAAGTCTAACGCCAAAGCCTCGGGTTCGGAATTCACCGTAACCGATGACCTCAAAGCAGCACTCAAGGGGGCGCACGCGGTCTTCCCAAGAAATTGGGCGTCCAACGAACTACTCTCAGTCGGTGCAAGCAAGTTCGGGAAGGAGCGAGAGTTAGAGATGCATGAGAAATATCGAGATTGGATGTTAAACAGAAAACTTCTCGATACGATGGACAGAAAAGCCATCATAACACATGTCCTGCCCGTACTGAGGGGCGAAGAGGCGACTGACGAAGTCCTCGACGGACCTCACTCAGTCATATACCCTCAAGCCGAAAACGGCATGCACACTAAGATGGCCGTGTTGGCTCTGACCATGGGCAAAAAGCTAAAGTGACCAAAATTAGCCTGTAGCGTCGATAGCTTGCCGCCTAACTGCCTCAAGGGTCGGCTCAATCTCAGGCGCCTTCCCAGTCGCTCTCATGGCTGAAACAACATCTTTCAACCCGTTTCCGGTAACCACTACGACGACCCTTTCGTCATGATTAATGAGTTTGTTACGAACCGCCTTGACTAAACCTGCAAAGCCAGTAGCTCCGGCCGGTTCGGCGAATACCCCTTCTTCTCGCGCGAGTTGACGCATTGAGGCAAGCACTTCGTCATCTGATACCGTGATGTAAGCGCCATTTGTCTCGCGAACAGCTCGAACCGCCCTCGTTCCGTCGCGGGGGAGCCCAACGCTGATCGAATCTGAGATCGTGTGGGCCTTGACAGGGGTGATGACGTCTGTTCCGGCTTTCCAAGCGTTGTAGCATGCTGCAGCCCCTTCGGCTTGGACGCCCATCAGTTTGGGCATTTGCTCGATCCAACCCAGCGCTTTCAGGTCTTTCAGCCCTTTCCAGATTCCGGTTATGATGTTACCGTCCCCCACAGCTACGAAGATCCGATCCGGTGCAACCCATGTCTTGCCGTGGGCTGCCGCCTGCAGCTGTCTTAGTTGCTCGCAAATTTCCAGTGAAACGGTTTTCTTGCCCTCGACCGTGAACGGGTTGTAACCTGTATTTCTGGAATACCAGCCAAACTCCTTCGACGCGGCGAGTGATAGGTCAAATGCCTGATCGTATGTTCCCCTCACCAACAGCACTCGAGCGCCGTAGATAAGTAACTGCGCGACCTTCGCCTCGGGAGCGGTGTGTGGAGCGAATACGATTGCAAACATGTGAGCGCTCGCAGCCATGCCGGCGAGAGCGGCGCCGGCATTCCCACTACTAGCCGTCGTGATGACTTTCACTCCAAGCTCCTTTGCCTTGGCTACAACGACCGTGCTGGCGCGGTCCTTTAGGGACCCTGTTGGGTTCAAACCTTCGTCCTTCAACCAAAGATCAGTTAACCCTAGACTCCTAGCAAGCGATTTTGCATTGTAAAGTGGTGTCCAACCAACACGAAGTGGGGGAATTGACGAGCGATTCTCTATCGGTAGTAAGTCCCAATACCTCCAAGCCGAGAAATCATGAGAGGCCGAGATGTCATCCGGAGAAACGCGGGAATTTATCTTGCCATAATCATACTCCACATCCAATAATCCTGTATCTCCGTGCTCGGGACAAACGTATCGGACCTGATCAGGCGTGTAAACGGCATTGCAGAGAGAACATTTGAGCTGCTTGATGTTCAAATCGAAATCGGAACCCGATCCCGAAAATCAGCGTGGCACGTATTATGATTTTCATTATTGCCTGGGACGTTATCAATGCAGAAAGCATAAGTTCTGGGCGGGAGCGTACCGCGGACTTGGTGCGGCGACTTGATTCACATTCATTTCATTCAGCCGAATCACTGCATGAGTACGTCGATTCCTAATCCCACGAGGGGGACTGAACCTCGATAGATCTAACATTAAACCCGGAAAAACTCGAGCGCACGATTGACAGATGTAGAGCTCGAAACATCGTAATACCCACCTTTGCTCAACTCAAAGACCCCGATAAGGCTCCCAGCAAAACCAAGGAGCAACTTAGGCAAATCGGACTGTGGGACATCGCCCCTCAGAATCTGTTCAGAATTACCTGGAGGAATGAGCCGGTTCCAAGAGGCGGACTCTTCAGATCGGTCCCGAACTACGTGGAACTTCCCAGCGAGTTAACTGGAGTCGAAGCACGCATAATCGCCCTAGTCGGCAAATGGTTCCCGACGGGATCGCATAAGGTCGGCGCATCTTTCGGTTGCCTGGTCTCACCGCTAGTCACCGGGCAGTTCGACCCAACCGTGAACAAGGCCGTTTGGCCGAGCACGGGAAACTTCTGCAGAGGCGGTGCTTACGACGCCACTCTGCTAGGTTGTGAGAGCATAGCGATTTTACCAGAGCAGATGTCACAGGAGCGTTTTCAGTGGCTCAAGACCGTGGCGGGCGAGATTATTGCAACTCCCGGGAGCGAGAGTAATGTGAAAGAGATTTACGATAAGGTTTGGGAGCTGCGCCGTACCCGGAAGGACATCTTCGTCTTCAACCAGTTCTCCGAGTTCGGAAACTACCTGTTCCATTACGACGTGACGGGACATGCTTTCGAGGACGTAATCAAGACAACAGCGGGCGGTGGAAAACTGCGAGGCGTTTGCTTCACCACTGGTTCCGCGGGGACCATCGCGTCCGGCGATTACTTGAAGCAAGTCTATCCTGGTTTGAAGATCGCAGCCGGCGAAGCCCTGCAATGCCCAACTCTACTGCTTAACGGATATGGAGCACATAGAATAGAAGGAATAGGAGACAAGCACGTGCCATGGATCCACAATGTCAAGAACACGGACCTCGTAATCGCCATTGATGATGCTGACCCTATGAGCCTGCTTAGGCTCTTCAACGAGCCTACCGGCCGTAAATATTTGATCAATGAAATTGGTGTCGCAGAGGAGCTGGTTTCTAATCTCGATCTTCTCGGCATCTCAAGCATAGCCAACGTTCTGATGGCGGTTAAGCTCGCGAAATATTACGAACTTGCCCACGATGACATCGTGGCCACTGTATTTACCGACTCGGAAGGGATGTATCAATCACGGATAGAGGAGGCCCGAAAGCAACATGGAGAATACGACGAAAAGAATGCCACCCGAGATTACGCTGAGCACTTAGCCGCTCTCAAGACCGATTCGATGATGGAACTGACGTATCCTGACCGCAAACGAATTCACAATTTGAAATACTACACTTGGATTGAACAGCAAATGTTCAATCTGGATGAATTGAATGAACAGTGGTATGAAAGCGAAAGCTACTGGGAATCGACCCAGAAGCTAACTCCGAAAATCGACGAACTGATAACACAATTCAACAGTAAAGTAGGCTTATTGTAAGCATAGCTTCGAACTCTTTCCGTCCTGAAGCATCGTCAAGGAATTCTATACCATGAGTACCTAGCTTTGGGTAAGTTTGACGCCGGCTCGCTCTAGTAGCTTGGTAGCGCGCTCAGTGGCGACGCGAATTACATTATCCTCGTCGAGCGTCTTCACAACCCTATGCTCCATTATGACTTTTCCATCTATTATGGTCGTTTCTACGTCCGACCCTTCTGCGGCATATACAACGCTTGATACTGGGTTGAATGTTGGCGTCAGGTGTGGTTTTCTCAGATTTATGATGATCAAGTCCGCCTTCTTGCCTACTTCTATCGAGCCGATATCCCTCTCTAAGCCTAGCGCTTTCGCTCCTTTGATTGTCGCCATTTCAATTGCGGAGGACGCATTCAAGACCAGTGGGTCCATCGTTCTGACTTTCTGTAGAAGTGAAGCGGTCTTCATTTCACGTATCATATCATAGGAATTGTTGCTCGGCCCACCATCACACCCAAGACTCACGTTTACACCTGCCCTCGACATTTGAGGGACGCTGGCAATTCCAGAGGAGAGCTTCATGTTGGATGACGGACAATGAGCTACTGTCGCGCCCTTACGGGCTAGGATGTCCCATTCACTCTCCGTCAACCACACTCCATGGGCGAAGACAACCTTAGGCCCAACTAACCCAACGTCATCCATGAATTCCGCCGGTGACTTACCAAATTCCTTCTTAGTGTAACGTACATCCTCCTGTACCTCACTGAGGTGCATGGTAACCCCGGTTCCCAATCTTGCGGCGCCCTCCGCAATCTGTCTATACAATTGTGGGGTGCATCCACCCAAGGATCGTGCGCCGTACCAGACCCCTATTCTGCCGTGGGCCTTCCCGTTCCAGCGCTTGAAGTAGGTTTCAACTTCGCGCAGACACGTTTCGCCGTCTTCAACCATGCCGGGATACATAATACTCTTCTCCGACCCATACCCTGGTAGGCTCATGACGGTCTTGCCTAGGAATCCGCGCATCCCACAACTAGCAACCGACTCGGCTATACCGTCCAATCCATAGCGTGAATGGAGTAGGCTCTCCAGGAAAGTGGTGGTTCCAGATTTGACCATTTCAAGCATGCAAAGCTCAGCACTCGCCTTACCATCCTGGGAATCGAAATTGCCCTGTAACGGCCAGACGAATTTCTGGAGCCAGTCGATCAACGAAGCGTCGTCTGCACAGCCTCTGATAAGTGCCTGAGCTAAGTGGACATGCGTATCTACCAAGCCAGGAAGAACCGCCATAGTTCTTGCATCAATTTCGAACTCTGCTTGGCTTTCTGACTTGACTTGAGATGACCTTCCTACTTGAGTGATCAGGCCATCTTCGACTAGCACCGCGCCGTCTTCAATCACGCGGCGATTCGAGTCTACGGTAACTAGGGTACCGCCTCTCACAAGAATAGATGTCAATGCGATTCCTGCTTCGATTAGAGACACGTAATTTACTTTTAGCTGAGAATCTCCTATTCAGGCATCATCCTAGCTAGGTCGAAATGGAAGTTCGCGATTACCGGTGGCTGAATCACTCGCGCACGAGTTCGTCGACATCTCGGTACCATTGCCGCTTTTCTCCAATCGCTGCTCTCATCTTCCATCCGCGTGACTTCGGTTCCGAATCGATCCTCGCTCGCAGGTTCGCTATCTTTGCGTCGACATCATTCTTATCCTCTTGGGAGAGTTTTTGATTCGTTTGAACCGCCGACCGTACCTTTTCCAGATTTGTCGTGACCGTTTTCCAAAGGCCCCAATCGTGGCCAGTTAATTTCGCTAGACGATCGGCGTTGATTGTTTCATTGTCCGAGTTGCCTGTCTGATGTTCTCTGAGCAACATTATCGTATCAATCACGTCCTTCTCATTTAACTTGACTATCTGCATTTTTTCTAACAACAGTTCAGCAAGCGGGATGGTCGGATAATCAACTTCGAGTCTATTCTCGAAGTTGATGTCGTGGCAGAACTCAAGCTTATCCAGGAACACATCACAATGCCTATTCGTTCCGCTGCTATCGTAGAATACAAGCCTCGATCCAAAAAGAACTCTTACTCGCACATCGTACTGGTAGCCGAGTTCGACAAACAGTTTACTGATACGAGGGCTCTGCTGCCTGTATGATACAAAGTCGATGTCGGTAAAGGTTCGACCAAGCATGCCTTGGATGTAGGAAAATTTTGGACAATGAAGATGAAACGCAAGCGCGCCTAACAGCCGGAGTAATATGTGCTCGTTCTTCGCGGCGTCCAGTATTCTGTTTGCTTCGTCAATGAAATCTGACCGCACATTGCCATACTTAGCCAGTTTGCTCAACTCGTGGATACCGGTCAGAGCATCACATAAATGAAACTTTTCTACAGGTCTTGACCCGTCGGGAACATTTACGGAATCTTAGAGGGTTATTTGCTCGTCATTACCATACTTGGATATGACTCCAAATAGGTAAAATGAGTGAGCGGAACGCGCTAGAACTATGACAAGCCAACCAGCCGCGTTTGTACGAAAAGCTTCTGGACTCCGTCGGGATGTCTCGCTCCTCGATGTAATTGGACTAAATATCAGCAACATGTCGGCCGGCGCCGCTCTGGGGATTATTGGGTACACAACCGTTCTGCTATCGACAACTGCCGGAGTGAACTTGGTTTATGGATCAATAATTGCCTGGGCAATTACGCTTCCGGAAGTCGTTGTCTATACGATGATGACAACTCGAATCAGCCGAACAGGGGGCGACTACGTGTGGGTATCACGTGTTTATGGAGGATTCTTCGGAGGTGCTCTCTCATTCATGGGCTACACGTTGGAAACACTGGCGTACCTAGCTCTCATTGCCTTAGCAACAGTAGTTGCAATTGGCTCCGTCGGAGTTTCACTTGGATATTCGAACATGCTTCCTCTCGCGCTGCCGGGCAGCGTTTCCGGCTCTAATCTCCCGGCGCAAGCCCTAATCGCGGCAGTAGTCATTGCGGTTCTTATCGCGATAAACCTCCTCAAACCCAAGTTAGGTTACAAAGTCGTATCGATCACAGTAATCATTGGCGTTATTGCAACCTTTGTGGGAATTTTCACACTACTAAGCGCCGGGACGGCCGGAGTTCAAGGATACATGAGCTTTCTCAATTCAATAGGTGCGAACGCGACGTACTCTTCAGTATCGTTGCCACCTACAACCCCGACCTTCGACTTCGGGGGAACGATCTTCATGATGCCGTTCTTCGCGATCTTTTGCTACCCATGGCTGAACGCGGGCCCGGCCGTGGCGTCTGAGATCAAGGGTAAAGGAGCACTACGATACAACGTCGTGATATCATCTTTCGTAACTCTCATCGTCATCACTTCCGCGTTCGCGGCCATGTACTACGCCGGCGGTTACCTTTTCATCAATGGAGCCTTGGGCAACGCGAATCTAGTCTACAATTGGACCTTCAACTTTTGGACGCTGGCAATGGGCGTTTCCACCATTCCAGCGGTTTCTTGGTTCATCGGCTTAGGCTGGATCCTATGGAACGTCGCCATCTTAGCTTACGGCATCATCGTACTCTCACGATACCTGTTCGCCCAATCCTTTGACAGATTCCTACCGGAGAAGATCTCATACGTAAGCCCGAGGTATAACTCACCGACCATTGCGTTGCTTATCGAACTAGTTGGAACGATTGTTTTGATTGCACTGGCCACATTGTTCTACGGCACGTTGGAATCCCTCTTTGGAGCCATAATTGCGTCCATGGTGTACTTCCTCTTCATCGGACTGGCTGCCACAATCTACGCGTTCAAGAACGAGAAGGGCCGATCCAAAGCGATTCTTGGGACAGCGGGAATTTTGATGGCTATAGTTTTCTCTTACCTCACATATCAGTTCCTAGCATTCCCGGCAATTTGGGGAGGTAACCCTCTTGCGTATGGTTGGGCTTTCGGTAGCTTCGTGGCCGGTATCATAATCTACCTCATATCGAAATCATACTACAGCAAACGAGGAATCGACATCTCACTGGCGTACAAGGAACTACCACCGCTATAGACGGAACACTCTTCGGGCCCTAGAGAAGGCCTCATCTAATCACCACGAGTTCCAGAACCATGTGTAGGAGAGAACCGGCCGAAGGGGTGTATCTCCCGGTCTTATTGGAGGAAGCTCACCGGAAGTCAATACCGAGCTCCTGCAGTTCGTCTCTTACTTCTTTGTACTTATGAGCCCATTCCGGGAGCGGTTGGATCGTTCTTAGGTCGTAGCATTCTTGGAACGGCTTCCCCCGATCTGGGTTCGTCTGCTTGTCTTCGTATTTCGGAATAATCTTCTGTAGGATTTCATTAACATTCTCTCGTTTCATTCCGGCAGTTGCGTGTGCAACCTCGCCTAGGAGTCTAACCTCAAGTCCAGTGTTATGATCCGGAACTTTCCCTCCAGTCGCTCCCACTCCCTCCGTCTGCATGCCAGCTACCGAACTTACCATCGAATCGCATGCGACCTCATAGAGGAGCTCTTTAGTTGATGGCCCATGAGCACAATAGCAGTCCTCAAACGATAGGATGTTGGTATTTCGCGAAAGCGCCTGCCCTACAACGGCTTCAGCCCATAGCCCCCATCTGTTTGCATTGTTCAGAAACTTGATGTGCGTGTGACTCATGTGATGAAAAACCGCCTGGTAAATCACAGCTCCTACCAAATGCTCCGCGATCGTAACGATCGCTAGTCCCTCAGGTCCTGGTGCATACCCACCGATTATAGGAGTCATCAGGTTGTAAATAGAAGCGCCATAATCGAGTAGAAACGCGGTCATTGAAAGATGATCGTAATCGACTTTCATCTCATTCATTTGGGAAACGAGAATCCCATCTGTGGGCCGAATCCCTCTTACCGGATCGCAGGCGGAGATCTTGGCTTGGGAGGTCAGCCCTGAAGCATCATCGGCGATATGTAAACCCGGGCGACCTGCCCTCTGTAGCGCCTCATGGGCCCAGCGGATGGCGCTGCGTGCAGCGAGGATCTCCAGAGCTGAGCCGTTAAGGATTCTTTCTCCCCTGATGGTCTGTAAGGATCCTGCTTGGAAGGCATCTACAACCGGTTCTTGAGCAATGCTTTGCTCATTCTTCACGTAGAGTTCGCCTTCAGAAACCAATGTTCCGGTTGGTCCTCCAAGAATCATGGGCGGATTACGATCCTCCACAGTCCGTTTTCTCACAACTCTCGAATCTAGACCCTGCCCAATGTAGACTTCGGCCGGTAGGTATCGTAGCACCTCTTTGACCTCGTTCTCACTGAAAATGATGCGTCTACTCGTGTCCAAGCAGAGCGCGCCTAAATCGCAGAAGAGATCGAACCCAGCTTGGTACACGTCGTCTATCAGCGTGTTGTCGGATGGAACAAGATCTTTAGAATCGTACGTGAGCTCGTATTCCTTTGTTAACTCCGTGGTTTTCGCCGTTATCATGGAATCGAAATCTGTTGCCTTACAATAAGGCCCCTTGATTGCTCTCTCAGACACTTGGATTATTCTGTTTGACGTCATGCGCCCACTGGTTGACATTTGACGCGCCGAGTTGAATTTGCAATTTTAACCTTTTGTAAATGTTTTGCCGAAGTTCTATGTTTGCGACAACCTCATCGTCCTTGCGATACTGGCAGTCATGCAACTGAAGGGAATTGTACAACTATGCCTCGGTTACTCGGCTACCTTCTGTCATGAATTGAATCCGATCAGAACGGTCCCGAGATTCGGATCTCGTTCGTCCAATCCGACGAGTCGAGACAGGCGCATGTGAGTCAGTGTGGTCACCGTTACAGAAATGACATCTCGCACGCCGCTGACGGTTTCTAACTCCGGAAATCTCAATGCTCCATAGATGAACTTGAGCGGCTTCCCCGCCGATATCTCAAGAGCACTTCTGTATAGCTTAAGGCCCCGACCCAGCAAGAGTGTGGTTGAACCATCGATCACCCCGTTGTTCCATACTTCTTCTCCAACAACTTGGTTACCGCAACAAATCATCAAAATCGGCCCCGGCGGATGTCTTAATTCGGAAGTATGTGCTATTGCGACAGCAAACCGACGACTTGATACGTCCCTAATCCCTTCATTCACAATCTCCAATCCGGGAATACGCAAACTAACATTTGATTCGGCTTCGATGTGAAGCAAAGCGGTTAACTGCCGTCGTGTAAGGTTGCGACAGGCGACAACCCCGTGGATATCCAGAAGTGTGCTGATTGCATGTTGTAATGTCTCTGATTGTTCGGAGGCGTACGACGGTCTGTCCGGCTCCTTGCAAGCAACTTGGCGGACTTCCGACGCTTTCTCTCGCAAAGAGTCTGATCCTCTAACGATGCGCCGATTCATGCCGATGACACCCCACTATTGCTGCTCCTGTTTGACACCGAATCTAACATGGTAACATGTCGTAAAGTTTTATGTGTCCTTCTAGAACCGGTACTCGGTTAGGAATTTGCGATCCAAAGAAGACATTCTTGAGGACCTGAGAAGCGCGGTCGTAAGCTATGACAAAGACCGAGTCATCCGAGTCGCGGAAGAGGCGCTTAATAGTGAAGTAGATCCCTTGATCGCGATGGAGGATGGCTTAGCCAAGGGCATAAGAGAAGTTGGATGCAAGTTTGGAACTGAAGTTTTCCTTTCTGGTCTACTGATGGCGGCTGATGCTATGAAGGCAGGAGTAATAGTCCTCGAAAAAGCAATGAGAGCCGAGGACAAGGGAAAGAGCGTTGGTACAGTAGTCATCGGGACAGTAAAGGGAGACATACACGACATCGGGAAGAATCTCGTCTCAACTATGCTTACGGTCAACGGCTTCAAGGTTATGGATTTGGGAGTCGATGTCTCTTCCGAAGCATTCATCAAGAAAGCTGAAGAGACATCAGCCAACATTATCGCGCTCTCGTCCCTCTTATCAACCACGATGGCATACATGGAAGAAACGATCCAACTCATGCGAGACCTCGGTTGTAGGGACAAGTACAAGGTCATGGTTGGAGGAGGACAAGTAACTGAGAAATTCGCAAAGGAGATAGGCGCAGATGGCTTCGGCGAGGAAGCGGGACAAGCTCCTGCTTTAGCTAAACAACTACTAGCCAAGTAAGGCACATAGCTTGGCGCGTGCCTCGGAACCCTGATGTCCCTAGCATACGTCGTAATACCCATTTCCAAGCGTCAAGTAGCCTTGAATCTGCCTTGAACTAAGATTAGACTAAATACCGTTAGTTGAACATCCTCGACATTGGAGGACACGACGAAGGTGCTTAATGATCCGGTTCTTGTAAACGACTGGCATGTTGTAGCCCGTTGCGAGGATATACAGACCAACAGAACGTTCGCTGCACGTCTACTCAAAGAAGACCTTGTCCTTTGGCGTTGTGGAGGCCAAGTCAAGGTTTGGCAAGATCTTTGCATCCATCGCGGAACGCGCCTCTCCTTAGGTTCGATCAGGGCTGAAGAGCTGACATGCGCATATCATGGTTGGACCTACGATGGCGAAGGTAGGTGCACCCGCATACCGGCTCATCCAAATCAGAGGCCGCCCGCGACGGCCAGAGTCAAAACATATCAAGCGAGCGAACGATACGGATTTGTTTGGGTGTGTTTAGGCCAACCGAGGACGGACATCCTCCAGGTTCCTGAATTCGACAACCCGAACTACAGCAAAATTTTCTGTGGACCATACCGATACAAGGCTAGCGGGCCGCGCGCAATCGAGAATTTCCTAGATGTTGCACATTTTCCATTCGTCCATGAAGGGCTCCTAGGTGACCCGAAACATCCCGAAATAGCGGACTATGAGCCAGTGATCGCACCCGACGGCGTTACAGCCAAGGCCATTTCAGTTTGGCAGCCTGACCCCGACGGAACCGGGCGACCTTCGGTAGTCGAGTACACTTATCGTGTGATTCGTCCGCTTACTGCGTACCTTGCGAAAGAAGCTGTGGAAAACCGATACACTCTACTAATGACCGTTACTCCAGTGGACGAAACCGAAAGTGTCGCGTGGATGATGATAGCAACGAACTATGCTCATGATCAGGTTAATCAGTTAAGAAGTTTCCAAAACAAAATCGTAAGCCAAGACGTCCCAGTGGTAGAATCTCAGCGCCCCGAACTTCTACCACTAGATCTACAGGCCGAGTTACATCTGCGTTCAGATCGGATGTCTATTGCGTATAGAAAATGGTTAAAGAATATCGGCCTTACTTTCGGAATTCAGTAGACCTTCGACGCTTACTCATATTGTGTGTTACTTGGCTCTCTCGCCTTCTGAAATCACGGGAGTTAGGATCTTCTGCCGTTCAAGGTCGACCCAACCTTTGTCGGTGATGTTGTACCTTCCAGTCTCCCATCCCCATCCTGTGAGCGCGCCAGTGAAGAATCCTAGGTGCATGAATGGATGGGTCAGTTTGCATCCCATGCCTCTGAGGGTAGCTTTCATTGACCGAACCTTCTCTGCCATTGTCTGAACGTCTAGGTCTGCCATTAGGCCCACAATGGGCAGTGGTATACTATTCAGAACGCTTCCGTTTGAAACCGCCACCTGTCCGCCGTGCATTCGAGCTATCTCGTTGCCTGCGAACGCCATTTCCTCAGGAGTGGTACCAATCAGCACAATGTTGTGATGGTCATGAGCTACGGTTGTACCGATTCCTCCTACCCTGAGCCCGAGCCCAGACGCGAAGCCTGTGGAAACACGTCCACTTGCCCTGTGGCGCTCTGCAACTGCGATTAGAACCACATCGTTCTGAATACTTGGAAGAATCACTCCGTTTTTCACCTGCAGCACGGCCTCGCCATTTCTGAATCCTCGCAACTCCTCATTGCTCACAAGAGTTCGGACTCTCACGCTTTTCAGGTGAGGTTTAGTTCGAACCAAAAAGTCAGTTGGCCTCAGTTTCCGTTTTAGTCGAACGGTTCCCGTCAGAGTTCTGGTGTATCGCGGTTTCGGAAGTTCGATCACCATGGTTCCGTTCTTGGCTGCAACCTGGCCCATTGAAATGGTTGTATCGACCTTGAACTCCTCTAGCTTTCGAACCAAGAGTATGTCTGCGTACCTACCTGGCGTGATACTTCCAATCGTATGGTCGAGGCGAAACAGCTCGGCAGCGTTTAGGGTACCGATCTGTATGGCATTTACCGGGTCGATTCCTTCTTCTATAGCTCTCCTTACATGATGGTCAATGTGTCCGCGTTCAGCAATGTCCTCGGCGCTCAGGTCATCCGTTGCGAAGCTGATGTGCCTTGACTGCACATGGCGTTCAGTTATCACCTTAGCTTGGTTCTTGAGATTCTGCATCCAAACATTTCCACCTTCTATGAAGTTGACCCGCATGCCATCGCGCAACATCTCAAGCTCCCCATCCGTAGTCCATTCGCCTTCATGCGAATAGTCTACGCCCGCGCAGATGCAAGCAGGAATGACTCGCTTAGGATCATCGATGATTCCACAAGGGCCGTCCGTTACCTTGCCCAACTCGCGCGCACGTGCAATCTTGTCTACTATGTCGATATCCTTGGACAGCAGCATAGGGACACTTAACTCATCCCAACCCACCGCTTCAGGCCACGTTAACATCTCTTTGAGGACTTTCTTGCTGAAGCGCCCCCCAACTGTCTCAACCTTAGTAGGAGTCATTGGCACTTCAAAGCAGACGCTTAGCCACTCTTTGAAGGGTAAGGCGCGTGCCTCCTCTACAACTTCTCTTATGCCGTTCAGTCCAGCAACCAACCCCACTTCATGTAAGTCGCACATCACAGAAGTTGTGCCTCTTGGGAGCACGGCTGCGGCGAAGCGAGTCATTGAGAGCATGGTGCTTTCAACGTGAATGTGCGTGTCTATGAGACCGGGAAGGAGATACGCACCTTCGGCATCAACGACAACCGTCTCTTCCCCGGCGCAGTGCTTAACATCACCAACCTTCGCGATTCTGTTGCCCGCAACTGCAACGCCCGCAGGGTAGATCTCTCCAGTGCAAACGTTCACTAACTGGCCGTTCAACACCACCAACGAAGCCGGCCGCTTATCAAGGGCAACATCCATAGCTTTGGAAAGGTCTCCGAAATTCAAATGGGCTGAACCCATGGAATTTTCAACACCGATAGTCCCGCAGAGCCTTGCGAGTTTTCTCACGCTATTTACTGATTTTCAACTATGCAAATCAATCGTTCTGCGAAGATGTTAAATTGTTAAACAACGGAGCCTAAGGTATGACAAGCCAACCTACAGCGTTTGTAAGGAAAGCTTCTGGTCTTCGTAGAGACGTTTCATTGCTTGATGTTGTTAGTCTAAACTTAAGCAACATGTCGGGCGGGGCAGCCCTGGGAACGATCGGGTTCACAACTGTGTTGCTCACATCGATGTCTGGCGTGAATCTCGTATATGGTTCGATACTCGCATGGTTGCTAACGATCCCGGAAGTCATTGTTTACACCATGATGACCTCACGTGTTAGTCGGACGGGAGGAGACTACGTATGGGTTTCACGAGTCTACGGCGGAGCTTTCGGTGGACCGCTCTCGTTCATGGGGTATACAATCGAGACGATGGCATACATGGCGCTCATCGCCCTAGCCCTAGTCACGGCAATTGGTTCCGTCGGAGTCTCCCTTGGATACTCAAACATGCTCCAGTTCGCATTGCCCGGAAACATTCCTGGCGCCAACTTGGCTGGACAGTTCGCTATTGCGGCCCTAGTCTTCATTGTTCTCATAGCCGCTAACATGCTTAAACCAAAATTAGGCTTCAAGATCGTAGCATTCACCGTGATGATTGCCATACTCGCAACATTCGTCGGAATCTTTTCTCTCCTAGCGGCCGGAACATCCGGTGTACAGGGCTACATGAGTTTCCTTAACTCAATCGGCTCCAACACTACGTACACTGCAGTAGCAAACTCGTACACTGGTCCCACTTTCGATTTTGGAGCAACTATCTTCATGCTGCCCTTCTTCGCCATCTTCGTTTACCCGTGGCTAAACGCCGGACCTGCGGTTGCTTCTGAAATCAAAGGTAAATCTGCGCTCAAGTACAACGTAGTGATATCTTCCGTTGTAAGTCTCATAATCGTTACAACCGCATTCGGAGCCATGTACTACGCTGGGGGTTTCAATTTCATCAACGGCGCATTATCTAACGCGAACCTCGTATACAACTGGTCTTTCAACTTTTGGACTCTCGCAATGGGGGTTTCGAGCACTCCAGTAGCTTGGTTCATTGGATTGGGTTGGATATTATGGAACGTGGCCATCATAGCATATGCAATCATCGTACTGTCACGCTATCTTTTTGCGCAATCCTTCGACCGCTTCCTTCCGGAGAAGATTTCTCACATCAGCCCGAAGTATAACTCCCCAACCGTAGCGTTTACGATCAACCTAGTCGGCACTCTAGTGCTAATTGCGTTGGCTTCATTCTTCTACGGGACACTAGTCTCCCTTTACGGAGCGGTTATTGCTTCAATGATTTACTTTTTCTTCATAGGAATAGCCGCGTTGCGTTACGCCCTCAAGAATGAGAAAGGCAGCTCGAAAGGCATCCTTGCGACGGCTGGCTTACTAATGGCGATCGTCTTCGCATACATTACATACCAATTCCTGGCTTACGCATCCATCTGGGGAGGAACGACTCTAGGGTATGCGTGGGCTGGTGGGAGTTTCGTAGCTGGAGTCGCAATCTTCTTCATATCGAAGTCCTACTACGGCAAGCGCGGAATCGACATCACCTTAGCGTACAAGGAATTGCCGCCACTTTAGGCTCCCAAGGTGCGTCATCTCAGACGCGACAGCTAACCGCCCGTTAGCTGTCTCTTTCAACTGCTAATGTAGTAGCAGGGCACTACATTCGTTCTATAACTTAAGCGGAGGATGAAACATTGGGTATCTTGTCGATGGTTAGCCGGAGGTTAGTTGGAAGCTGAGGATTTTTTTGTCTCCTATGTTGACGATCGCCCCTCTTAACATTCCTTCTGGGTAATCGCTGCCGGGGTTCACTATTAGCGTCTTTCCAATCCGAGTCGTTCCCCTAGATTCGTGAACGTGACCGCAAAGATGTAGGAGTGGTTGGTGTTTTTCGATTTCTTTGCGAATTGATGTACTACCCGCTCCAAACATAACGGCCTGTCCTTTATCGAATACCGGTTTCGGTGGATAAACCGATGCATCCAACTTCGGGACAGTATCTAGCCCACAGTCAACTGGGGGCACGTGGATGTTGAATACGCAGTTCTGCATGTCACTGACTGATGCGAGCATGTTCTCCGTGGCGGTCTGAAGTTCCTCCTCGGTGTGATCGCGTGGACACTTCCAAGGGGTAGGGTTGCTCCAGCCGAGGTTCACCATATCATGAATCGCATCGATCTTCAACACTCTATTGTCGGCGTTCTTCACGTGGGGCGTGTCCTTAACCGCGTCGATAATCTCCTGGTAATCGTCGTTCCCACCCGTAAGATAACAGGTTACGCCGAGGTCGGCAAGGAAGGGTTCGGCTTTGTCGATCCATTTTATTAGCGTATCTTTCATGACTGACATGAAGAGCCTGTCGACTTTCTCCTTCGACGCATTGAGCTCATCCATCTCAGCTTTGCTGCAATGATACGGGTAGTAGCCGCTGTTCGTTATTTCGAGGTCCAAAGCCTTGACTTCGTCGGGGCTATGCATTGTCTTCACACCAACGTAATCAGCTTTGAAAGTACCGTCACCCATATCCACAATCGGGACAAGCATCTTGCCAGTCAAATCGCCTCCAAGCACCAGCACGTCCACCTTGTAGAATTTGGCAGCACTCAGAAGCTTATCATAGCAGCGAGCCGACCCATGGAGATCGGTTCCGAAGAATATCTTAGTGAATTTCTTATCCGGCATGTTCCCCAGTCTCCGTGGAGCGGTACTGAATCCGAGTAATAGAATTTATCCCCTTAAGCCCGATGCCGAAATGGATTATTTTGGTTAGGATTCTTAAGTCGCGCAAGACGCTGACTAATTCAAAGGAATTGTGCACATTGTTCAGGATCGAGCACAGGTCTAGGCTGCCAGACGTTACGCGTTTGCTCGTCGACACCGCTATGGGACGGGTTAAAGCGGACTTGGTGGTTCGCAACGCATCCCTTGTCAACGTTAATTCCAGTGAAATCCTGGAACATCAAGACATCGCAGTCAAGGGAGATAGAATCG
>Ga0187772_10000507_pt1 | contig 17463 bp, 16 predicted proteins | sample 0116_SJ02_MP15_2_FD_133137 | JGI IMG/M metagenome (GOLD analysis project Ga0187772, IMG submission 133137) | Tropical peat soil microbial communities from peatlands in Department of Meta, Colombia - 0116_SJ02_MP15_20_MG | ecosystem: Environmental > Terrestrial > Soil > Wetlands > Peat | place... | reverse complement strand
ATCGGATTAATCCTTCCTATAAGGCTCAGGTTGTGATCCTCATAATCCAACCCCATAGGTTTAATCATTACGCCTGTTCTTTTAGAAAGGACGGTAAACTCTTCATTATGGATTACGGGACTCCCTATAAGGGAGTCACTGGGGTTCATGGGCCGTATAGCTCGCTTGAGGAATACAAGGAATTCTACGAAAAACATCATCCGATGAAACGAGAGATTGAGGCAATTACCTATTTGCCCTGAAATATTGGCACCTTTTAGAGAAATGGATTTTAAGCAAGGAGGAGTTTTTTGAGATGGTGAAGGTAGTAGATGGGGAGATTAAGAGAAAGGAAAAACGGAGATGAACAAAAGGAGGGACGGAGTTGAAAAAAGGTGATTATGAATTTCGTGATATTGGAACGAAGCTACAAGTGCTGGCACTCCGGAGGGAAAATATGAAACTTCAGAAGAGAATTGCTAAACTTGAAGCAGAGAATGTAACGCTTCAAAACAGGATCAAGGTTCTTAAAAAAGAGCCAAAGCAAATCGTCAAAATTGTCCGTTTTTCAAAGAAATGATAGGGGAGCGGATGCGGTACAGCCCCCACCAGGTTGCTTGTGGAGATTGGGAAAAATTGAGATCCTTATATAATTAATTATTGACCTTCTTTACCCCTTATGTATAATATTATTAGAAAACAGGGGGGGATTTTGGAAGCCGTCACACGCCCCTTATAATCAACGATGCTATTCAAAGAACGAAGAGCCTAATTGGAGTGGAAGATGCAGAGGGCTTTTTCCCACTTAGAAGAGTTTGCTGAATGTAAAAGGGGTCACTGCGTGCTTCGTGTCCTGAACGATACTTAATCTGACAGGTATTGTCAAATGAGCTCAGTTATCGACTTCACCTACTATTCTGCAGTAGTGACTTGATCTTGGAGTTAATGATTACCGAACTAATCTTCAATGGCGAGATGATTTAGGAGTTGATGATTAGCGAAGGAAATAAACAAAAAAAGATACGGCTACCACGGAAGGATCTCTCCAAACAGGTCAGAAATAGAAGGATGAAAGGAATTTTCCTCTGAAAAAATTTAATACTTGTGCCACTAAACGAATTTCTTTGACTGCCGTGGCAATTCTCGTAGGAATGAGTTTTTGCTGTATTGGAAGCTCCATAGCTTCTATGGCTTTACGAATGATATCCTCATCGACCCTTCTTTCTGATAAACCGTAGCCAATCATAAAGGCATTATCACAAAGGATATTAATAATGCGTGGAAATCCTCGCGCATAGCTAATAATCATGGAGATGGCTTCTGGGGCGAACACTTCCCCACTCCTGCTTCCGACAAGGTTGAGTCGATGATCAATATATTTTCTTGATTCTTCCTCAGTTAAGGCACTGATTTGGCACCTGGTCCTTATCTTTCGGCCGAACTGCCTCAGACGTGGCGCGCCGATTTTATCCTGAAATTCAGGTGCACCGACGAAAATGATCTGAAGTCGCGCCATCCAGCGACCCACCTCAATAAGCGTTCCAAGCTCTTCCATGACCTCTGCAGGCAGGTTCTGTGCTTCATCGACGATGACTACCAGGGTTTCATCCTCACCAACGTTCTCCGTTAAATATCCATTCAGTTGACTCAAAAGTGCCCGCTTCGTTTCTTCCACAATCCTCTGGTCTAAACCGAGAAGAATATTGCTTACCAACTCTTCAAAAGTATTTGACGAGTGAACGATAAGAGCTGTCTTCACCCTCTCTTCGAGGCAATGAAGCAAAAAGTAAATCAAGGTCGTTTTACCTGTTCCCACTTCCCCTGTGATGCACATCGGACCTTCTTTGCTTTCTACACCCATAATCGCCGAAGTCAATACGTCTAGGTGGCTCGGAGAAGAATAGAAAAATTTGGGATCTGGTACGACTTCAAAAGGCTTTTCAGAAAAACCATAAAACTCGTTATAAGAAGTAGCCTCTCCGATAATGTTCAGTAAATCATCCGGTGATAGGCTACTTTTCTCTACCTCCTCAGTCCCACCCTTTCTTGTGAGGCTTTGTTCCCTCTCGCTGAGAAAAAAAGGATCAACCATTTCCAGAAGCTCATCCTTATAGAATATTGTCCTTTTCATGAGCACTCTTGTAGCATGCCCTGCCTCCAACTCTTTCGGCACGATAAGGATCGATTCCTTGTCTTTTGCTGACCCGCCGAACGTTAACCTGGCCCAGGTCAGACCGGCTTCTAACCGAGTTTTCCCCCTTAAATCCTTCCTTCTCTCCACCAGCATACCCAGCCGCGTTACTTTTTCGTGTTCATAATCCTTGCTGAAGACTTGATAAACAATCATCTTGCTAGGATAGAAAATAGATGGAATATAACTGAGTCCAGTAAGTTAGATCAGAAATCTACACATCTACCTTAGTGAAATAAATATCTCTCACATCCGAATTATCGCCTATAATCTTCCATCCCCAATTCAGGACAGACTCGTCTGTTATTCTTTTTGGATTTTCCCTTCTCTCTGGTAGTATCCCAATAAAATGGTCTTTCCCTGTTTCGTCACGGCAGTAGAATTCATAGGCTAGCATATCTGGAGTCTCCTCAAAGAGGATTAGTTGAATGTGTTTAATGACGCAAAATCGATGCCAATTGTGATAAAATAGTGTAAATGCCTGATAACTCAGAATTTTTCAAATTCCAACTATTTTATTGAAAACTGAAAGTGAAAAAGTTTTTCACAAAAGTCCAGAATTGCTTCCCTAAAAACGCGCAAAACGTTTTCCGACTCTTTATTGATTTTGGATTGAAACCTTCTATTCTGAAGGGGGGTTCTAAAAACAAGATTTCAGAGGAGTCCTCGGAAAGCAGGTTGCGGGCTTCACCTCAACTATTCAGTCCAAGATGATATGAAGAGTTAATGATTACAGATGGCAATGTGGATAACCCCGAAGCACCCTGGAGAAGACATATTATGGACAGCCTACTCCACGTGGTGAAAATTCGGTAGAAGGCATTTGGAATTCCTCTTCATCATACCCATTTACCTTCCATCTTCCTTGTTCAGTCTATAAACCTGTGTCCTTCCGGGTTCTTTCGAATAATAGTCAACTAACCCCTGTGCTTCCTGTCGTTTAGATGCTTCCCACTTCGCCCTTGCTTCTTCCACTACTGCAATAAAATTAAGGCTCCTTTTGTAATCATCTACTTTATCCCATAATTCAGAACCCCGAGTTACAGGTGTAAAAACCATACGAGCTTTCATTGCTCCCATTCTTGCACCGGTACCGATATAATAGGATTTCCCTGCTTCCAAATCTGCTTGGACGGCTACCTTGTTTTCTGCAATTCCTAAGAATAAATGCTTACCAGGGTCGCATTGATATGCAAAGTAACACCTTGCTTGGCTCAGACCGACAAAGTAGGTGCCGTCCCAGATTTGAAACTTGACAGCATAACCCATGCTTGAGGGCCGCATGAAATAAACTGTGGCTTTTCCCGGTGTAGGCGCTTCTGGGGGGGTGGCCTTCACCATATATGACGACCCAGCACATCCCATTAAGAACAAAAAGAGTAAGCCAAGAATTAACGAGTTTCTCTTCATATCTGTATCCTCCTTTACTAAACATGTTTGGTTCAAAGAGCCTTGATAGGAAAATTACGTACCATAGAATGTTAAATGAGTCAATCAAAAAAAATTTGTGAAACTCATCCTTTTGAAGATTATTAATTGAACTCTTGCAGGGAACAGGATCTTTGGTAAAACAACATTTGAGGAAGAAAGAGGCAAGAAACCCGGTTGGCGATAACACCTGCTATGTAGATTGTCAACCCATGATAAACCCGCCCCTTTTGTTTTTAGTAATAACTAAAAACTATTTCCCAGCCTGCTATCCGTGGTCAATAGCCACAGGATTCTTATCCGATTATATCAACGGATCGCCGCAGCCTACAAAACGTAACAGCTGCTGTTACAAGGTGTAACTTCACGGTCAATCCAAATCATAAGGGATAATTGCTCTGTTATCTTAACAAACCCCAATGACATAGGGCTCATTATTCAATAGAAGCCTCCGAATCCGAATGATCAATTTCCTGGCAATCGCAATAATGGCCCGCTTCGCCCCTTTAAACTGCTTGAGCTGATTATACTTTAACCGCATCAAAGGATCTTTTTGAATTAAGATCCAACTCGACTCCACCAAACAGGTCCTGACCCGCTTATTTCCGCACCGGGTAATTCTCCCCTGCCGCACATACTGCCCAGTAGAATACTCAGAAGGCGTCAACCCAATATAAGACGCCAGCTCGTCCGCACTCCGAAACCTCTCCATCTCCGATAACTCCACCAAGAGCTCCATCCCAACCAACGTCCCAATCCCTGGAACACTCTTTAAAAGCTTTACTTTATGCAGATATTTCCTGCTCCGCGATAGTTCAATGACCTCCTGATGGATCTTGATGAGATGCTCCGTCAAATACTCATATAACTCAATTAAACTCTCAAAGCTGACCTTTAGAACCTTGCTCCCCCAAGTGAGTTCTCTTAACCATCGGATATACCCCTTCGTCCATCGCTCTGTAGCAAGAGGAGATGAGATCCCATGAAATAACAACTTGCTCTTGATCTGTCGGACCACGTCACTCCGATGCTCTAAAACCTGCCGACGGGTCCTTAAAAGCTCCCTGTCTGCCCGATCCTCTTCCGAAAGTACATAAACCCTCTTGAGCATATTGCTTTCCAAAAGCTTCGCCAGCTTCCGACTATCTCGCTTATCGGTCTTAACCTTGTTCCCAGATTCAACGGGAATGAGAGAGGGAGGAACAACGATGGTTTCTATCCCATTTTCAGTAAGTCTGTCATATAACCAGAACCCGCAGGGACCGGCTTCATAGGCTACCTTAACCCTGCAATCCCTAAAACAATCCAGTAGCTTCTGAAGAACATGATACTGGCTGGGTATACGCCCATGAAAAACTTCTTCTTCGTCCACTCGAGCTGTAACATGCCAACTCTCTTTATGGACATCCACTCCGATAAAAACTTCCTTGCCTCTGACTAAAACCTTTTCGTTCTGTAATTCTCCCTTCATAGTTGTTAGCCTCCTTTCTTTGGTTTTCTAACGGAGATAGTATAAAAGGGGCTAACAATCTAGCATAGTATCTACAAGTCTACAGTCGGAGATGATGATGAGGGTTAATGATTACTGATGGAAATGCGCGTGGAAAAAGCAGACTGCATCGGATGTTAAGAGATCCTACCTTGTAAACTCGAAAAGTCGTCTCATTTCTTTTTAAGCGACATCGTTCCTCTTACCCCTTTCCAAAAATAATTTCCCTCCAGCTTCATCTTCCCATCATCCTTATATAGGGATAGTTCCACTTCAATTTCAGGGCCTTTAAGTAACAAATTGCCCTGATCGTTTATCCTACCTTTAAAATCTACAGACACCGTCGTGGCAGACCTATACCCAAACGTGACGTCATAATTTGTAAGCTTACATTCAAGCGGAAGGCTGTCATTAGTGATTTCAAGATCCGTATTCTTCACCACAGTTGTACCCACGGTTCTGTTCCCTATCCATTTCCCTTTGAGATCTGCAAGATTGCTTTCCGAGATGGCTATTTTCTCCATTTTGGCATAACTTACAAGCGCCATAGAAATGATTAGTAAAATAACACCCCACGGGAAAATGATTTTTTTCATATCTTCCTCCTTCCTACAGGTTTAAAAATATTTCAGTGAATCTTATCCCTTTTGAACAGAAGCGTTAATTCATTTTAATGAACCACGTAGCTTTGGCGAATGTATAGATTTTTAAAGATTAACAATGAAGTTATCACGGAATGTTGAGCTTGTCAATGGAAAACAGGATCGTGAAAATTATCTTTTTGAAGATTATCACTGGAAATCTGGTATAAAGAGCTGAATATTCGCCTTGTGGACTACAGGAAGTTATCCTCGGAAAGCGGCTGCGGGCTTCACCTACTTATCCTCAACATAAGCCAACCCTCAACCTTGATGATTACGGAAAGAAAGGAAGTATAACGATTTAAATCAGCGGTGGCTGTAAGCCATCATAATGAATTCCATTTTCATGGTTTCGTCTTCTTTCGTCGTTGTGAATTCACCTTTCATCAAGTTTTATCATCAACGGTCCCTTTACTGCATTCATCACGTATGACGCCGGCAAGCCGTTTTCCAACAGGGTGGCCATCGCCCTCAAATACTTCCGAATGTGGAGAAAAAACTTCTTGTATCCAGCACAAAGATAATGAAGCCCTGGTTCATCGTAGTACGTTCTTGCAAAACGATGCTTGGGACACCCACCCCGGCAGGCTGCGAGGACCTCACATTCCCTGCACCAGCGGGGCAAGGCTGTCTCTTTTGTTATGCCAAAGCCTGACCGTACTGATTTTTCGACCATCTGGAAGAGATTGTCAGCGGAGATGTTTCCGAGTTTGTATTGCGGATAGACGCAGTGATCACAGGCATAGACATCCCCGTTGTGTTCGACCACGACCGACCGTCCGCATTGTTCTGCATGGATACAGACTGGCGAAGGGTTACCAATCCAGGCGTTGAGCGCCCATTCAAAATTCATGACAAAGACCTTGCCCACATCATGATGGACCCATTCCTCGTAAATGGCGATGAGAAAGTCACCGTACTCCTCTGGGACGACGGTCCAGGGGGTAACCTCAGTCTGCTGGGTCTGTTTATCCAGTGTTGCGGGACCCGCAAGACGCAGACCAAGTTGGCTGCAGCGTGCATCGGGTCTGCGCTCAACAATCGGTGTAAACTGGATAAATTCGACGCCTTGGTCCCTCAAAAAGCGGTATACATCGAGCGGCTGTGTCGCCGTATCACGGGCCACGCAGGCCAGCACATTATATTCAATTTTATGTTTTTGCAGAAGCTCCAGTCCCTGCATCACACGGTCGAATGTCCCGCTTCCTTGGGGATCGCGGCGATAACGGTCATGGATCGCTTTCGGCCCGTCAATGCTGATCCCGACCATGAAATTGTGCTTCTTCAGAAAGTCGCACCACTCATCGGTGAGCAGCGTTCCGTTAGTTTGCAGAGAATTCGTTATCATTTTTTGATGTGAGAAAGGCCCCTGCATTGCGATCACTTTTTTGAAAAAATCGATTCCTAAAAGAGTCGGTTCTCCTCCTTGCCAGACGAACTCAACAACTGGTGTCGGCTGCGCTGTGGCGTAATTAACGATGAAGGCACGAAGGATATCATCAGACATGCGGTATTTTCGCTTTCTCCCGAATAAAGCCTGCTTCTCAAGATAAAAGCAGTATTCGCAGTTGAGATTGCACATAGGCCCTACGGGCTTTGCCACGATGTGAATACCCTCTGAGATATTCGTCGCATCTTTCTGTCCGTTTTTTCTGCTAACATTCATGAATGACGATGTTCCTTTTATCAGTTGTTTAGAAAATATTCCGATTATTCCCCTCTTCTTGGCGGGAGAGGGTGAGCGAGAGGGACATATCGCGTTTACCCCCCTGAATCCTCCCCCATCAAAAGGAGAGGAGATTGAACCAACTACTTTTATGCCTCGTGACTGGTACCGAAGTGAATTTCGGCAGATCCGCTCTACGTGACTCCTATTCCACCTTGAACCATTCCTCTCGCTCCATGTCTTGCAGTTTTTGCTGGTCGGAGGTGCTGAGCTTGGTTTCGCCGAGGTTCACGACTACCTTTTCAATCTTGCCGGTGAACTTGAACGGTACGTCGTAATCCTCGCTCACAGGTGTTCCTGTGTCTTCGCCGATGTCGAAGGTTTCATCGAGCGAGAAGCGAATGGGCAGGGTGGCGCCGATGCGGCCTTGGGCAACCTGCTTTTCGTCCACACTGAGCGTGCCGGTGCCGCCTTTGCCGATGCCGCCACCGTCATACTTGAAGTCGAATATAATAGTATGCTTGCCGGAGAACAGAGCTTCTTTAGCGGCAATGTTGTAGTGTGTGACGTTCGCCAGATTGTAATGGAAAATCGGTTTGCCGGCCCTGAACATCAGCGCGTAGCCGCCAGATAGTCCCCCGTGGGTCACCACGATGCCTTGTTCGCCGCCCTTCGGAAGGACCACATTGGCGGTGATGCGGAACGACTTGTTCTTCACATCCGGCGCTGCACCCTCGGGGATGCGCGTCAGGCCCCCGTAGTAGGTGAACTCGGTGCGTCCGCGTGTGAGGCTGGGGCGGATGGCTGGGTCAAGCCGCTGAATCTTGCTGTCGTCCAGGGGCAGCACGTTGTATTTACCGGCCTCGGCATAGAACAGTAGTTGCAGCTCACGGAGCTTGTCGGGGTTCTGGTCAGCTAGGTTGATGGCCTCGCTGAAGTCTTCCTCGACATGGTAAAGCTCCCACTTGTAACCGCTGATTACATCTACCTGAGAGGCTTGAGGGAACATTGAAACATCCTCCCAGGGTGCCAGCTTAGGGGTCGTGCAAGCCACCCAGCCGTCGTGATAGATGCCGCGGTTCCCGAACATCTCGAAATACTGCGTCCGCCGCGCTGACGGGGCCTTGGGATTGTCGAAGGTGTAGGCCATGCTTACGCCCTCCATGGGCTTCTGGGCGACGCCATTGACGACGGAGGGTTGTTGCAAGCCGGTTACATCCAGAATCGTCGGCGTGATATCAATCGTGTGATGCCATTGCGACCGGATACCGCCCTGGTCCTTAATGCGAGCAGGCCAGGAGATGACCATCCCATTGCGCGTACCGCCGTAGTGTGAGGCGATCTGCTTGGTCCACTGGAAGGGTGTATCCATCGCATGGGCCCAGCCGATCGGATAGTGATTGTGTGTCTTCCACGTGCCTAGATCGTCCTTGCGCGCAAGGATCTGCTTGTAGTCTTCTGTGATCCCGTTGAGCGTGGCAACCTCGTTGAGGGAACCCTGCATCGTTCCCTCGGCGCTGGCGCCGTTGTCACCAACGATATAGATGACCAGAGTGTTCTCGAGTTGCCCCAGTTGCTCAATCGCGTCCAAGACCCGGCCGACGTTGTAGTCCGTCTGGGAGAGAAAGCCAGCGTAGATCTCCATCATGTAAGCAAAGAGCTGCTTCTGCTCCGCGTTTAGGGAATCCCAAGCCGGTATCCCGGAGTGGTGCTTCGTCAATTGGGTATTGTCCGGAACCAGACCCAGGTTTTTTTGCCGAGCGAGCGTCTCTTCGCGTACCTTGTCCCAGCCCTGGTTAAACTTGCCCTTGTATTTCGCGATCCATTCCTTCTTCGGATGATGCGGAGTATGCGTGGCCCCGGGCGCGTAGTAGAGGAAGAACGGTCGGTCGGGCGCGACAGCCTTCTGATTGCGCACCCACTGGATAGCCTGATCCGCGATGCCGTAATCGAAGTTGTAATCCGGATTGCCCAGGTACGGTTCGATGGGCCGGGTGCCGTCAAAAACGGCTGGACGCCACTGGTTGGTCTCCGCGCCAAGAAAGCCATAGAAATGCTCAAACCCCAGAGCGATTGGCCAGAGGTCGAATGGGCCGGCCTGGCTGCTCTGCCAGTCGGGCACATTGTGGTTCTTGCCGAACCAGGCGGTGTTCCAGCCTTTCTGTTTGAGGATTTCTGCAACGGTTGCGGTATCCTTGCCCATCAAACTGTCGTAGCCGGGAAAGCCCGTGGCCTGTTCCATGATCACTCCGGTGTGCACCGAGTGGTGATTGCGGCCAGTAAGCAGTGCCGCACGTGTAGGCGAGGAGAGCGCGGCAGTGTGGAACTGCGTGTAGCGCAGCCCGTTTTTCGCGAGGCGATCAAGCGTCGGCGTACTAATGGGCCCGCCGAAGGTGGTAGACGCTCCGAAGCCGACGTCATCCAGCAGCACCAGGACGACATTAGGCGCTCCCTTCGGCGCCCGCACCGGCTGTGGAAAATCGGGCTTCGAGTCTTTCGTGCTCAGCCCGATCTCCCCCTTGAATGGGGCGACTGGCGCGGGAAGTACCTCCTGCGCGGACGTGCCGCCGCTGAATAACGTTCCTGCCGCCAGCACCGAGCCAACCGCTGCCCAAGCGCCTGCGCTACGCACTCTTGCTTGTTGATGTCTTGTACATTGTTTCTGTATCATAATATCGTCTCCTTTCGTCCTGTTTAAGTTTATTGTAGGAACTTCTCTGGTGGTTTAAATCGCTCTTTCCAGCGCTTAACTTCAAGGCTACCAGTGGTACTGCTATACAATAGCGGTCCCCCATGATTTTCTAAGAGGTCCACTTTCCTAAAAGATCAGGCAATCTGCGCTCCCACCCGCTGGTAACTTCCAAAGGTAATTTCATGTTGTTTTGGAGTTTAACGCTCGGCGTTGAGCATCGGGCAACCGACACTGATCTCGGAATCGTCTTACTCCGACGCTTGATCCGCTGGCTAGCAGCCGCGCCGTGGACGCTGAGGATTCGCGAGGGGCCTGTTGACTCGGCTCCTTCTCCTGAACGAGACCTAGCTGCTGGATAGCCCGAGCTGGACCCCGTCTAGCCTTGCGCGATCCCCCGCACCGCCATCATCAGGAAAAAGGCGACCACGATCTCGCTCACGATCCACGAGTCCGTGTTCATCCACTCGCGTACGCGGGGAAGCAGAGTCTCAGCCCGTCTACCGAGGAGGAGATTCAAGATGAGCGGTATCCCTGCCAGCAGGAGTGTCGCGGCTATGAAGCCGACAACGTGCCAATACGGACTTTCGCTTCGAGCCAGGTGCAGGCCCACCGTCACCGTGCTGACGATGTCAGTCGGCATCAGAAGGAAGAGTAGAAAAGCGATCCTGAATGCGAATGCGGCGTCTGCGTTCTGGAGTCTGCCCATCCACTTCGGGGGCTGGGTATCCTTGCGCTTCAGGTAGACCCTCACAGCCAAGAGCAGCAGCAGCGCGACGATCACCCAGTTGACCACCAACTTGGCCAAACCGCGCCCGGCAGACGCAGTACCTTGCGCGAAGTACGTGTATCCGAGGTAGGCGACGCCGGTGCCCATGACGCTCGCCACCGTCACGCCGAGGAGAAACATGAGACAGTTCCGAAGCCAGTTCTTGCTGGTGGCAATGAAGACGGCGCTCACGATCTGGGGACCGGCAACCATCACAAACGCCATCGGAAGCACTGTCATGAACCCGCCCATGCGGCCCTCCCCCAGCGAATCGCCCGCATCTGCGTAAATACTCCCACAGGCCCGTTCGGTTGGCCACGCGTCCAGCAGTAACGATGCCGTAGGCCTCTATCGAGGACTCGCGGCGGCTGCACGACGGGCATTGCGAACAAGTTCCAGTACATCCTCGGTTTCCTAAAAATTTCGCCAGTCAAAAGACCTACTTTGAACCTCCACCTGGAAGTCAAGAGAATGAGATGCATAAAAAATTGATGATTAACAACGAGACCACCCGTTATTTCACTGCCTGACGGATGCGGAATGCCAGAATAATAAGTAGAATCCCCCCGGCGATAGCGAAAACGCCAATGACGATCGGCAGTACAGAAGCGGCCACTAGAGGTCGCCCAAGTAAGATGATCCCAAATAAGAGATTGATAATCCCCAGGATAACAGCTCTTGCCCCATCACCTTTAAAGCCCTGAACCAAGTTGATGATCCCCATGATAATCCCCTGGATGGCGAGGACGATGACAAGAGTGGTTGGAATGAGAATGGCGCTGAATAGCGGATGATTCATGACAAAGATACCGGCCAGGATACCTATGATCCCATCCAACAGCAGCCATCCCCAATGAATACCTGAAGCTCCAACAAATATGCCAATGATGGAGAAAATCCCATGGACGAACCAATAAGCACCCACAAACAAAACCAGGGTTGCCAATGCTAAGCCTGGCGCTGTTACAAGGAACAGACCAAAAAGAAGCACCAGGATGCCCCGCAGCAAAACAAGCCACCAAATCTTCGATATTCCCTCTCGAATTGTATTACTCATGTTTTTCCCTCCTCATGAAATGGTATTGTTCGCTCAGTCCACCTTTGAGATGGAATCGCATGTCTTTCCTCCTTAGGCCCGACCGAGATGCCTAAAAATTATTATGCTGCAATTTGTAATTTGTAATAATCGTATTCAGTCAACTGGTTTTTGTCAATCAAATTCCCTAATGTACTGTCTTTACTTTTTTGGATGTCGCGTTTTCGCTGAGGCTTCGTGCACCCCTATCAGCAGGGACCACGTATTGACGCTAGCGGATGTCAACAGGAGGATCATTGGGGCTACCAGCCAGTACAGACTGTCGGCATTGGCGCGAACCATCACCAAAAAAGATACAATAATCAAGACCAAAAAGGCTATCAACGTGATAGCAGCTCGCGCGAATCTCTCCCTTCCGGGGATCCCTTGAATAACGTTAGAGAGCAGACTGCGCAGAGTAAATACAGTCCTTATCAGACCTGCAATACCAATACACAGGAGAGGTACGCCGAGTGTGATAGGTCCTTGTCTGGGGATCAGAAAAATAAGCGCAAAGACGATAACGTATAGGAAGTTGTTCAAGGTCTGGTTTGCGAGCTTTTTCAAGCCGATGTTCTCGGGGTCCGCGAGCATACCTACATTCAGTGCCATCGAGACGAAAAGCAAACCGACGAGGGTTGCCGCGGAGGCAGCAATCGTCGCATAAAAGACCTGCCATTCCCGAACAAGTTGTGCAAAACTGTCCATCGTTGGTTCCTTCCTTAGCTCCTTTTGGTTTTTCCTTCATCAAGCTAATAATCGAACAATGTTTAAGGAGAAGTAAATGGGGGGTGCACTGTATTTTGTTTAGACTAACGCTGTATTTAAGGATAGTGCTCCACCCGCCGAAGGGTTTCGATTTGAAAGACAAAACTAAGTCAGAGGACGGCAACCACCTATCGATTACTGATTGCAATCGAGCATCCTTTGCCAAATTGGTCCCTCGTGGATTTCAGGAAGAAATCACCAACTCAAAGGAAAATTCGCCACCTCAGCCGAATTTTGCGGAGTACACCTACTAATGTTTGAATGAGCGTCATCCTTCATGCCGAAGATTACGGTTCGAAAGCGCGCATAACATGAAATTCACCGGGAGCGTTAGCGATCCGGTGGAACGTCTCGTTGGGCTGCTCTTTGTTCATTTTTCTCCCCGTATCATCGCCATGGTTCCCAGAATGAAAGGTGCTTTTAATAAGCGTGGAATAAAGGGCAACTCTCTGGTTTCGATAAACTCCACTTTGGCTATTCCCCAACTCTTGATAGTGGTAATCAATGCGTCTGGATGGCCGTACATCTTCTTGATTAGAAATTCGTCTTGAAAGGCAAACCTGCCACCTTTCTTGAGAACCCTTAGTCCCTCTCGAATAACGTCACGCTTGTCTTTGACACCGCCGACCTCATGGAAAACAAAATTGCTCACCGCGGCGTCGAAGTACCCGTCAGCGAATGGCAATGAAGCGGCGCTTGCTCTCTGGAACGCAACGCGGTCACTGACTCCTTCAATCGCTGCGTTGCGTTCACAGACGCTCATGGAGTAATCCCACCTCTTTCCCCAATAGTCTATTCCGAGGACCTGTGCCTTACGGTATTTCTGAGCAAGCTTGATAGTAAGGGCACCGTTCCCGCACCCTATGTCCAAGGCTCTACCTTCTCCACTCCAATCCAAGTGTTCTATTACGAAGCTCCAAATGGATTCCTGGACATTTCCTGCTTTAGGAGAAAGCTTGAATCGAACATAGAATAGAAAGGCAGCGATCAGCATGAAGAACGTAGCCGGAATCAGCAGGAAAGACCACTTGAGACTCGATGTCAGGAACAGGAGCGCTATTGTGAGAGGAACATAAATCATTAACTTAGGAGTCCAATTGCCGTAGTCTGGTTTCTCGCTGATCTGTCCGTCCATATGTTCCAGTCCTTTATGTTCGCGTGTTGCAGCCTAACGACGTGGTTAAGCTGCGCGGCGATGCTGTGCAACGCGAAGCGAACCACAGGGTTTGAAGCCTTCTGAATGTAAGACGAGGTTTGCCCGCCGCCTCAGCTTCACCACATGTCGTGTGCCCATGCTTTTTCCCCGTTGCATCGAAAAAGCCGAGCAGCGTTTTTCCACATGAGCTTCTCCTCGTCTTCAGGATTCAGGCCCAGTCCCCTGATCATTTCCACATGCTCTTTCGGATGAATTGGAACTGCGGCATAGTCGCTGCCGAAGAGAACCCGATCGGATCCAAGTAGATCGATCACATGTTTGACGCCTTTGGGTGAGAATCCCATCGTGTCCATGTAGAGATTGGTCTGAAAATACTCGCTTGGCCGTCTTTGGCAAACGGCGCTCTGTTCTTTCGGAAGACCCTTGTACCCGAGTCTGAATCCAAAATCCAATCGGCCGTCAATCATGGGCAGGAGCCCACCCATGTGGGGCAAGACAATCTTTAGCCGGGGATGCCGATCGAATACTCCTGAGTAGATCATTCGGGCGACGGTCATGGTCGTGTCAAATGGTCGGCCTACCATTTCTTCCAGTTTGTAGGCTCTCATGTGTTTGTATCCGATAGGAACCTGCGGTGGATGGAGGAAAACGGGACTTCTCGATTCTCAACAAACTGCCAGAAGGTATCCAAACGCGGTGAGTCGAGAAAACGACCCTTCCAGCTCGTGCTAATGTTGACTCCTTTGGCACCGAGGTGGTCGAGGCATCGTTCGCATTCCTGGATGGCATACTTGGAGAATGGGTTAAGTATTGCTATGAAAGCCAGTTTGTCAGGAAATCTGTTGACCATTGTCGCCGTGGCGTCGTTGAGCATTCGTGTGAGTGTCTTCTCTGCCGCAACTGGTAGCGCGCTCACCATGGTTTCAAGCGCCATCGAGAAACTCAAGATGCCCATGACGATCCCCGCCTCATCCTGTCCCCTGACCTGAGCGTCTATGTCCGTGAGTTCTGGATAGATGATGGAGGAGACCCCTCTGCACGTGGAAACGGCGTAGTCAGGTGTTTCACGCCAGCCGATCCGCTTCTCGAGGATCACTCTGGCCACTCCCTTTGCAGTGGTGGAAGGCTTAGGAAGACAGTGGCGGTGAACATCGATGATACGGCATTCATTCGCTCTCATGACATTCCTCCGGGCGAGTCCCATCGGTATTACACACGCAGGCACTTTGTTCCATTTCGGTCCATGGACACATAACATTATTTTTTATGTTCCCGTAATCTTTTTCCTGAAGACAAGACCTTTCAGCTCTTCAAAAGGCCCTCTTGAACTCTGAAGCCGTCGTCCATTTGCGGTAGTAATATACACTGTTTTCGAAGATTAGGGAAGCGAAGAGTACAGGAAGGGCTCGTCGGAAAGAGAGTTGGGGGCTTCACAAATCTTCGGTTTGGGATGACTCTGAGGGTCGATGATTATTGGAAATGTGCATGAGTGTTAGAAGAAGGATTTCGGTTCAGGCTCACTACCCTCACTTCAGACCAGCTTTGTGCAAAGCGTCAATCAAGCTTTTTGTTACTTCTTGATCCTTGTATGGGAGTGTCTTTGCAAAGTAATCTAGGGAGAACTCTGGATTTATCCTAAGAACTTCTGCAGCTTCAGCGCGGGCCTCCTTCTCACGCCCCATCCTGCTGTATGTAGCGGCCAAGAAAACATGGGCAAATAAATTATCAGGAGATCGTTGAAGGGCCTTCTTGTAGGCCGAAACTGCCTCTTCATACCGCCCGGTGATCCTGACGGCATTCCCGAGGTTAAAAAAATACCAGGCCGGACCAAAAGGGTTGAGTCGGATTGCTTTTTGGAACAATGGAATGGCTTCTTCCGGCCTCTTCGCAAAGGTCAGACTAGTGGCATACCAGGCATAAACATCTGCCCCGTTAGGATCAAGAGACACAGCCCGTTTTCCCTCAGCAAGTGCCTTCTCGTGCTCCTCCTTTATGGAATAGAGGAAGCTCAGCAAACCATGGGGGCTGGCATAGGAATCATCCAGTGCAATGGCCTTTTGTGCCAGTTCAATAGCTTTCTCAATAGACTCCTGAGGGGATTTGCCAGAACCATACCAGTAATCCATCATGTAGGTAGTAGCCAGGAGGTTATAAGCTGATGAAGACTCTGGACACATAGCAAGAGCTTCTTCTCCCAGCCGCCGGGCCAACTTGTTGCCCTCGATATCAAAGCCATTGAAGTAATTTTGCGCTTCCAACAGCTTCAAATAGCAATTGAGATTTCGTATTCCATTGTCGCGATGCAGGGCTTGCTCCCCCTCCATAATTTTTACTTGCATAGCCCTAAGTATGTTACCTGTCACCTCATCCTGTAGGACAAAGATATCTTTCAGTTCACGGTCATAGCGTTCGGCCCAAATGTGACGCCCCGAAAGGGCATCGATCAACTGGGCAGTGATTCGAACGCGGTCAGCTGATCTCTGAATACTTCCCTCCAGTACGTACTGAACCCCCAGTTCTTTGCTTATCTGTTTGACGTTCACCGATTTTCCCTTGTAGGTGAACGTCGAATTACGGGCAATGACAAACAGCATGGGAACCTTGGAAAGGGCTGTGATGATATCCTCGGTGATCCCGTCGCTGAAGAACTCCTGCTTCGGATCCCCGCTCATGTTGACGAATGGCAGCACCGCAATGGAGGGCTTATCGGGCAGGGGGAGAGCCATTTTTTGCTTGGAGACTTCCTCAACAGGCAGTCGAGAAGGGCGCAGATGCGGGTAAAACTGCCAAACGACATTGGCCGCTGCCAGCAAAGCTACGAGGACTTTAAAAACAGGATGTACCCGTTTCCAATAATTTACCCCGGTCCTTTTGCATCTGCTCACTATCGAAGTAGGCCTAGGCTTCGTCAGAATTCGATAAACACGTACAGGTTCGAGGATGTTTTTTACAGATTGCTTCCCAAGATATTCGTATCCCAAGCTAAGTTTGTTTTTAACCTGGTCATATGCAGTCCCAGAGATGCAAATACCCCCTGCTTCGGATAAACTCTCTAAACGGGCTGCAATGTTGACTCCATCACCATAGATTTTATCTCCTTCCTCGATCACATCGCCAAGATTGACTCCAATACGAAACTCCATCCTTTGATTCTCAGGAAGCTCAGCATTTCGGGTTCTCATTTCCTTCTGAGTCTTGACAGCACACTCAACAGCATCCACGACACTTCCAAACTCAGACAACACATTATCTCCCGGAGCATCCACCACTCGCCCATGATGATGCTGAATCAGTCCATTCATTGCCTCCTTGTAGGCATTAAGGGTGCGGACGGTCCCTTTCTCATCTTCTCCCATGAGACGGCTGTATCCCTTGACATCTGCAATGAGAATGGCAACGAGTTTACGCTTAACTTCTTGTGTGGTCATGGAGTCTTCCAAAGGTTAGTTAGGAGGATGGGTTAAGGCCATATGGTTTGATACGAGTCTACTAATTTTGAATAAAAACTTCAATAAGAATTATTAATTACATTTGAAAGAGCGTATCGAAGAACAAAACTCAAAAATCACGACTTCAGGAACTAACTTTTGGTCGGGAATCTGGTCCGAACTT
>Ga0187772_10000506_pt1 | contig 17470 bp, 17 predicted proteins | sample 0116_SJ02_MP15_2_FD_133137 | JGI IMG/M metagenome (GOLD analysis project Ga0187772, IMG submission 133137) | Tropical peat soil microbial communities from peatlands in Department of Meta, Colombia - 0116_SJ02_MP15_20_MG | ecosystem: Environmental > Terrestrial > Soil > Wetlands > Peat | place... | reverse complement strand
CGTCGAGCGGAACGGCGAGCGTCTGCTGGCGGAGCTCGAGCTCGCGGATCTCCTTGCGGATCTGATCCGGCCGCACCCGCTCGGCAGGCGCGATCGTGAGCCGGAGCTCCCGGAGCGCCACCACGGCCTGTTCGGCCGCCTGACGGGCGGCATCGCGCGCCTTGCGAAGGTCGGTGAGCTCCTTACCGAGGGCCGCGTGCCGCTCGTACAGCTGTTCCACCTCGGCCTGCGGAGCCTGGCGTCGGTCGTAGAGCGCCCTCTGCTCGGCGGAAAGGCGACGCATCTCCGCGATCATCTCCTGGCGCTGCCGATGGAGCGAGTCGAGCTTCGAGTCGACGGCCCGAAGCCGGTCCCGGTCTTCGCGGTTCTTGTGCTCTTCCTCGTCGGAGAGCACGGCGCGCGGCGGCACGACCCTGCGAGGAGACGCAGGTATCAAAAGGCCTTCTAGGGGACCCCGTGCCGGCGCCGGACCCTACCTGGACCACCTACGGGCGACGGTGGCATACGTAGTACAGGTGGAGATCCGGCTGATACTGGGCGTCGACGAGCTGGAACCCGCGCTCGGCCATGGCGTCCACCGTCTCCGCCCGGTAGTACCGCACCGGGGTCACGTGAGGTCCCCCGACGTAGACGTCCCGGTCGATCTCCTCCCCCTGCCCGGCGTGCGGGTCCGACACGGACCGGACGGCGAAAAGGTGGAATCCCCCCGGGCGCAGGGATCGCCGCACCTCGGCGAGCACGCGCTCCATCTCCACCCCCGAGAGCATCATGTACAGTGCGTGAGCGTACACCACGTCGAGCGAGCCGCTCGGCGTCTCGCGGAGGGCGCTCTCGGCGTCCTTCAGCTCGAAGGCGAGCGTGGACGGCCGGTCCGACCCGGCCCGAGCGCGCTCCATCGCGACCGGGGAGTGGTCGACCGCGCGGACGCGGTGCCCGGCGGCCGCGATCGCTCGGGAGTCCCGACCGGGGCCGCACCCGAGCTCGAGCACCGTGAGCGATGGGCCGAGTCGGGTCATCCGCTCGAGCGCCCAGCCGGAGAAGGTCGAGGGGGCGCCGGCGAACCGATCGGGATTGGCTACGTACTTGCGGTCCGACTCCGCGCGCCGTTCGGCGAGGGTCGGCCACGGTGCCTTCTTCGGGTCCGACGTGGTGCGCTCCCGGCCGACGCGTTCCGGCCTCCCCTGCCGGTCGTCCGAACCGCGAAGCGCTGGGCGGCAAAAAGGGCTGCCGGCACGGCGGCATCGATGTTCACGACGGCGATCGGCGCGCACGACTGCAGCATCGCCGAGAGCGCGGCCTCGCCGCGACCCCCGCGGCCGTAGCCGACCGACGTCGGGATCCCGACCACGGGCGCACGGACCATCCCCGCGACGACCGTCGGGAGCGCCCCCTCCCGGCCGGCGAAGACGAGGTAGATCTCGGGGCCGAGCCGCTCGAGGCGACGGAGCGCTCGGAGGAGCCGATGGAGACCGGCGACGCCTACATCGTGGGCCTCGGCGACCCGGATTCCGAAGCTGCGGAGGATCGCCGCCGCCTCCTCCGCGAGCGGCACGTCGCTCGTCCCGGCCGTCACGATCGCCGCGGTGCCGGGGCGGTAGGCGGGGCCGAGCGGCCCCGCGAGCCGCAGCACCCGCCCGCCCGCAAGTTCCTCGACGGGGGCCCCGATCGCTCCTCCGCGTCGAATCGCGCGACGCTGCGCCGCGGTCGGGCGGGAGACGAGCGCGCCCTCGCCCTCGTCCGCGAGGGCCCGCAGGATCCCGAGGAGGTGGTCGACCGTCTTCCCTTCGCCGAGGACCACCTCGGGGACCCCGACGCGTCGGCCGCGGTCGCGGTCGAGCCGCGCGTAGTGCGCGACCCGAAGTTCGCGCGGGTCCCGCGGCGGACGGGGGACTCCCGGTCGCCGGCGCATGGCGTCCGCGACCCAAGCTGTGATATAGCGGGTTCCCGTGGCACGCCCGCGCCCGCACCATGCCCGATTTTGCGCTCACTCCCGAGCAGGAGAGCCTCCGGGACATGGCCCGGAAGTTCGCGCGCGCGGAGATGGCGCCGCACGCCGCGGAGTGCGACAAGGCGGCGCGCTTTCCCGAGGAGATCTACCGCAAGGCGTTCGATCTCGGGCTCATGAACCTCAACGTGCCGAGCGAGCTCGGCGGCAGCGGCCTCTCGCTCTTCGACCAGTGCCTCATCGTCGAGGAGCTCGCCTACGCCTGCGGCGGGATGACGACCTCGATCATCGCGAACTGCCTCGCCCTCGAGCCGATCCTTCTGGGCGGCAGCCCCGAGCAGCAGGCGCGCGTTTTGAAGCCGTTCTGCGCGAGCTACCACCTCGCGTCGTTCTGCCTGACGGAGCCGTCGGGCGGCAGCGACGCGGGCAGCCTCCGCACGCGAGCGCGCCGGGACGGCGACCACTATGTGCTCGACGGCGAAAAGTGCTTCATCACGAACGCGCCCCACGCCTCGCTGTACACGGTGTTCGCGACGCTCGATCCGAGCCTCCGCCACCGGGGCATCACGGCGTTCATGGTCCCGCGCACCGCGGAGGGACTCACGCCCGGCAAGGACGAGGAGAAGATGGGCCACCGGGCCTCCTCGACGAGCACGGTACGATTCGACAAGGTCCGGGTCGATGTCGGCGACCGGCTCGGGGCGGACGGCGAGGGGTTCTCGATCGCGATGCGCACGCTCGACCAGACCCGAACTCCGATCGGCGCTCTCGCCACGGGGATCGCCCAGGCCGCGCTCGACCACGCGGCCGCCTACGCATTGAAGCGCGAATCGTTCGGCAAACCGATCGCGGAGCACCAGGCGATCCAGATCAAGCTGGCCAACATGGCTCAGGCGGTGCAGGCCGCGCGCCTTCTGACCTGGCACTCCGCGTGGACGATCGACGGCGGGAAGAAGGGGACCCTCGAGTCGTCGATCGCGAAGTGCTTCGCGTCGGACGCGGCCCTTCACGTCGCGGACGAAGCGATCCAGACGTTCGGCGGGTACGGCTACATGAAGGAGTACCCGGTAGAAAAGCTGCTGCGGGACGCGAAGCTCACGCAGATCTACGAGGGGGCGAACGAGATCCAACGGACCGTGATCGCCCGCGAACTCCTCCGCGACTACGCCTGAGACGAGGACGATCGCGTGGAGATCGTCGTCTGCGTCAAGCCGGTCCCCGAGGCGGAGACGCGGCTCCGCGTCGCGTCCGACGGCACGACGTTCGATCCGGAAGGCGTGAAATTCGTCCTCGCCGGCTACGACGAGTCGGCCGTCGAGCAGGCCCTCCTGCTCAAGGAGGCGACGCCGGGCTCGCGCGTCCACGTCGTCTCCGCGGGCCCTTCCCCCAGGACCGAGGAGGTGCTCCGAGCCTCGATCGCGCTCGGCTGCGACCAGGCGACCTTCGTGGAGCTCCCCGCCTCGAGCTCGACCGACCCCGTCACGATCGCGCGGGCGCTCGCGAGCGCGATCGCGAAAGCGCCGCACGACCTCGTCCTGTGCGGGAAGCAGGCGGGCGACGACGAAGCCGGGCTCGTGGCCGCCGCCCTCGGCGAGCTCCTCGGCGTCCCGGACTTCGGGTACGTGGTCGACCTTCGGTGGGACCCCGCCTCGTCGCACCTTAAGTTCCAGCGGTCGAGCGAGGCCGGGCAGGAGATCTGGGAGGCGCCGCTCCCGTGCGTCATCGGGCTCCAGCAGGCCTGGAACGACCCCCGCACCGCAAAGCTCCCGATGATCCTCAAGTCGAGGAAGGCGCCGATCGCGAAGGTCGCCCCCGGAGGGGCTCCCTCCCCGCCCCCGGCGAGTCGCCCAGAGCGGTTCGAGCTCCCTCCGCCGCGCCTCGGAGCGAAGCTGATCGAGTTCAAGACCCCCCAAGAGGCGGCCGAGAAGCTCGTCAAGATCCTTCGGGAGGAGGCGAAGGTCTTCCCGTGACGTCCGGCGCACTTGTCGTGGGAGAGGTCCACGATGGCCACCTCTCCTCGGCGAGCCGGGAGGCGATCGGCGTCGCGCGCGGGGTCCTCGCACCCTCGGACCCGGTCGTCGGGTTCGTGGCGGGGGCAGCGGGACCCACGGCCGCCGCGGAGTTCGCCCAGCTCGGGGTGGGCCGGGTCCTCCACGCCGCGGACCCGCGCCTCGACGCCGCTCCCGTCGGCGCGGTCGCGCACGCGGTCGCCACGGCGGCCCGGGCGGCCGGTGTCTCCCTGGTCGTCGCGGGCGGGACGACCTTCGGCCGGGACCTCGTGGCGCGGCTCGCCGTTCGGTGGGACGCCGCGGTCGCGACCGGGGTGATCGAGCTCACCCGCGACGGGGGCACGTTGCGCGCGCGGCGGTCCGTCTTCGGCGGCCGGGCGAGCGAGACGCGTCGTCTCGAGGGCGAGCGGGCGGCCGTCGCCGTTCGGCCCCATGCGTTTCCGGCCCCCGCCGACGGCCCCGTTCCGCTCGCGCTCGAGCCGGTCCCGACCGACGATCTCCCCGCCGTCCTCGTCGCCCCCCTACGACGGGAGATCCGACCCCCGGACGGGGGGACCGGTCCGAGCCTGACGGACGCGGCGATTATCGTCTCGGGGGGCCGGGGCGTCCGGGGCCCGAACGAGTTCCGCATCGTCGAGGAGCTGGCCGCGTCGCTCGGAGCGGCCGTCGGGGCGTCGCGCGCGGTGACCGACGCCGGGTGGCGCCCGACGTCGTTCCAGGTCGGCCAGACGGGAAAGGCCGTGTCCCCCCAGCTCTACATCGCGCTCGGGATCTCGGGGGCGATCCAGCACCTCGTCGGCATGGTCTCCTCGCGCGTGATCGTCGCGATCAACACCGACGCGACCGCGCCGATCTTCAAGGTCGCGGACTACGGGATCGTCGGCGACCTCTTCGAGATCGTGCCCGCGCTAACGGCCGAGGTCCGCCGGGTGCGCGGCCTCTAGATCCTTCTCAGAAGTCGAACGCCATTTCGATGCCGTCGCGCACGAGCGTCGTCGCCGAGAGCCCGGCGGCCCGCTGCGCGGCGCGCAATAGCTTCCGCACCGATTGCTTCCGGCCCCCGGTCTCGCTCATCATCGCATGCAGGAGCTCCATCGCGAACTTCGGGTAGACCGTGTAGATCCTCGGGTTCCACTTCACGCGATCGAGCCGCGCGAAGTCCCGGAAGTCGGGGAGAATCCCCGAAGTCTCGAGGCGACGGTCGTACTCGCGGAGCTGGAGCTCGGACGCGGCACCCGCCTGCTTCGCGGCGAGCGCGGTCTCGGCGGCCTCGATGCCCGAACGCACGGCGTAATTCATCCCCTGGATCACGATCCCGTTCGAGAACACGAATCCCGCGGTGTCGCCCGCCACCATCCAGCCATCCCCGTGGAAGGCCGCGGGCCGGCTCGCCCAACCGGAGGCGATCAATTTCGCGCCGTACTCGACGAGCTCCGCGCCCTTCAATCGGGCCGCGATCGCGGGATGGAGCTTGAACTTCTCCAGCAGGTCGTGGGAGTAGACCCCCCGGCCGAACAGCGACTGGATATTGACGATGAGGCCGAGCGAGAGCGTGTCGCGATTGGTGTAGAAGAATCCCCCGCCCATGACGCCCGGCGGAAAGATCCCGGTGACCCACTCCTCGGCGTGCCCCTCGCCTGGCGCCAGATGGAACCGTTCCTCGATGACCGACGGATCGAGCCGGTAGACCTCCTTGATTCCGAGCTCGGTCGCCTCACCGTCGAGTCGGGCCTCGGGACGGATCGGGGTGCCCAGCGTGAGCCGGGAGTTCGTCCCGTCCGCGACGATCGTCACGGGCGCGGTCATCGTTTCGCCGCCCTGGACGACCCCGTGGACGCGCGTTCCCTCCCAGTTCAGCCGGTCGACGGGCACCGACGAGACGACGGTCGCGCCGGCCTCCTCGGCCTTCTTCGCGAGCCACGCGTCCGTGCGCGCCCGCAGGACCGAGTGCGCCGCGTACGGCTCCTTCCGCCAGCTGCCGTCCTCAAAGTCGAAGGAGGTCGCGTTGTCGGATGTCAGGAACCCGAATCGCTTGCGTACGATGTGCCGTTCGACGGGCATCTCGCGCCACCAGCCGGGCAGGATTCGCTCGAAATCGTGGCCCCAGAGGATGCCGCCCGAGAGGTTCTTCGCACCGGGCTCCGCTCCCCGTTCCACCAAAAGGACGTTCGCCCCGCCCTGCGCGAGCCGGATCGCCGCCGAGGAACCGGCCATGCCGGCGCCCACCACGATGGCGTCGAAATCGTCGGCCATGACCGTCGCGCGGTGAGCCGACGGGGCCGCTTAACGGTGCCCGGAGCACCCCGGGGGCACGGGCCGAGCGCCTCCTCAGTGCGGGGGGCTGGCGGCGGGCCACGGCGCCGGGGCCGAGGGAGGGGGCGCCTGCGCGGCGTTCTCGATCAACTTCTGGAAGCGGAACGGCTTCGGGATCCCGAGCCAGTCCTCGTTCCCGAGCCGGCTCCCCCCCTCGGAGCTCACGCGGACGGTGCCGTAGCCGAGGATCCGCTGACCGAACGATTGGTGCACGTCGACCCCCCGGACCTGGACCACCGGGATCTCATCGAAGTCCTTCCCGAGGATCCCCTTCTGCACGATCACGCGGCGGTTCGTCACCGCGTACACCGTCGAGATCCAGCGGAGGTACCGCACCAGGAGCCGGATCAAACCGAGAAAGACGAGGAGGAGGAAGAGGCCCGTGGCGTACGTCTCGAGGGTGTGGTCGCTCAGATGGAACCAGCCCGCGAGGGTCGTGAGGACGTTGGTCCACGCCGGAATCTGGGGGAGCCCGTACAACGGCGCGGCGGTGAACAGGAGCAGCAGACCGGTGATGACGAGCCAGAGGATCGGACCGGGAAAGTAGAACAACGCGGTCGCCCGGGTTTCCTGCAGGAGGAACTCTTGGTCGGCAAGATACGTCGCCTTGAGGAGCTTCGGCATCGCTCGCGGCGCAGCGGGAGTAGCGGCCATCGGCCCGTCAGCTCGCGTGCGGGCTGATAAACCCTCGTTCTCAGGCGCGCCCGAGCCCGTCGGTTTATAGGGGCAGACCGGTCCGGCCCCGCGATGGGCGTCACCGACTGCCACGTGCACATCAACCCGCTCTGGGAGATGCGGCCGGACGCCGTTCGGATGCTCTCGAACGTCGATCCGAAGAACGCGAAGTACCTCGAGGACCCGCGCGGATTCCTCGACTACCTCGATGCCTGCGGTGTCGAGCGCGCCGTGTTGATCAACTACGTCGCGCCCGAGGTGATCGGCTACACCGAGAAGGCCAACGAGTTCGTCTCGAAGTACGTCGCACTGGACCCGGAGCGGCTGATCGCGGTCGGTGGCATCCGGCCGGACCACGCGAACCCCGAGGCCGAGATCCGCCGGCTCCATCAGATGCTCGATCTTCGCGCGATCAAGCTCCACCCCCCTCACCAACTGTTCGCGCCGAACGCCTACGTGCACGGCGAGCACGCGCGCCTCCGGGAGATCTACGCGGCGTGCGAGCGCGAGCGCCTCCCGGTCATCTTCCACACGGGCACCTCGGTGTTCCCCCGCGCGCGCAACCGCTTCAGCGACCCGCTCTTCGTGGAGGACGTGGCGCTCGACTTCCCCGAGCTCACGATCGTGCTCGCGCACGGGGGTCGTCCGCTCTGGATGGAAACGGCGGTGTTCCTCGCGCGGCGGTTTCCCAACGTCTGGCTCGAGGTGTCGGGCGTGCCACCGGCCCAGCTGCTCGAGTACTTCCCGAAGCTCCCGCGGCTCGCCGACAAGGTGCTCTTCGGCACCGACTGGCCGGGGCCGGGCGTGAAGGACATCCGAGCGAATCTCGAGGCATTCCGGGCCCTCCCGATCCCGGCGGACGCGCAGCGCCAGATCCTCGAGACGAACCCGCTCGCGGTGTTCCCCCGAAGGCCGCCCTCTTGAAATACTACGGCCGGCTCTTCGCGGCCGTGCCGAACGATTCCGAGCCGCCGCCGGAGGAACCGACCGCCCCTCCCGCCGGAGCCGAGGAGGCCCCGCCGAGCCTCGAGGTCGTGGAAGGAGGCGAGGAGGTCGGTCGGCTGCCGCTCCCGCGACGCAACCGGGGCGAGGTGTTCGGGATCGCGAACCAGCTGCTCGGCGCGGCCCGGATCCGCGTGATGTGCGAGGACTCCGTCCCGCGGATGGGGCGGATCACGGGGAAGATGAAGAAGAAGATGTGGATCCGCGAGGGCGACCTCCTCGTCGTGCGCCCGTGGGGGTTCCAGGAAGGCAAGGCCGACATCCTGTTCCGGTACAGCCGGACCCAGGCGCAGTATCTCGCGCGGCGGAACCTCCTCCCCGCCTCCGTGAATCTCTTCTCCACCGAGTCCCGAACGGACGCGCCCCCCGCTTCCTAGGTCGGCCCATGTGGGCAACGCCCGGCCGGCCGCTCTCGTCGGAAGAGATGGCCGTCGCCGAGCAGAACGCGGTCGCGCTCGGCGTCACCATCGACGCCCTCATGGAGAACGCGGGTCGGGCGGTCGCGGAGGAGGCGACGCGTCGGCTCCCGACCCCGCCCGCCCGCGTGGCGGTGGTCGCGGGCACGGGCAACAACGGCGGCGACGGCCTCTGCGCGGCCTTCTACCTCCTCCAGTGGGGCTACGCGCCCGAGATCTGGCTCATCCGACCCCCGGCCGAGATCCGCTCGCGGGCCGCCCGCCGCTGCTTCGACCGGATCGAGCGCCGCTGCCCGATCCACTTCGAGACCCCGAGATCCGAGCAGCTCGCGACGATGCCCCTGGTGGTCGACGCGCTCCTCGGGACGGGCCAGTCCGGCTCGCTTCGCTCGCCGGTGCGCGAGGCCGTCGAAGCGATCCGGGCCAGCCGGGCGCCGGTACTCTCCGTGGATGTCCCGACCGGCATCACCGATCCGCGCGGACTGCGGCCCGCGTGGACCGTCGCGCTGATGACCCCGAAGGACGACATGTCGGTCGAGAACTCGGGCGAGATCGTCGTCCGGGACATCGGCATCCCGGCGGACGCCTGGAAGCGCACCGGCCCGGGCGAGTTCCTCTTCTTCCGGGCACCCGAGGGCCGGGCCGACCGGGGACGGACCGCCCGCCTGGTCGTGATCGGGGGCGGGCCGTACTCGGGCGCCCCGGCCCTCGCGGCGCTTGCGGCGCTCCGCGCGGGCGGCGAGCGAGCGACCGTGCTTGCGCCCGGCGGGGCGGCCGAGCGGATCCAGTCGTTCAGCCCAAACTTGATCGTCCGCGCCTTCGGCGCGGACCGGTTCCGGCCCACGGACGTTCCCGGCCTCCTCGAGTTCGTCCGGGCCGCGCCCCCTCAGGCGGCCGTGATCGGAATGGGGGCGGGCAACCACCCCGAGACCGTCGAAGCGCTCTCCCTGCTCGAGCGGGAGCTCTCGGGCGAACTCCCCCTCGTCGTCGACGCGGACGGGCTCGCCGCCCTCCCCGAAGCCGGGCTCCTCCCGGAGCGGGTCACGGTGATCGCGACCCCGAACACGGGCGAGTTCGAACGGGTGTTCGGAGGACCACCGCGGACCGCCGGCCCGGACCGGGCCGACGCCGCCCGGAAGATCGCTCGGGAGCGCCGGGTCTTACTGCTCGTGAAAGGCGACCCCGACCTCCTCACCGACGGCCGAAGCGTGTTCGAGAACCGGCACCATCACCCGGCGATGACCGTGGGTGGGGTCGGCGACGTGCTCGCGGGGGTCGTGGGCAGCCTCGTCGCGCAAGGTCTCGGTCCGGTCGCGGCGGCGCGGCTCGGTGCGTGGTGGACCGGCGAGGCCGGCAGTCGGGCGGCCGGACGGCTCGGCTTCGGCCTGGTCGCGACGGACGTGATCGACGAGCTCCCCGCGGCCCTCGTGGCGGGTCTCGATCGGGTGCGCCGGTCCGGCTGACTCAGGCGTAGCGGACCCGACCACGAATCGCTTTCGCGCGGGCCCGAACGTCCTTCTCGCCCGCGGGGTTCCCCTCCGCGTATCCCGCGTGGAAGGTGCGGATGAGCGCCTCCGAGCGGGGGTGGAGCGCCTTGAGGTCCTCCTCGACCAGATGGAGGTCGATCCCGAGCTCCTCGAGGCCGGGGCTCCGGGTGCCCATGGAGAGATCGAGGAAGGCGGGCGCGCCGGCGGGTCCTTCGGGATACAGGACGTTCGAGCTCGTGAGGTCTCCGTGCGAGACGCCGCCCGCGTGCAATCGCCCGAGCGCCCGCCCGAACGCCCGCACGGCGCCGTCGAGCGCCTCGAAGGGGAGCGCCGCGTCCTCGAGCAGCTGCCGCAAGGTCGGGCCGGGGAGCTCCTCCATCACGAAGCGGTGGCGGTCGAGGTCGATGTCGTAGAGGATCGGCGTCCGCACTCCGAGCCGGCGCGCATCGACGAGCAGGCGCGCTTCGTTGCGGGTGCGGTCGCGGCGCAACTTCTCATCGAGCGCTTTCGGTCGGTAGCTCTTCGCGTCCCGCTCCTTGAGGAGCGCCGGAAACCCCCACCAGTCGACCTTGCGGATCCGCGCCTCGGCCCCCCGGGAGATCGTCGGACCTTCGACGTCGCTCATCGGACCGGCCCGGGCCTACCGGCCCTTCCGGGCGGCCACCCGTCGGACGATCGCCTCGCGGGCCAGCCGCGCGGCGAGCGCGCTCGTGTTGCCGTTGTCGTAGTGCGGGCTGACCTCCATGATGTCGAGGCCGGCGAGTCGGGGCGCGACCTGGTCGATGACGTACTTGACGTCCCGCGGGGTGAGGCCGAACGGCTCGGGCGTTCCCGTCCCCGCGGCGTACGCGGGGTCCACCGCGTCGATGTCGAGGGAGATGTAGATCCGCTCGGTCTTCAGCATGTTGAGCGCCTTCTGGACCGCCGCGGCGATCCCGTCCCGGGCGATCTCGTGCGCGGTCACGTACGACATGCCGATCCCCTTGTTGTCGTCGATCTCCTCGAGCGAGACCGAGCGCACCCCGAGCACGACGATGTTCCGGGCGCCGACCTTCTCCAGAATCCGACGCGAGGAGCAGGCGTGGCTCCGCGGATCGCCGAGGTAGCTCGAGCGGAAGTCCATGTGCGCATCGAGGTAGAGCACCCCGAGGCTCGGCGCGGACTCCGGGTAGGCCTCGACGGACGGCGGGGAGCACGCGTGATCCCCGCCGAGCACGATCGGGATCTTGTCGGACGCGAAGATCGGCCGGATCTCCTCGCGGACCGAGCGCACCATGTCCGCGGCACTGCCGAACTCCTCGGTGTTGCCGAGGTCGTGGATCGGGACCTCGCTGAGGTCGATGCCGGTCTCGAGATCGTACGACTCGAAGTTCCACGAGTGCATCCGGATCGAGTCGGGTCCGAACCGGGCGCCCGGTCGGAAGGAGGTCGTCCGATCGAACGGGACGCCGACGATGACGAACTCGCCATCCTCGAGCGACGCGTTCGCGTCCGCGAACGTGGTCGGACGCTGCACGGCCGGGCGACGGGGTGAGCGTATTTGACGGTGCCCGACTCGCCGGTGGCTCCGCCGGACGCCTTCACGGGGTGGGCGACTCCACGGGCGCCCGCTGGAGGCGCGCGCGGATCCCCATCTCGCCGTAAAGGAACTCCATCCACACGAGCGAGATCGCGGTCGTGACGATCGCCATGATGAAGAGGCCGAGGTAGCCGTAGAGCGCGATCGCGATTGCCCCCACGAGCGGACCGGCGCTCCAGAGCGTCGAGTTGATCAGCGTGAACACCCCGAGGTACTCGGCCCGCTGATCCGCGGGCGCGATCCGCGCGACCCACGCGGTCATCCCGGTACCCACGAGCGCGAGGCCGCCGTTACGGATCGCCTGCGCCGGGAGGAGCTCGGGCCACGTCCGGGACGTCATGTAGATGCCGAACGACCCGAGCGTGAGGAGCGTGCCGTACCAGATCCCCCGGATCTCCCCGCGTCGGTCGATGAGCCGACCGAGCGGAAGCGAGACGAAGGCGCCGGTGAGGAGACCGGCGATCGCGACCAGGCTCACCTCGAAGTTGTTGGCCCCGAGCGTGGCCGCGAGGTAGCCGTAGAACGTGGCGACGGCCCCGCTCCCGATCGCCCGGATCGAGACCGCGAGGGAGAACTTCACCACGGGCATCATCTCGCGGAGCGGCTTCCGCCGCGGTGGAGCGGCCCCCACCCGAAGGTCGGGGACGAGGAAGATCACGACGGAGAGCGTCCCGACCATCACGGCGACCACGAACGGAAAGAGCGCCTGGAGTCCGTAGTAGTAGGTCACGATACCGGCGAGCACGAACCCGACGACTCCGCCGGCGCTCGACGTCGCGTTGAGGAGGCCGTACCCCTCTCCCCGCTCGTTCACCGCGGTCAGGTCCGCGACGTACGCCGTGTACGCCGGGCCCCCGATCGCGAGCGCGAGCTCGGCCGCGATGAACAGTCCGCCGGACCAGAAGTAGCCGGGCGCAAAGGGAATCGCCAGGAACAAGGGAAACGCGGACGCTTCACCGAGGAGAAGGAACGGCCGGCGCCGTCCCGCCCGATCGGACAGGCGACCCATCAGGGGCATGATGAGGCTCGCCGGCACCCAGCCGAGCGTGAGGATCGTGAGGGCGATCGGGAGGCTGGCGCCCTTCACTTCGACGAGGTAGAGCGGGAGGAAGACGATGAACAGCCCGCCGCGGTTGCTCGCGAGGAGCGAGTACAGCGATAGTGAGAGCAGTTCGCGACGAACCACGCGCGGTCGAGCGGAGTCGATTACTTAGAGTGAGCGCGAGGTCTCGTCCGCGTTGCTCGAACGCCCGCCCAGCCGGGGTTATGAGGGTGCGTCGGCCTTCGCGACGCCGAAGGCGCAGCGATGGCCGAAGGCGATCTGGTCGGTCGGAAAAGCGAGGAGGACGGCGTCGAGATCCTGGTGCTGAAACATCCTCCCGTCAACGCGCTGAGCACGGGAGTGCTCGCCCAGCTCGACGCCCGAGTCAGCGAGCTCGCCGCGGACTCGAAAGCGCGCGCGGTCGTCCTGACCGGCGACGGACAGTACTTCAGCGCGGGCGCCGATCTGAAGGAGATGGCGACGCTGGACCTTTCGACCGCTCCCGAAGTGGTGCGGAAGGGCCATGCGCTCTTTGCCCGTCTAGCGGGACTGCGCCCACCGGTCATCGCCGCGATCAACGGGCTCGCGCTCGGAGGAGGGCTCGAGCTCGCCCTCGCCTGCGATCTCCGCATCGCCGGGGAGTCCGCGAAGCTCGGTGCCCCCGAGGTCAACTACGGGCTCATGCCGGCCTACGGGGGCACGCAGCGGCTCCCCCGGCTCGTCGGGCCCGCCAAGGCCCGGGAACTCATCTTCACGGGCGGGATGATCTCCGCGGCGGAAGCGCTCAAGATCGGGCTCGTGAACAAGACGGTCCCAGCCGGACAGGAGCTGCGCGCGGCCCGCGACTGGGCGCACACGATCGGGCAGCGGGCGCCGAAGGCGGTCCAGGCGGCCAAGCGAGCGATGGCGGAGGGACTTCAGCGGCCGCTCGCGGAGGGCATCGAGCTCGAGACGAAGCTCTTCGAGTCCGACGTTCTCTCGAGCAGCGATCTCGCCGAAGGCATCATCGCCTTCGCCGAGCGCCGGCCCCCGAAGTTCAAGGGGGAGTGAGCGATGCCGTTCGAGTTCTCGTTCAGTGCCGACGAGGAGGCGTTCCGCGGGGCGGTCCGCTCGTTCCTGACGAAGGAGGTCGCGCCGATCGTCGCCGAGATGGACGAGCGCGAGGAGTTCCCGCGCGCGACCGTCCGCCGGATGCAGGAGGAGGGGTACTTCGGGGTGCCCGTGCCCGAGGAGTACGGGGGTCTCGGGCTCGGCAAGGTGGGTTACTGCATCCTCCTCGAGGAACTCGGACGGGTCGACGCGTCGCACGGGGCGATCGTGGGCGCGCACACGTCGCTCGGCACGACCCCGCTCCTCTACTACGGCACCGAGGAGCAGAAGCGGCGCTGGCTCGTCCCGGCCGCGAAGGGCGAGAAACTTCTCGCCTTCAGCCTTACCGAGCCCGGGTCGGGGAGCGACTCGGGTGCGGTGCACACCATCGCCGAGAAGAGCGGGGACTCCTGGCGGCTGACGGGCAACAAGATCTACGTCACGAACGGTCGGGAGGCCGATACGATCATCGTGATGGCCGCGAACGACGCGAAGCTCGGCCCGAACGGCGGCGTGACGGCGTTCCTCGTCGACACGAACCTCCCGGGATTCCAGGTCGGCCGGTGCGAGAAGAAGATGGGGCTCCACGGGACCTCGACGGCCGAGCTCATCCTCGATCACGTCGAGCTCGGCCCGGAGCGGGTCCTCGGCGAGGTCGGCAAGGGCTTCCATGTCGCGATGACCGCGCTGGACGTCGGTCGCGTCTCGCTCGGTGCCGCGAGCCTCGGCGGCATGCAGGCCGCGTGCGCGGAGGCGGTCGAGTTCGCGAAGAACCGCACCCAGTTCGGCCTCCCGATCAGCGAGTACGAGGTGATCCAGTTCAAGCTCGCCGACATGGCGATGCGGATCCACCCGCTCCGCCTGATGGTCTACCAGGCCGCGGCCCACCAGGACCGGCTCGGGACGGACCCGAAGAAGTGGACCCGGCTCGAGCGGGTCGAGAAGACCCGGGAGGCGGCGATCGTGAAGTGCCTCGCTTCGGAGTGGGCGAGCGAAGTGATCGACGAAGCCCTTCAGATCCATGGCGGTCTCGGCTACATTCGCGGCACTCCGATCGAGCGCGCGTACCGCGACGCGCGGATCAGCGAGATCTTCGAGGGGACCAACGAGATCCAGCGGCTCGTCGTCGCGCGCGATCTCCTCACGCGGGGCGGGTAGGCGGCACCCAGACCGGGTGCCGCGCCGCCCACTCGTCCCGGAGGATCCGTCGGAGGACCTTCTGGACGCCGCTCCGCGGGAGCGCGTCGCGGAATTCGATCGACCGGGGCGCCTTGTAGTGCGCGATCCGGTCGCGCACGAACTGGATCAACTCGGCCTCGGTGACCGGGATCCCGGGTTTCCGCACGACGAACGCGATCATCACCTCGCCGTGCTCGACGTCCGGGACCCCGATCGCCGCGACCTCGGCGACCGCCGGGTGCTGGAACAGGACGTCCTCCACCTCGCGCGGGTAGACCTTCATCCCGCCGACGTTCACCATGTCCTTCTTCCGGTCCACAATGTAGGCGTAGCCGTCGGCGTCGAGCCGGGCCATGTCGCCCGTGCGAAGCCACCCGTCCCGAAGGGCCGCCGCGGTCTCCTCGGGTTGCTGATAGTAGCCGAGCATCACCTGCGGACCCCGGATCGCGAGCTCGCCGACCTCGCCCGGCCCGAGCACCCGGGTCCCGGTCTCGAGGTCCACGATCCGTTCCTCGGTGTCGGGGACGGGAAGTCCGATCGACCCGGGACGCCGCTCGCCGTGGACGGGGTTCACGTGGGTCACGGGCGACGTTTCGGAGAGCCCGTACCCTTCGATGAGGTTCGCTCCCGTGAGCTCCTCGAACCGCCGCGCGACCGGGGCCGGGAGCGGCGCCGAGCCGCTGATGCAGTAGCGGATCGAGCGGATGTCGTACTTCCCGAGGTCCGGCTGCTGGTTGAACGCCTGGTACAGCGCCGGCACCCCGGGGAACTGGGTCGGCTGGTACCGGTCGATGAGGTGGAGGAGCTCGCGGATCTCGGGCCGGGTCTGCATCACGATCGTGGCCCCGTCCGCGAGCCCCATCAGGAGCGCGACCGTGAGGCCGTAGATGTGGAAGAACGGGATCGCGGCGACGACCACCTCCTCGCCCGGCCGCCGCGTCGTGTTCCACGCGTTCGACTGCGCCACGTTGGCGACGAGGTTGCGATGCGTGAGCATCGCGGCCTTCGGCTTCCCCGTCGTGCCGCCGGTGTACTGGAAGACCGCGACCGTGGTCGCCGGGTCCCCGCGGAACATCGGCGCGGTCCCCGGCGTACGCACCGCCGCGCGCCAGGAACGGATCCTCGGTCCTCGAGGAAAGTCCGTGGGCATCTTGCGGCGTCGCAGGACCGTGTTGACGAAGAGCCGGGCCGGGAACGGGTAGAACTCGCGGAGCCGGGCCACGAACACCGCGGGCACCGCGTACTCGCTCTCCACCTTGGCCACGTTCGGGTAGAGGATCTCGAGCGTGACGAGCGCCTTCGGCTGGGAGTCCTTGAGGAGGCGCGAGAGATCCTGGCCGAGGTACAGGGGGCTCACCTGGACGACGATCGCGCCGAGGCGGAGCACCCCGAACATCGCGATCGGGTACTCCGGACAGTTCGGGAGGTAGATCGCGACCCGGTCGCCCGGCCCGACGCCCTCTCGGGCGAGCGCGGCGGCGAACCGTTCGCTCTCGTGCCAGAACCGGCGGTACGTCCACTTCGCCCCGTAGTAGACGAGCGCGACCCGGTCGCCCCAGCGTTCGACGCCGTCCGCGATCAGCTCGGGGAGCAGCTTCGGGGGGATCTCGACGTGGGCCGCCACGTCCTTCGGATACTTACTCAGCCAGAATCGGCTCGCGTCCGTGGTCATCGATGCCGACATCGCCTCTTCACCCGGTCCCCACCGTCTCGGCGTCCTTCGCGAACTGCACGCCCGGCCGGTAGCTCGGGGCGAAGTGCACGCGATCCCCCACCTGGAGGTCCGCCTCGCTCCGCACGCTCGGCATCCAGCCCGTGATGCGACCGCCGCCGTCGAGCTCGACGACGACGTAGGCGTAGGGCGCTTCGTTCAGGAACTCGTCGCCCGGCACGGCGAGGATCGTGTACGCGACCACCGCCCCCCGCCCGGAGAGCTCGGTGTCGAGGAGCCCGGGCGCACCGCATCGGGGGCACGCGAGGCCCCAGGTCGCCGTGAGGAAGCCGCACTTCGAGCACCGGAAACCGCGGAGCTTTCCCTGGTTTTCGTATCCCTCGACCCAGTCGCCGATAGAGTGCGGTGCGACGTATCCCGGATCGGACGTGCTCAACCCCCCTTACGACCGGCGCGAGAAGATGTGGACGGAACAGGACCCGCCGGTCGCGCCGACGTTGTGCGCGAGCGCTACCTCGGCGTGGGGGACCTCGCGGCCCTTCGCGAGCCCGTTCATCTGCTCGAAGATCTCGACGACCTGAGAGGCGCCCGTCGCGCTCACCGGGTGGCCCTTCGCCTTCAGGCCTCCCGACGCGTTGACCGGGAGCCGGCCATCGCGGGCCGTGACCCCCTCGAGGGCCGCCGGGGCCGCAGTCCCCTTCGCAAAGAAGCCGAGGTCCTCGAGCGCGAGCGCTTCGGCGATCGTGAAGCAGTCGTGGACCTCGAGGAAGTCGATGTCCTTCCGTTCGAGGTGCGCCTCGCGGAAGGCCCGGTCGGCCGCCACCCGCGTCGCGGGGAGGCCGAGGAGGTCCGGGCGGTCCTGCATGTCGGTGATCGACCCGCTGCGGACCGACGCCCGGATGACGAGCGGCTCGGCGGTGGGCCGGGGCGTGGACTCCTTGGCCGCCACGACGAGGGCGGCCGCGCCGTCCGAGAACGGGCAGCAGTCGTAGAGCCGGAGCGGCGAGGCGATCATCGGCGACCCGAGGTACGTCGCCATCGAGATCTCCTTCTGGAAGTGGG
>Ga0187772_10000505_pt1 | contig 17495 bp, 19 predicted proteins | sample 0116_SJ02_MP15_2_FD_133137 | JGI IMG/M metagenome (GOLD analysis project Ga0187772, IMG submission 133137) | Tropical peat soil microbial communities from peatlands in Department of Meta, Colombia - 0116_SJ02_MP15_20_MG | ecosystem: Environmental > Terrestrial > Soil > Wetlands > Peat | place... | reverse complement strand
GTTGGGATCATTCAAAAGCAGGGAAAGCTTGGGCAGCGACTGCAGATCCAGCGAGCTGTCTCTTTCTACCAATCCCCCGCCGGGAATGCGCCCCGCCGTGGGATGATTCACCTGCTTGGCATTGCCTCCGCCACCCTCGCTGAATCCACCCAACGTCAGTGCACCTTGAGCACTCGCATAAACCTGTCCGTCAGCCCCGTACAAAGGTGTTAACAGCAGCGTTCCTCCCTCCAGACTCCGTGCGTCTCCCGCCGAGGCCACCGTAACGTCCAGCCGTGTGCCGGGCCGTGCAAAAGGCGGCAGGGTGGCGGTGACAAAAACGGCAGCCACATTCTTCACGATGATCGTGCCGGCCGGAGTCTGCACTCCCATACGTTGCAGAATGTTTGCCAGCGTCTGGTTGGTGAACAGGGTTTGCTGTTTGTCTCCCGTGTTTTTCAGTCCGACCACAACCCCATAGCCGAGAACGGGATTGTCGCGGATTCCTTCAATCGATGAGATATCGCGGATCAGGGCTTTACGTACCGTATCGTCCGCCGTCAAAGGCAAAGTTATAAGCACCGTGAACGCGAGAAGAATTCTAAGGAAAGATTTCATGATGATGCTCAAAAACCGATGAGTCGCCATAGGGCTTTCACCAGTAGATTCGGTGGACGTGTCCCGTCGCTGAGCACACCTTTGCCTTTGAGTTCAAGCTCTAGATTCGCGATCAGGTTCGAGGCGATGCTGCCGTTTGGCGCGATGTCCCCCGGCCGCACCAACCCGCGCAGGATGATCGTCTGCTTCTCATTATTCATCGTGAGCTGGCGCTCGGCTTCGATGACCATGGCACTGCTCGGCAGTACCGCAACTACCCTGCCCGCAAGCGTGTCGTTCAAGGTAGATGTCGTAGCGCCCTGGGACTTGCCGCTCAAGGTTTGAGACGATTGCGGAGAAAAAATTTGTTGAACTCCGGTGGTTTTAAGTTTACCTGCGAGAGCGGTGATTCCCGAGCTGGCATTAAATGTGCGGGCCGTCGAAACCGTGTTCGTGTTGTTGGCAGTGGTTCCTTGCGCCACTACGATCGTGATCAGATCGCCGACGTGCATAGCTTTGTAATCCGAATTCATGCTGGCAAGACGCCCGCTGTCTGTCCATAAGCTTCCCATCGTGGCGTGCGTTAAGTCTGGCCCCTGTTGCTGCATGCGCTCGATGTATTGATTTAACGTCTCTCGCTGAATCTTTCTTGGATTCGAATCGTTGGCCGTGACCGTGACCACCAACAGCAGAATTGGAATCATTTGCTTGAAACACGAAAACATGATTTCTCCTCATCGCTCATAAACCGGCGCGCAGCAGGTGATCTCCGATCACTTGTGCAAGAAAAACGTGCCGGCTGCGCTTATCGAATACGCGGATATCCTGGTGCAAAAGGCCCGGCTCGAGACAGATCACTGGCATGGAAATGCGCATGGTTCGATCTTCAACAATTAAGGTCGCGGCATTCCCTTTTGCTACCAGCGGCGGATGCGCGGCATCCGCCAGACCCCTTTTTGGAATTGGCTGTGAATTCGCGGACATTGCTCGAACCAGAGCGGCGCGCGAATCCTCGGGCAGGTTTTCCGGCAGAAAGACGTATACCAGGAGACCGCTGCAGGACTGGGTTTTCGAGCAGCGGAGGCGCACTTCCATCGCTTGCCGCTGCATGTCCCAATGCAGATCCTTGACTTCGAAGCTTTCTCCGGGTGCAGCCGAGACCTCTGGCAAATCCAGCTTCGCACCTTCGGGCAGACCGCGGTCCCATCCATGCCCTCGCAGGAACTCTGAGATGGCCCGATGTATGCTCCCTTCGTCTGCCGGTCGGCCTAAATAGCGGATGGCAATGCGGGGCGGAATGATCACTTGGTGAAGCAAGTCCGCGTGAGCACTTGTTGCCTCGAGGATTTGATCCGCTCGCAACAGGCGTAGTGTTCCGGCGCGTGGAGCTTGACAAAGCTCAATCTCGGCGGCCGCATTCCGTATGGTCATCGCTGAATTGTGAGGCAGAAGATCCGATAAGAAGACGGGACCAGGATGGTCGATTACAACCGCATCGGGCAAGGGAATTGCCACAGGGTGCTGCTCTGCTGCGAGTGATCCGCAGGTCGCGGTCATCGCAATTGTCAGGCCAAGGTTAATCAGGGAGAATTTCACCTGCGCTCCTAGTGGCTGATGTTATTCAGCCCTTGCAGCATCTCGTCGGCAGCTTGGACGACTCGAGAGTTTGCCTCATAGGCGCGCTGCGCGACGATCATCTCAACAAACTCCTCGACCACATCGACGTTGGATTGCTCGAGGTATCCCTGCTCGATTGTTCCCAATCCCTCGCTGCCTCCCGGCGTGCCTTGCACCGGATCTCCCGAACCGGTGGTCTGGAGAAATAGGTTCTTGCCGATGCTGTTCAAACCGCCCGGATTGGGAAAGAGCGCGAGTTGGATGGTGCCAACCTGCTGGGCTGAAGTCTGTCCGGCCGTTGTGACGCTGACCGTTCCGTCCTCACCGATGGTGATCGAAGTGGCGCCAGTCGGTATGGTGATGTTCGGTGAGAGCGGATTGCCGTCCGCAGTGACGATATTGCCGTTGGCGTCGAGTTGAAAGGCGCCGCTGCGGGTGTAGGCGGTCTCGCCGGAGGGCAGGGTAACCTGAAAGAATCCATTGCCCGAAATGGTGAGATCCAGCGGGTTCCCGGTTTGGCTGAAATCGCCTTGCAACTGGACGATCTCCGAGGTTGCTGTCCGCGTACCCAGGCCGACCTGCAGGCCGGCGGCAAATGTGGTCTGCTGGGTGGCGGCCGTGCCCGGCATTACCACGTTTTGATAGAGCAGGTCCTCAAACTGAATCCGGCGCTTGCGAAATCCCGCGGTGCTGGAGTTGGCCAAGTTGTTGGCCACGTTATCCAGATTCGTTTCCTGCGCACTCATTCCACTCGCGCTCGTGTATAAGGCTCGTAGCATCGTCTTCTCCTACACGTGCGGCAGATCGTTTGCCGCGATATGATCGAAATTCGCGTAGTACGCTGACATGGCGCGTTCCAGCATCTCTGCCTTCCGTTGAATCCCGATCAACTCCACCATCGCCGTGACGGAATTCACGTTCGAGGATTCCAGCATTCCTTGCCGCACGTAGGAATCGGGCGATAACCGCACATCTTTCTGATCCGCGGAGTAGTACGAATTGCCCATCGCCACCGGAACGCTGCCCGTCACGAACTCGACAATGCGCAGTTTGCCGGCTATAGCGCCGTCGGAGGACAACGTCCCATCCGGGCTGATCGAAACAGGGCCGCTGGGAACGATAATCGGACCTTGTTCTCCAAGCACCAGGTCGCCAGTGGCTGTACTCAAACGGCCGTTCGGTGAAATCTGAAAATTGCCGTTTCGCGTGTACACGGTTCCCGCTTTGCTTTGAACTGCGAAGAAACCCATTCCCTCTATCGCCAGATCCAAGGAATTCCCCGTGCGCTCCAGGTTCCCGGCACTTAGATCGGTTCGGCTGCCGCCCAGTGCGTTGAAATTGTTGATTGCACGATTCAGTGGGTCTGACGAGCCCGCCAGCGATTCTGCCAGTGTCGAACGAAACAGGGCCTGCTGTGCGCGATATCCCATCGTGTTGAGGTTGGCGAGATTGTTGGCAACCAGCTCCAAGGCTTGGCTCTCTGCCTGCAAGCCCGCACACGCTGCGTAGTATCCGCTGTTCAATTCTTTCTCCGCGGAAATGATAAGCACGCCGCCGTCCAGAGCAGCTCAGTAACACGCGGAATGCAACTTCATCTGGGAGTAGGGCATTTGCGCCCCGGTGCATGAGCAAAAGTTAATGACGAGCGCCCGGCGGAAAGTGTTGCCGGGTTCGATAAGATAACTAGGCAGATTATTCCTGAACCGAGCGGTCCATCGATTCAGCTATGGACCTCGACCGCGACGCTGATCGGTGCGCCTTCGAAGAGAAATGCGACTTCGAGTGGACCGCTGTCAGCCATGGAGCGAAGACTGTAATCCGATCCGGTGATCACCGTGGGCACGGAAAGCACGCACCGATCTCCCATTCCAGTCAGCTTGTTCTTGAAGTTTCCGGCAATCATATTGGCGATCTCACCGATGGCGTCCCACATCTGCGCATCGGTCTCCTTCACATCAGCGCCAAGCATCCGCGAGGCCATAAGTGCGGCTGAGTGCGCGCTGCAATGGAGGGTGAGCAGGCCGCAGAGTTGTCCCGCCAATCCCACCATGGCCGTGAAATCTCCCGAGACCGGCGCGGGGGCGGTCTGGGCCTCCAGCTTACAGCCCAGCATGATCTCGAATACTTCCCGAACAGCCAGCTCCAGGAGCGGACTCCAGCCCTCCGGGACCTTGTCAGAGGCAGTGATCTCGTTTGCAGTTTTCATTTTGTGTTTCCCAGTAGCGGAATGACGTGCTCTTTCACCTGTTCGGGAGTAAAGGGTTTGCGAATGTACCCACGCGCCCCAATCGAAAGCGCCTGCACTACGTGCGATTCGCTGCCTTCGGTTGTGATCATGACCACCGGCACGCCCTTGGCGTTGTCCACGGTTTGCAACTGGCGCAGAAACTCCAGCCCATCCATTACCGGCATATTGATGTCGCAAAGGATGAGATCCATGGTTTCGTTCTTCAGCGCTCCCAGACCTTCAGCGCCGTTGGAGGCCTCGCGGACCTCCGCAAATTCGATTCCTGCCTGGCGAAGCGAGCGTTCTACGATTTTCCGCATCACCGAGGAGTCATCCACAATCAGGGCGCGTAATTTCTTCATTGCATCCACCCTTCTACAACCGCACCGGGAGCCGCGAGGGGCAGTTCCAGATTGGCCTCTCTCTTTCCTTATCGGCGGTTGGTCAACAAACTTTAGCCGGTGATTTGCTGGGACACGGGCTCGTCCCAGGTAACTGCCTGCTCGCGAAAGCTGCCAGGCTGGCGAAAAATCAGGTTGGCTACCTCACGACCGGCGCAAAGACGCACCCAGATGTAGTGTCCGCAAGCCGCAACCCGAACGTTGCGCGCTCCCAGCTTAAGTACATACCCGGTAGTAATGCGCGCCATTTCCAAGGCATGCCGCCAGCCTTCAAACAACAGATCGATGGCGCTGCGGTCCCGCCCAATCTGTTCCAGCGCTTCGTCCATCGTGCTCCGGCTTACCAGGCAAGCTTCCGTCCGGCAATCGAGCATCTGCTCGACGGCGTTCAGTACGCCATAATCAATGCCCTCAGAAAACGCCAGATAAAAGGTGCGGGTCGCTTCTACAAACTGTATCGGAATTATCCGGTAGGTTTCGAGGATGCGAAAGGGGATAAGGCGAATACAGCGGTAATCCAGGTTCAGCCGCGCTGTAAGAACCGGGCAAGCCCATTGCACACCCAGGGCGGTTGTGATCTGCTGCTCGTCGGCGAAACCCAGCTTTTGCAGCCATTCTCCCAGGCGATGAGAGCCGTTCGCCCGCTGAGCTTCCAGAGCCGAGCGCAACTGCCGGTTCGACAATTGGCCCCGCGACAGCATCAGCAGGCCGAGCGGAATACGGTGCTGAACCGCCTGCGCCGGCGGGCTGAGGTTACAAATATGCACGAACCGTTGTCGCGCGGCATGCTCGAAACATTGCGGAGCGCAATAGCCCAGGCCGTGCAGACGGATGGTCCCATTCCACCAGCGGAGACGACGCCAAAGCCGGCGTGCGAAACAGCAGCCCGGCTGCCCGCAGTAGGGCAGGATGGTTGACCCGTAGCTGCGCGCCTTGTTTATCCACATCCGAATTCGCCTGGCGCTCACGACCTTGTCTCCGCTTTTCAACCTGCCAACTGCCGGGGCACAACTTCCAGTACCCGCAGCCCGTAATTGCCGTCCACCACTACCACATCCCCACGAGCTATGACCCTGCCGTCCAGCAGCAGTTCGGCGGGCTCTTCGACTTGCCGGTCCAGTTCGACGACTGCGCCCGCGCCTAATTCGAGGATCTCACGCAGCAGCATATGGCGTTCGCCGAATCGCAGGGTGACCTCCAGCTCCACGTCCATCAACAGACCGAGATTGCCTTCGACAATTCCGGTAGCTTCGGGTGGGTTGATGGCGGCTGCTTCTACCTGCGGATTACCAGGCGGGGTTGCAGGCGGAGCCGGCGGGGCCAGCAGGGCGGCGTTCAGCGCGGCGCTTAATTGCCACTCGATGGCGATACGAACATCCCCGGTGGAGGCCAGCCAGCCGCTCGCGCCCGGCGACCAGGAAACCGGCGAAGCCGGTTCGAGGCGCAACTGCACCTCGCCCCAGCGCGGCTTGACCGCTGTTGCCACATGCCCCGAAATTTGCCGCAGCAACTCCTCGACGGCTTCCCGGTGCTCGGGCTTGAACTCAGCCGCAGCGGCCAGAGGCTCGCCCATGAAAATCTGTGCCAGCGCCAGGACTGAAGCTCGCGGAATCCGCAGGCTCATCTCGCCTCGTAAAGCTCCGGCCGCCACCGCGATCAGCCACACGTCATGTTCATCGCCCGGCGGTGCATCCGGCGGCGCCGCCGGCAGGTTTTCCATCGCCAGCGGAGAACCAACAATCTGGCCCAATACCTCCGCCATGCTTTCCGCCCATATGGCCACGAATTCGCCAGGCCCGGGTCCTCCCGGCGGCGATGCGCCGGAAGATGCGGAAGAAATTTCGTCGGTCATGGTTGCGACTTCCTTTCCGGTGTGGTTCGCGGAGGAGCGAGTACCTGAGCAGCGCGTGCCCTTCCACGCCGCGCCACGATGGCGCTGAACATTTCCCGCTCTCCGATTCGCAGTGCGGCGGGTTGATGGACTGGGCAGTGGAGCCGCAACACACTCCCCGGAGCAAACTGCAGTAATTCAGCCAGCCGCACACTGGCCACTCGCATTCCCAGCTCTACCGAGAACGGGCATTCGAGCACGTGATTGCGCAGGCGCTCGCTCGAGTCCGGCTGTGTACGCCGTTTGCTCCGCACCCAGTCCGCCGACATCTTGCGCAGCAAGGCATTGGAAACAACCGCCGGGAACACCAGATTCAAGGTTCCCCGGTTCTCGGCGACCGTAAGCTCGAAGCTGAGGGAAAGCGTTTTCTCTTCCGGGTTCATCAAATGCTGGATTTGTTCGGCATTCTGATGATCCTCAAACTCGAATTTCAGAGTGAGCACCTGCCAGGCACTTTCCAGTTCGCGGCAGATGATGCGCATCACCGTCTCCACAATCTGTTCCTCGATGACGGTAATCTGCCGCTCCGGAATGCCGCTTTTGCCCTCGCCGCCCAGCAGCACGTCGATCAGGGGGAAAGCCACCGCGAGATCCAGCTGCATGAGTGCGGTCGCCTCGACCGGCATGAGCTTGCAGGTTCCCAGATAGGTCACCTCGGGAATGCGATGCAGCACCTCGCTGAAGGTGAGATGTTCGGCGGAAACCAGAGTGGCGGTAAACGCCGCCCGCAGGTAGGCTCCCACCGAGTGCGTCAGATTTCCGGCAAAGCCCTCATGCAGCGCGCTGATCGCTTGCAGCTGCTGCTGACCGATCTGCCCCGATTGCCGAGCATCCCACGGCTGCACCTGTTTTACGTGGATGTCGTGGGTTTCGCCGCGGGCGGCGCGTACCATGGCATCGATTTGTTCCTGGTTGAGAACTTTTTCCATGGCTTTCGCCCCTCTACGCTCCGCTGACGGCGCTCTCGCCGCATTCGAGCGATGCCGGCCGGGTGCCGGTCAGCTCCGCCAGCCGTGCCCGCAAGCGGATGACCGCCATCGAATGGATCTGCGAGACCCGCGATTCTCCTACTCCCAGCACGGCTCCAACTTCCTTCATGGTCAATTCCTCAAAATAGTAAAGCGCCAGCACCTGCCGTTCTTTCTCCGGAAGTTCCTCGATGGCGCGGGCCAACAAGCCCTTCATCTCCGAGCGCAGACAAAGAAATAGAGGAGTCTCCTCGGGATCATTGGGCAGGTACTCGCAGAGGTCTTCCTCCTTGCCATCCCGCGCCGACTGCACTTTCAAGCTGCCCACCTCCAGCCCGTCGATCTCTCCCAGCAGCATTTGCAGATCGTGAAGATCGAGGTCCAATTCCTGCGCCAGCTCCTGTTCCGAGGGATTGCGCCCCAGTTGCAGGCGCAGGCGATTGTGCGCCTCCTCCACCTGCCGCGCCTTGCGCCGCAGGTCGCGAGGGCTCCAGTCCATCTCGCGCAAACTGTCGAGAATGGCGCCACGAATGCGGAATTTGGCATAGGAGCCGAACTGCACGTGTTTTCCGCGGTCAAACTTGTGCAGCGCGTCAATCAGGCCGATGACTCCCGCGTGTACCAGATCCTCGAATGGCACGTGGCGCGGCAGCCGCTCGTGGATCCGGCGCGCAATGTATCGCACCTGCGGCAGCTGTTCCATCAGCAGGCGCTCCCGTTCTTCCTCGCTTTGCCAGCAGGTGTACGCCTGCTTGGTTGCCTCTCTCATCGTGGCTCCTCTCCGGGCAAGTTCATCGCACCACCCCTACCGACTGCACCGACACCACGGGAGGAATTTCGCTGGGTGAAAGCACCACCAGCTTGGGCACAAACGGTTCCAGTAGCCGCTTCACATGAAAACGCGCCGGCGTCGAACAGAGCAGCACCGGACTGGCGACGGTCACCTGTTCCCCGGCCAGGCGGCGCAGGCCATCGAGAATGCGCCGCACCAGGGAGGGCTGCAAGCCGGCAGAGGCCGCCGCCGGAGCGGATGAATTGAAGGCGCGGCCCAGTTCTTCTTCAATGGAGTTGTCGAGCGTAACCACGCGCAGGTTGTTTTCTTCGAGCAGAGGCCGGACCAGAGCACGCCCCAAAGCCTGACGCGCGGCTTCCACCAGAAGCACAGGATGCTTGCTCACCGAGCCGGTATCGATCAGGGTTTCGAGAATGGTGGCCAGATCGCGGATGGAAACCTGCTCTCGCAAGAGCTGCTGCAGAACTTTATGCACCTCACCGAGGCTGAGCAGCTTGGGAACCAGTTCTTCGACCAGCTTGGGATGGGTTTCCGCCAGGCGATCGAGCAGGCGCTTGGCCTCCTGACGCGTCAGCAACTCCGAGGCATGCTGTTTGATGACCTCCGCCAGATGCGTGGCCAGGACCGAGGTCTGATCCACCACCGCGTAGCCCTTCGCCAGGGCTTCGTTCTGCAGAGCGGGGGCGATCCAGAGCGCCGAAACCGCAAAGGCCGGTTCCCGCGTGGAAATGCCCGCCAGGGGCGGCGGTGTGGCATCGGAACTGATCGCCAGCAGGTGATCCGGCTGCATCTCCCAGCGCGCGATTTCTACTCCCCGCAAAGAGATCACGTATTCGTGGGACTTGAAGCGCGCGTTGTCGGTGATGTGCACCGGCGGCACAATGAATCCCAGTTGCAGCGCCAGGTTGCTGCGCAAGGCGCGCACCCGGGCAAGTAGCTGGCCGCTGCGCTGGGCATCGACCAGCGGCACCAGCGCGTACCCGACCTCCAGGCTGAGCTCATCCAGCTTCAGCAGGTCCTCAATCGATTCCTGCGGCTTTTTGTCCTTGGCTTCCCCTGGCGGCTTTTCGGGCGCGGGCTTGGGCGCGCGCCAGGCCAGCAGCGCCACCAGTCCGGCCAGCAGGAAGAAAGAAAACTTCGGCAGGCCAGGAATCGCTGCCAGAATGGCCATCACACCGGCAGCGATGAAAAGGGAACGTCTGCCGGAGAATACTTGCTTGCCGAGATCGCTGGCGAGACTGGTGCCCGAGGAGGCGCGAGTTACCACAATTCCCCCCGCCATCGAAACCAGCAGTGAAGGAATCATGGTGACGAGGCCATCCCCCACGGTCAGCACGGTGTAGGTCTTGAGCGCTTCGCGAAAGGGAATATCGAGCTGAAATACGCCGATCAGAAATCCGGCAATGATGTTGACCGCGGTAATCAGCACGGTCGCGAGTGCATCCCGCTGATTGAAACGCGCGGCACCGTCCATGGCGCCGTAGAATTCGGCTTCGTGGGCAATCTGCTCGCGCCGGGCCCGCGCCCCCGCCTCATCGATCAGCCCGGCATTCAAATCGGCGTCAATGGCCATTTGCTTGCCGGGCAGGGCATCCAGGGTAAAGCGCGCGGTTACTTCTGCGATGCGCACCGCGCCGTGGCTGACCACGATGTACTGGATGGCAATCAAGGCCAGAAACAATACGAAACCCACCACGTAATTGCCGCCCACCACAAACTGTCCGAAAGCCGCGATGACCTTTCCCGCCGCCGCGGCGCCTTCATTGCCGTGCAGCAGGATGCGCCGGCTGGAGGCCAGATTCAAGGACAGCCGGAATAGTGTGAGCAGCAGCAAAAGGCTGGGAAAGACCGAGAATTGCGCCGGCCGCAGGATGTGCATGGCGGAGAGCAGCACCAGAACCGACGCGGTAATGCTGGTAGCCAGCAAAATGTCGAGCAGGAATGACGGCATCGGCACCAGCATGACGAACACCAGCGCGACCGCGGCCACGGGAACCGCCCATTCCACGACTTGATTGCGGGCGAGCGGCAGAGAAGCCGCGTTCTCGGCCATGGTTTACCCACCCGCCTTTCTCGTCATCTGTTCAGCTCGCTGCTGGGCGCGGTAGACCGCGGCCAGAATCGAAGCCACGACCGCATACAACTTGGGCGGAATCGACTGTCCGACCTCAACCGCGCGGTAAAGCGCGTGCGCCAGCGGCGGATTCTCCACCAAGGGAATGCCATGCCAGCGCGCCGCTTCCTTAATCTGCCGCGCCAGCAGGTTGCGCCCTTTGGCGATCACCGTCGGCGCGAGCAGTTGCGGGCCATACTCAAGCGCGACCGCAAACTCGTTCGGGTTGGTGATCACCACCGAGGCGCGTTTTACGTCCGCCAGCATTCGCTGCCGCAGCACCTGCCGCCGCAGACGGCGAATGCGAGCCTTCACCGTGGGATGTCCTTCCGTATCTTTGTATTCGTCTTTCAAGTCCTGCCGGCTCATGCGCAGGTCGCTTTCGAGCTTGCGTTTCTCGATGAAGTAGTCGGCCCCCGACCACAGCAGCAGCGCGAGCGCCGATTTCCAGGCAATCTCAAACATGTGACGCAAACCGTACCCGGCAATCCCCGCGGCGCTGACTCGGGAGAGGTGGAGAACGGTGGTCCATTCGCGCCGCAGGATTGAAGCTGCAAGACAGGCAATTGCAGTCCCGGGCAGAACCGACTTCAGCAAGCGGCCGAGCGAAGGCAGCGAGAAGAGTTGCTCGAGGCGAGTGGCGGGATTGAGCCGCGAAAAATTCGGCTGCAGGGCAGCGCCCGCGAATACCAGCCCGCCCTGGGCGACGGCGGCTACGGTCGCGGTAAGCCAACTCAGCCCCACAATCAAACTCACCGCCCGGAACACGGTCCAACCGGTCGCGGTCAGGAGAATATGGCTGTTCTCGAAATCTCCGCTGACCGCTGCCTCAAGGTTGTGGCGGAGCAATCCCCGCCAAAGAGAAACGAAGCCAGGAACCTGCGCTGCCAAAAGCAGCACCGTGGCGCCCAAGGCCAAGCTCGACATCAGTTCACGGCTGCGGGCGATCTGTCCTTTCTCCCGCGCTTTTTGCCTGCGGCGCGGGGTTGCCTGTTCGGTTTTGTCGCTGTTCGCCATAATTTGTCAGCGCGAAAGGTGCAGCAGCCTCTCCCCGAACGAAATGCCGGCCGCAAACTGGCGTTCCAAGCTCTTCGGCCAGAACACCAGCGTCCCGCCGAACACCAGCAGGGAAAGCAGAGTCTTGAACGAGAGCCCGACAAACAGCACCGGCATTTGCGGCGAGGCTTTCGAAACAAATCCCAACGTGATATCCACCAGGAGCGTCGCCACCAGCACCGGTGCCGCCAGTTGCACCCCCGCCAGCCAGATTCCTCCCGCTGCCTGCAGAAGAGTCGCACCCGTGGTGAGCTTCGCCAGTCCGGCTCCGGGAGGCAGATAAGCAAAACTCGCGGCCAAGCCGCGCAGCAGCCAATGGTGAACATCGAGCTGCAGAAAGATCAGGACGGCCAGCAGTTGATTGAAGGTGGACAGGACCGGCAGGTCGGCTTGGGTCTGCGGATCGAGCAGGGTTACCAGGGAATATCCTGCCTGCACGCCCAGCAGTTGCCCCGCCACCTGCGCACCCTCCACCACCAACTGCACCGCCAGGCCCAGCAACAAGCCAATCACGATTTCGCCGCTGACGATTCCCACCCAGCCCACTGTGCCGGGTTCGACGGCTCCCGGACGGCAAACCGGATAGAGCACAAACGTGATGGCGGTTACCAGCGCCGCCTTGACCGGCGTGGGAATGCTCGCACTGCTCAAAAAAGGGGCGCTTACAAAAAGACTGCTGACTCGCAGGCCGATGAACATTGCGGCCGATAAGGCGGATTCGAGATGCCAGGGCTCCATATTGTTCAACGCATGTAGGGGCGGAAATCGGAGAGCAGCGCGATGGTGAACACCGTTATCCGGCGCACCATCCAGGGCAGGAGAAAGAAAATTCCCGCCGTCACCGCCGCCAGCCGGGGCACGGTCGAAAGCGTCTGCTCCTGCAAGGACGTCAACACCTGCACAATGTTGACCAGCAGGCTGACAATCGTCGCGATCAGCAACAACGGCGCCGCGATCCACAACACCGTCTGCAGAGTTGTCCGGGCCAGTTCGATGCTCTGTTGCGTCGACATGCTCGCGATGTCTCCTTTACGAAAAGCTCTTCAGCAGCGAACCCACCAGCAGGTTCCAGCCATCCACCATCACGAACAGCAGAATCTTGAGCGGTGTCGAAATCACCACCGGCGGCAACTGCAGCATTCCGATCGAGGTAGTAATGGCTGCCACCACCATGTCGACCGCGAGGAACGGCAAGTACAACGCCGCCCCGATCTGAAACCCGGCTTTCAACTCGGAAAGAATGTAGGCGGGCACGACCACCCGCATGGTGACGTCGTCGGGCCGCGCCGGGCGCGGCTCCTTCGCCAGTTCCAGAAACAACGCCAGATCTTTTTCCCGCGCGTACTTCAGCATGAAATGGCGTAAAGGCTCTGCCCCGCGTTCCACCGCTCCGGCAGCATCGATCTGTCCCCGCTCAAACGGAACCACCGCGACGTCGTGGATCGAACTCATCACCGGCTGCATGAGGAAAAAGGTCAGAATCAGAGAAAGCCCAATCAGGGTCTGGTTGGTGGGCGTGCTTTGAGTGCCCAGCGCCTGGCGCAGAAAGTGAAATACCACCAGCAGCCGGGCAAAAGGGGTCATGGCCAGAAGCAAAGCGGGCAGCAGCGTCAGTAGCGTGAGCAGGACAACGATATTCCAGGGCACGGAACCGCTGCTGCCACCCGGGCCGGTCCAGGGCAGTTCGCCCATGCTTTTTGGCCGGGATGTGATGGCCACGGCCGGGCAGGCGGTCAGCGATGCAACTGTGATTGCCAGTCGCGCCAGCCATCTAAGCTTGCGCCCGCCGCATCTCGAAACACTAGCCATGGTCCGCCTCGCGAATCAGTTCCCCATCCACAGACTTCCAGACGGGGACATCTTCATCGTGTGTCTTGCAGACTGGGTTGCTGCGCAGCACGGCGAGCTTAGCCAGAGAATTGGCGGTTCCGCCGACCAGAAACTTTTGTTGACCAAACTCGACTACGCTCAGGAAGCGATGATCGCCAAGTTGCAGGTTCTCGCAGAGGCGTAATCGCCGTTGCGGAGGAAGCCCCCATCCAGAGAACAGAGTCTTGAGACCGCGTACGAGCGCTGAGCTGCGTTTTGGCATTCCCTGTCCTTTCTCATTCCAGTTCGGTCACACGCACCGCCAGGCGATTGCCCACGACTTCAAACTCGCCGCAGGCGATCAGCCTGCCGTTGACGCGCAATGGGACGTCGGTTCCCACACGCCAGTGCGAATCCACTACCGCGTTCTTTTGCAGCTCAAGGGCATCCCGTACGGTAAAGCCGGGCAGAGGCATGTCCACCGTCAAGCTGCATTGCAGGGTCAGTGCCTGTGCCCAGGCCTCGGAATTCACCCTGGCTGGTTGTGCCGGTGCTGGAGCTGTCGCTTGCTCTGCCATGCAGACGTAAGTCAAGAGCACGATGCGTGCCGCAATGCGGAATTGAAGGGAAACTGCGAAGAGACTGTGCCAGCTTGGGATAGCTGGAGGATGGAGACGTTGGAGCGCGCTGCCCGCTCGAGGCTATAACGCGATATTAAGGCGCATTCATTAGAAACCGCTCAAGAAAGGTACCCTGCCCGCCGCAGCGGGCAGGGTTATCGCAGCGGATTATGGAGCTTGTTTCATGTTGATGGTGTCCGACATGATGGTGTCGAAGGTGGTCACCGCTTTCGCGTTGGCCTCAAAGGCGCGCTGCGCGATGATAAGATTCGCGAATTCGGTGGAGATGTCTACGTTCGATAACTCCAGGGACCCGCCCGACAGGGTGCCTCGTCCAGCCGTTCCAGGCGCGCCGATGACCGCCTGCCCGGAAGCCAGCGTTTCGGTGTAGTCTGTGTTCCCAACCCGCTGCAACCCTTGCTCGTTGGCAAAGCTTGCCAAGGCGAGTTGGCCCAGGGCTGACGTCGTTCCGTTGCTGAATGAACCGGTAATGGTACCGTCAGAGCCGATGCTGAAGTCGGTCAGCGTGCCGCTGCTGGTCCCGTCCTGTTGCGTGGACGAGGTGCTGCTCGGAGCGGCCACTTGGGTTATGACCGGAGTGGTGCCGTTGAGCAGGTTCCAGTTGAACGACATGTCTGAAGCGCCGTCAGCCAGGCTGGTGGCGGAAATGTTGATGCTGCTGAGGAGGTTTCCCTTGGCATCGGTAGGCCCGATGAGGTTACCATTTCCGTCGAAGGTTAGAGTTCCAGTCGCCAATACACCGGTTTGTGCCACTGGAGGTTTCCCAATTGGATTCAGGTCCGCCGCCGGAATTGAAACTGAGTAACCCCAGGTATTGGCGGCGGTTTCCGTAAACGTGAATGTGAGCGTGTGGCTCGCACCTAGCGAATCGTAAATGGTCAGCGGTGTGGAGTAGGTTCCATCGGTTCCACCTACCGTAGCCCCGGCGTCCAGATTGGTCTGAATCTGGACGTTTCCGGTAGCGGCAGGCGGGCTGATGGTTCCCGCGCCCAGCTGCAAGGGAGCAATTGCCTGGCCGGTATTCACTACTCCATTCACGGCGGGATATCCCAGGACCTGCTGTCCTTCTGAGGTAACCAGGAAATTGTTCTTATCCACCGAGAAGTCTCCGGCCCGTGTGTAGCTGGTGATTCCGTCCTGCTGCACGATGAAAAACCCGCTGCCCTGAATGGCGACATCGGTGGGTACTCCGGTTGAACTTACGCTGCCCTGAGTGAACATCGATGGCATCGAACCAACACTCGCGCCTGCGCCGAGCTCAATGGGGTCGCCAGAGCCGGTGGTGCCGAGGTTCTGATAAAAAAGATCGCTGAACAGGATCTGGCTGTCTTTGTAGCCGCTGGTGTTTTGATTGGCGAGATTGTTGGCGATCGCGGAAAGCGCGGTGGCTTCCGAGGTCAGCCCGGATAGCGGAATGGAAAAATTTGGCATTAGTGCGCTCCTTGGATGGCGTTTGAGTTGGTGCTGCCGGTACTCGAGGTTGTGCCCGACGCAGGAAACGCGTTCTGCAGCGTTTGATTGATCTGCGTCAGCTGATCCAGCATGTTGAACTCTACAAGCTGGGAGGTGAACTGGGTGGGGTCAACCGGATCCAGTGGGCTCTGGTTCTCCAGCTGCGCGGTCAGCAATTGCATAAACATGCTGTTGGTATCCTGCAGCGGATTGGAATTGGTGTTCCCGGTCGTCGGACTCGTGCTTCCAGTTGAGCCGGTCGTCCCGGTCATGGGTATCAACGTACTGGTCAATAGCGGATTAACCTGCATTGTGTTCCTCCTCCTTACCTGTGTTTGCTCTTCATGCGAGCACACTAAGCCTTGCCGGAATCTCGGGACTGATGTCCTCCGACTGCGAATCCTCCTCCGCCGCGTCTTGCGAGAATCGCGGCATCGAGGGTTGCCGTTGGGTGAAGGGCCGAGACTCTGAGTTTGTATCGGCTGAAAAAGCTGCAGCCGAGCTTTGTACGAACTTAATATTTTCGAAATGCAGATCATGCTGTCGGAGCACGCTTTGCAGTGCTGGCATTTCCGAGCTGAAAAAACTGCGCAGGTCGCCCCTTTCGCTGCTGACCGCAAGCCCTACCTGCGCATCGCGCAGGGCAGTGTGCAGGTTGACGGTGCCGAAAGCCTGCGTACGTAAGCCGATGTGCATATCGGCCTGACCGGCTCCTTCAACCATTCGCGCAGTCAATATTCCCGTATTCACCGGCTCCGCTTGTCCTGCCTGATCACTCCGCGCAGGCAGTGCCGCTTGATCCGCGCCAGATAATGAACTCGAGCTCGGCTGTGGCTTGCTCGGCGTCACCATAAGATTGACTGCCGTGACGCCATTCGACTCTTCCGGAGTTCCGCTTTGAGCTTGTACATTCTCTGGAGCCAACGGAGCCGGGGCTTGGGGATTGGTGACTTGGGTCGACTTCGTAGAAACATCGGCAGTGTCTTTAGCGGAAACGCCCTGCCCAAACGGCGACCGGGAATCGCCGGAACCCTTGTCTGCAGTAAAAGCCGCCTTGGGCGTCGTGGCCACGTGCGTCTCCGTAGGAGTGGAAGCGAATGTCGGACGCGGCACATCGCTTAACGGGATTGCCGCGACAATCTCGGACGCAGGGGATTTCGCGCAATCGGACTTGCCCTGACGCGTCTGGCCGTAGGTTGCAGGTTGCTTGGCCTGGGTTTGAACAATGCCCGGTGCCTGCCCTGGGTTGAGCTGTATTGGAGGGGTGTGGAGCGCGGCAGTGGTTGAGATCGGCCCGCGCTGCTGGCTCGATGTCGCAAATTGTGGGCTCGGCGAAAGGTTCTTTGTCGGGTCGAGGGAGCGCTCCGGAAAGTCAATGCCTACAGGTTTAATGGGGATAGCGAAATATGGCCTCACTGCAGACGATTGTCCGCTGCTGTCGATTGCAACGGCGTTGGCAGTTTGCGGCGCCAACATTCCATCGGGCGGTGGGGCAGCACCGTACGGCTGTGGGACGGCCCGAGATATGTCTAGTGCGGCTGCATCGAGTTGCCCCGTTGCGATCTGCGGTGTCGTTGTGGAACTTTGAAGGTCTGGAACGCCGATCTCAGAATCTGACAGGGGCTGTGAGGAAATCGGCGGTGCGCTGACTGGCTGCGTTGGGTCCGATGGCTGGTCACCTTCGGCCGTCGCTGCGGCGCCCCTGTCCGTTGGAATCGTGGGCTCTGGCATCGGGCTAACCGAAATTCCTGCCGGGCTTAGAGCGCCCGCTGGTGAGATTGTTCTATGAATGTCCAAGGCTGGCGAACTTTGGGGTGCTGCAGCAGCAGCCGAAGGACCTGGCTCAGGAGGAACGGCGAGTGCCGGGGAAGGACTAGTAGGAATTACTGCCGGGCTTACAGCGTTTTGTGGCGAAATTGTTCGGGGAAGGTTTACGACCGGCGAATCTCGG
>Ga0187772_10000504_pt1 | contig 17508 bp, 11 predicted proteins | sample 0116_SJ02_MP15_2_FD_133137 | JGI IMG/M metagenome (GOLD analysis project Ga0187772, IMG submission 133137) | Tropical peat soil microbial communities from peatlands in Department of Meta, Colombia - 0116_SJ02_MP15_20_MG | ecosystem: Environmental > Terrestrial > Soil > Wetlands > Peat | place... | reverse complement strand
TTGGAGTGTTCCTGCCTGTACAAGCTGAGTCGAAGGAATCGTGATGCGCATCAGTGTGGTGCTGATCCATGTGACCGGCACCGGCACGTTTTGCACCAATACGGTAGAAGTGGAGAAGAAGTTTGTACCGGTAATGTAGACGTCTTGTTGCACGGAACCTTGCTGAGTCTGTGCAGGATCGATAGCGGTAATCGTGGGATTCGCAGCCACTGAAACCGTAATCGTGGCAGTGGCGGACTGAGTTGTATCAGCAACCGACGTCGCAGTAACGGTTGCCGTAACCGCGGTAGTGGGCGCGGTATATTGCGCCGTCTGTGGGCCCGTGGGACTGATGGTTCCGATGTTGGTAGTAGGGTTTCCGCCGGCCGTGCCGTTCACACTCCAGGTAAGGCCCGTATTGGTGGTGCCGGTCACGGTGGCAGTCAGCGTATAGGTGCTGAAGGGCGCGCTTGGTGGGCTTGTGGGAATCGTGGCGGTAGTAGGAGTCATCTGCACGCGAATGCCGGAATCGATTTTCACGTAAGCAACCGCGAAATCTGCGTAATCAACTGTGCTCGAGGCCATGACGACGAACGGATTCTGCTGAGGAAGCGCCTGCGGAGCCGTATAGATTCCGGTCTGCGTGATCGTGCCATAGCCAGTCAGTGTTTGGTTTTTCGCGGGGATGTTTGTCGTGCCGGGAACGGCCGTGCAGTTTGTAGGCTGGGTGGGCGGGCTCGTAACAGGCGCTGGAATACAGATCTGCCAGTAGACCGTTGTCGTCGAGCCGCCGGTTACGTTCGCGGTGAAAGTCGCCGGCTGATTCTCGATGACGACGACCGGCAATTGTTGAGAGCCAGCCCCCGGCGACCCGACCGCGGCTATGGTGACGCCGATCGTGGTGCCGTTGCCGCCGCATGACGAAATCGCGACGGTCAGCAAAGTGATGGCGCTCAACGCCAGCGACCGCATTTTGTTTTGCCTCAAGCCTAGTAACGCTCGCACACTCTTCTTCTCCTGCGTCATCTCCAACTCGCTCAGAAAGTCCGGCTCACTGTGAAACGGAACGTGTTCTTCGGTTCGATAAGTCCGGCCGGAAGCCGTTCGGTTTGCGACAACAAGAACTGTTCGAGTTCAGGGACGATGACAGTATTGTAAACGCCCAATCGCTGCAAGTACTGCCGTTCAATCGGATCGACGGCGAAGCCCCCAGGAAGGCTGTTTCCGTACGCATCGACCACGGTCGGGCCTGCGATGGTCTCCGTCAAACGCGCGTAATTGTATGCGTAATAAAGCCGGAAGGGCGCTTGAATGATCGGCAGTTGAACGACGAGCTCGATTCCGCCGGAAGCGTGCGGCGTGAAATTCGTTCCGGGGATAAGCTGCAGATTGGCCGGAATCTTCAGAGTCGGGAAATCGGGATTCGGATATTGCTGCTGGAAAGTGCTGACAGCGGATGGATCGAGCGCAAGCTGAGATTTGCGCAGAATCCCGTCCACGCCGAAGTCATTGAAGAAACTAAGACCCACATAGTTCTGATAAATGGGGATGCGGTACTCGGCGTTGAGAATTGCCTGGGTGTCGCCCCCAGGACGCGTGGGGAAGAATTGCAGCGTCGGCACGCTAATCGCCTGGAGTAAGGGCTGGCCACCGCTGCCGATTTTCGTGGGATCGTAGTAGGTGACGTTCGTAGCGCCGAGGCTGGGAATCGCCACGAACGGCGATATCGTGTAGGCCTCGAAGCCCCGAACGTCGTATTCGCCTCCCATGTAGAAACGGTTGTAAGGAGGCGCGTCCTTGCCGCCGTAGCCTGAGATTTGCGCAACCTGTGCGTGGAATCCGATGACGTTTCGATGGTGGTAAGTAGGATGGAAGTATTTGCCGGTGAAGATCTCCGTAAGGGAGTTGACGTTGCCCTGCAGCGGGCCCCCTTCATACTTGGTCGTGAACGAGAAAGCCTTTCCCGTGGTCGGATTGATGGGATTGTCCGTGCGGTCATACGTGAGACTCGGCATCACGTAACTTTCCTGAATCCCTTTGAGGGCGGATGGCCCCGCAAGGCTGCGGAATTGAGTAAATTCGAATAGCAACTGTGCCGATTGGCTGAAGGCGGTGATGTTCGTGGTGGAAAAACCGTACGTGAGACCCAGGCGCGCAAACGAGAACTTCTTCACGGGATAACTGGCGAACGCCGTGAAGCCCTTGCTTGAATTGCTGTAGTTTTCCTGCAGCGCAGGATTGATCGCCACCTGAGTGCCGAAAAGCAGGCCCGTCTGACGCGCCGTGTTGTAGTTGAATTCACTGCCCGAAATCGTGAAGCCGGCGGAAATCGGCCGGTCAAACAAATACGGCTCGGTGAATCCGAAGACGATGTTCTTCTGAATATCGCCGACCTGCGCAGAGACTGTCAGTGTCTCGCCGAGTCCGAGGAAATTGTTGGTCTGATACGAAAGGCCGATGAAGCTGCCGTACAGACCGCTGACGCCACCCGAAAAACTGATCGATTGCTTTTGCTTCTCCTTTAGTTTGAGGCGGATGTCCACGGCGCCGGTTTTCGGATTCTTCTTCAGGTCGGCGTTCTCGGGCTTGATGGTGTCGAAATAGTTGAGTTGGTTGAGACGGAGAATGCTCAATTCCCAATAACGATTGTTGAACACCTGGCCCTCATCAAGCAGCAGTTCGCGGCGAATGACCTTATCGCGAGTCGTGGTGTTGCCGGAAAACTCGATGCGGCGCACGTAATACTGTTTCTGCTGGTCGAAAACGAGAGCGAGATTGATGACTTTCTTGGTGTCATCGATGTCGAAATCAGGTGTGGGAGTGAAGTCGATATATCCGTACTGGCCGTAGAGCTTTTTGTAATTGTCGAAGGCTTTGCGCAGTTTGTCCGTAGAGAATATGTCTCCCTGCTTCATCGGGAAAATGGTGGCTAGCGCCGCCGGCTGGATGACCAGGCCCTCATCGGGATCGGCGCTGCGGAAGCTGAGCTTGCCCATGCGGTATTGCTCGCCTTCATCGATGGTGATGGTGATGTTGGTAGCTTTTTCGTGTTTGGCTCCGATGCCAGGCCAGGGTCCGGGGATGCCTCCCTTGTTGATGTCCACCGTCTTGGTGCCCGCTACGTTCACGTCGACTCGGAAATAGCCGTTGTTCTGATAAAGCCCGCGGATGCCCACTTCGAGGTCTTCGTCGAGTTTCGGCCGGTCGTAGGTTTTGCTCATTACCGGAATGTACGTGTAATAGAGCGGAATGGCGTAGGGCCGGTCGTTTCTCATCGTACGGATGATCCGGCGAGTCGAGAACGCCTTATTGCCCTTGATGATGATCTGCCCAACCTTTACTTTTGGCCCTTCGTCGATATGGAAGACGAGTTTTACGGCGTTTGTTGCGGCAATTTTCTCATAAGTGGGTTTGACCGTCGCGAATTGGCGACCGTGGGCGGCCAAGAGCTCCTTGATTACGACCTCGGCACGCTTGATTTTCGTGGGATCAAACTGGCTTTCGACCGAGAGCCCGACCTTTTTATCCTTGAAGGCGTCCAAAATATCTGATTCGGTGATGGTTTTGAGCCCGCCGCAGCCGGTGCCGCTGCCTTCGCAATACTCGATGCGGCGGATAACCGGGCGCTCAGTAACGTAGAAAACGACAATCTTCTCGTTGGGCTGGTCGGGGCTGTCTTCCACCTCTACACGAATGTCTTCGAAGAATTGTGTATTCCAGAGGAGCTGAAAATCCCTGCGAATGGCGTCGGGACTGTAAATATCGCCCTGATGTGACAAAATCCTTCCGCGCAAGGTCCCGCTTTGGATGCGACGATTCCCTACGAATTCAATGCGCTCAATTGTGTACTGCGGCCCCGCATTTTCCTGCTCCTGTTGAGCCCAAAGCACTTGTCCTGACGCAGCGAGAATCAGGCACACCACTACGAAGGATCCGGATAAGCGCAGAGCGATTTCCTTGCTGGCGGCCGAGGCTGTGCTCACGGCCGCAGTCTACCGCCCAAGATTTTTAGCTCCCCCGCCGGACAGCTCGGTCCGGCACGCGTGTGGGATTCTTAGTGGGCCACTGGGGTTGCTTCAACGACGGGACGGAAGGACAGTTCCTCGCCAGCGAGGTAAATCTCGAGAGTGGCGGGGCGCTGCAATCCTCCCTGTATCAAAGCTTCCGACAATGGGTCTTCGACGTACTTCTGCAACGCGCGACGAAGCGGCCGCGCGCCGTAATTTCGATCGCTGCAGGTCTTTTCGAGAATCCACTGGCGCGCCTCGGGTGTAATGGCAATCTGCACCTGGCGGTGGATCAGAGTCTCGTTGATCTGCCCCACGAGCAGATCGATGATCCGCAGCAAGTCCTCATCCGTGAGCGAATTGAACAAGATGACCTCGTCCAGCCTGTTCAAGAACTCCGGATTGAAAACCCGCTTAACCTCGCCCATTACCATTTCGTCCTGGCTCTTCGCTACTGCCAAACCGTCGGTAGATGCAAAGCCGAGGCCGGACTGCTTCTGCAATTGCCGGGCGCCTAGGTTCGAGGTCAAGATGATGATGGTATTGCGAAAATCAACCGTGTTACCGAGCCCGTCGGTCAATTGGCCGTCTTCAAACACCTGCAACAAAATGTTGTAAACGTCAGGGTGCGCCTTCTCGATTTCGTCGAGCAAGATAACGGAGTAAGGCGTGCGGCGAACGCGTTCGGTCAACTGGCCGCCTTCTTCGTAGCCTACGTATCCTGGAGGCGCGCCGATCAGCTTCGACACGGAATGCTTTTCCATGTACTCGGACATGTCGAAACGGATCAGAGACTTTTCGCTGCCGAACAGAAATTCGGCGAGGCGCCGCGCAACCTCGGTCTTGCCCACGCCGGTGGGTCCCAGGAACAGGAAGCAGCCAACAGGACGTCCCGGCGCTTTCAGGCCTGCGCGGCTGCGGCGGATGGCTCGCGCCAAAGCCGTGATGGACTTGTCCTGGCTGATGATGCGGCGGTGCAATTCTTCCTCGATGCGCAGAAGCTTCTGCTGTTCGTCTTCCTTGATCGAGGTGACGGCGATGCCTGTCCAGCGCGCCACAACTTCTTCAATATCTTCCCGCGTGACGACGCCTGTGGATGAATCGTCGATTTTCAGTTTTTCGCGCAGAAGGCGCAGATGCTCTTTCTCTTTGCGCTCTTCTTCCGAATAGAAACGGGCCTTTTCGAATTCGTGATTGGCGATGGCGGTTTCCATGCGGTGCGTGATGAACTTCACGCGCTTTTGCACTTCCGAAACTTCATCCGGCAACATTGCCTGGCGTAGCTTCACGCGTGCGCCTGCTTCGTCGAGTAGATCGATCGCCTTGTCCGGAAGGAAACGGTCGGGAATATAGCGATTCGAGAGGTACACAGCGTAGCGAATCGCTTCCTCTGTATAGCTGACCGCGTGAAATTTTTCATACCGGTCGCGAACGCCTTGCAGCACTCGGATGGCCTCGTCTTCGCCGGGAGCCGGAACCTTCACGGCTTGGAAGCGGCGTTCAAGCGAGCGATCTTTTTCGACGGATTTTCGATATTCCGCAGGCGTTGTCGCGCCGATGCACTGAATCTCGCCGCGGCTCAGCGCAGGCTTCAAAATGTTCGCAGCGTCAAGCGAGCCTTCGGCCGACCCAGCACCCACAAGCGTGTGCAATTCATCGATGAACACGATGGCGTTCTGGCTCTCCATCAGCTCTTTCATGATGGTCTTGAGCCGCTCTTCAAATTGGCCGCGATATTTCGTGCCGGCAACGATCAAGGACAGATCGAGCGAGAGGATGCGCTTGTCCGCGAGGAACGGCGGCACGTCGCCATCGGCGATTCTCTGAGCGAGGCCTTCGACGATGGCGGTCTTGCCGACGCCCGGTTCCCCGATGAGGACGGGATTATTCTTCGTGCGACGGCAGAGGATCTGAACAGCGCGCTCCAGTTCACGATCGCGCCCAACCAGAGGATCAAGCTGGCCTTCCATGGCCGCTTGCGTCAGGTCACGGCTAAATTCAGCTAAGAGCGATGCTTCTTTTGGCCGATTCACAGGCACCTTCTCTCCCGCGCTACGCGCCAACTCCTCGCGCACAGTGGAAAGTCGCAGTCCGCGCTCGAGCAGAATTTCTGCGCCAAAGGATTTCTCTTCGCGCAGAACACCGAGCAACAGGTGTTCCGTGCCGACGTGTTTGTGGCCGAGCCGCTCTGCTTCCTCCGCGGCGTAATTGAGAATTCGCTTGCACTCTTGACTAAGCGGAACTTCGACGGAGGTAGAGATGCGTTCGCGGACGGTGATGCGCGATTCGATTTCCTTGCGGATGGATTCGATGGAACCGTGGGTGCGCAGAAAGCGATTGGCGAGCGCCTTGTCTTCGCGAAGCAGGCCGAGTAGCAGATGCTCGGTTTCTATGTACGGGCTGCCGTACTGGCTCGCTTCGTACCGGGCGAAGAAAATGACTCGCCGGGCCTTTTCTGTATAGCGTTCAAACACAGGTCACCCACGCTCTCCCGGAGTCTTTGCACCCGCGTTGGCGAACTGAGTGTTCCCGAGTCCGGCGAGAGGGTGCGGTTCGAGTGCCGGTGCCAGCTTACCGTGTTCGAGAGCAAGCACACGGTCCGTTCGGCGAGCCAATGATGAATTGTGCGTTGCGAGAATTGTAGTCAAGCGGTGAGAATGATGAAGCCGCAGCATCAAATCGAAAATGCCTTCCGCGTTTCGCTCATCCAAATCTCCGGTGGGTTCATCGGCCAAAAGAACCGAGGGCTGATTCACCAGTGCGCGTGCGATGGCTACGCGCTGCTGCTCGCCGCCCGAAAGCTCCCCGGCCCGCTGCTCGCTGCGATCACCCAAGCCGACTTCACCAAGCCATTCGCCGGCCGCCTTCAGCGATTGCTTCAATGCCACCTTTCGCACCAGCAGAGGCATCGCCGCATTTTCAGCGGCTGTAAAATCCGGAAGCAAATGATGACGCTGCCACACGAAACCGACCGTCCGATTTCGATATTCGGCCAGCTTTTCTTCCGATAGCGACCAGAGCGAATTTCGGGCGAAGTATACTTCACCGCTTGTTGGAGTGTCCAGCGCAGCCAGCAGATGCAGCAGAGTGCTTTTGCCGGAGCCGGACGGTCCAACGATGGCGATCATTTCGCCGCGCTCGACGCTCAGGTCAATCCCATCGAGTGGACGGGTTTCCTGCTGACCCGAGCGGAATACCTTCGTTAGATTGTGGGTGTGCAGGACAGACGTGGCATCCCGGACGACTTCGAAGGCCTGGTCGTCCGCCACGGCTACACTCGTCCTGGACTGCCCTTGCATTGGCTGGCTATCCACTCACAAGTTAGATGCCGAACTTTGCTTACCGTATGTCCTTTTCTTACATGCAACTGCCCGTACCAGAAGGGGAATTTATCCAATTACTTTCACATTTTTGCCTTATAGATACTGACGAAAACGCTTTCCTATTCTGGGCACGGCTTTTGCCGTTCATGTCCAAACCGCTTCCAGTGTCAATTTTAACACGTTGTTCGCAGTTCTCATAAAATCGGGCGAAACGTGCCGCTGAAGTTGTTACCGGGCACCTCAAAAGGTCGGGGCTACAAGTCACTCAAATCGGAGAATCTCGACAGGCAGGATTTTTGCTGCTGAGCGGGCGGGTAAGAGCGTCGCGGCTATGCTGATGGCTAGTGCTGTGACTGCGATCCAAACCGCGTCCACCGCGTTCGCATGAAACGGGACGTATGGGATCGCGTAGACCTCCGGGTCCAGAGGAATGAGTCTCCATTTATTCGCGACGAAAGCCGCGCTGTAGCCTAGCGCGAGTCCCGCGAGGATGCCTGCAATGCTTACGGCCAATCCTTGCCACAGAAAGATGGCCCGAATTTGCTTGCGCCGCGCGCCCATGGCCATCAGCACCGCAATGTCGCGAGCGCGATCGGTTACTGTCATCGTGAGAACGACCAGAATGTTGAGGCCCGCAACGAAAGTGATGAGTCCAATGAACAGCGCCGTCACCAGCTTTTCTAGACTGAGTGCCCGAAATAGTGCGCGGTTCTCGTCCATCCACGTGTCGGCGGTAAAGCCGGAACCAGTGCGCCGAAGAAGCTCGTTGGCCACCCCGCGCGCATCGTCCATTTTATTCACGCGGACCTCGAGTAGGCTTACGACGTCTCCTATACCAGCTAGCGACTGCGCAGAGCCCAGCGTGACAAAGCCCCAGTTCGCGTCGTAATCGTAAAATCCTGAATCGAAGATTCCAGCGATATGAAATCGCCGAGAGCGTGGAAGCATGCCGAACGGAGTCAGGTTTCCCTGCGGGCTGGTGAGCGTAACGTAGTCTCCGACGGCGATTTTCATATCGTCCGCGAGCAGGCGGCCGACCAGAAGTGCGGGGATACCGTCTGAATCGGTCGCGAAATCTGCGGAGCCGGAATCGAGATAATGCAATGCTTCACTCGCACGAATCTCAAGCTCTGGGTCGACGCCTTTGAGCACGATGCCCCGAGCATGTACGCCCGACGAGAGTAACGCCTGGTCGTAGACAGCCGGTTCAATCGACCGGACGCCCGGCGTGTCACTGAGGCGTGCAATCAATTCATGATAATTGCGGATTCCATTCGGGCTCAGAGGCTTCAGGTTGACGTGAGCGGTCACACTCAGAAGCCGGTCCCGAATCGCCTGCCGAAAACCGGTATTCATCGAGAGCGCGATCACCAGAGTGGTCACGCCCGCAGCCACTCCAATCACGGCAAGAAGAGTCACAAGACGAAGCACCGCAGGGCGGTTCGGCGAGCGCAGATAACGCAAGGCGACGAGCCACTCAAAGGTCATGCGACGATCTCATTCGCGCTTCATTCGGATTTGCCACCCACGGAGTGGCTGGTTGCCGAATCGGAGGGCGGCTCGGCAGCCTCGGCCCGCAAAAGCGGGAATAGCACCACTTCACGAATCGAGTGCGCGTCGGTGAGCAGCATTACGAGCCGGTCGATACCCACTCCTTCGCCCGCGGTCGGCGGCAATCCGTGGCTCAGCGCCAGAATGTAATCCATATCCACTTCTTTCGGCGCTTCCTGCCCGCCCTTTTCCACTTGCGCGCGAAAACGTTGTTCTTGGTCCGCAGGATCGTTTAATTCGGAGAACCCATTCGCCAGTTCCATCCCGACAATGAACAACTCGAATCGTTCGGTGATTGCAGGATCATCGGGCCGCCGCTTCGACAGGGGTGAGATTGCCGTGGGGAAATCATAGATGAACGTAGGTTGAATCAATTGCTGTTCGGCTACAACTTCGAATAGTTCGCCAATAAGTTCCCCATCAGACAGTTTTGGAACCTCCTCGATCAAGTCCAAGCCGCGTGAACGCGCGAATGAATTGTATCGCTCCGCAAGCTTCAGCGGCCCACCTTGCGCCGAAAATTCGTCAGGGCTTGGCGCTGATCCGGCCGCGCTGGGCCAGAATTTCGAAACGGCTTCGCGCATGCTCAGGCGCTCAAAACGGCTGAAGTCAAGTTCGTTTTCACCGTATTTGATTTTCGTGGTCCCACAGATTTTTTCAGCGAGGCCACGAAACAGTGCCTCGGTCAAATCCATCAGCTCGCCGAAGTCGCTGTAGGCCTGATAAAACTCCAGCATGGTGAATTCCGGCTGATGAATTGCGTCGATGCCTTCGTTGCGGAAATTGCGATTGATCTCGTACACGCGTTCGAGCCCGCCCACCGTAAGCCGCTTGAGATACAATTCCGGCGCAATCCGCAGATACAGGTCCATATCAAACGTATTATGGTGCGTGACGAACGGACGCGCCGTGGCGCCACCCGGAATCGGGTGCATCATAGGCGTTTCCACTTCGATATAGCCTCGCTCGTCAAAAAACCGCCGGATTTCCCGAATGATTTGCGCGCGCTTGACGAAAATCTCCCGCGCTCGCGCGTTGACGATCAAATCGAGGTACCGCCGGCGATAACGCTGCTCGACATCCGCAAGCCCGTGCCATTTTTCGGGCAGTGGCAAAAGCGCCTTGTTCAGAATTTCAAGTTGCTCTACCCAAATCGTGAGCTCGTTCGTTCTGGTGCGGAAGAGATGCCCAGCCACCCCAATGATGTCGCCCAAATCGAGAAGCTGAAAGAGCTTGAATGCCCTTTCGCCGACAACGTCGAGCTTCACATAAAACTGCATGCGCACGCCGTCGCTGAGCAAGTGCCCGAAGGCAGCTTTGCCATGAGGACGCAGAGCGACAATGCGTCCGGCGGTGCGGACCTCGACCTTTCTTGACGCGAGCTCGTCGGCACTGCTCTTGCCATGCTCCTGCAAAATCTGGCGAGCGGTGTGCGTCCAAGCAAATTTATGAGGGTATGCCGGATGTCCCAGAGACTGAATTTCCTGGAGCTTTCTTAGGCGCTGCTGGAACTGGTCTACCGGCTCAAATTCCAATGTAAGTCCTTTCACGAGAACAAGGAGCAGAACCGGCAGTATAGCGATGCATTTTGGAAAGCGTCAAGGAATCGACGGGTTTGAGACGCATTTGTGCGCGCAAAAGCGACGACACGCAGGCTATGACTGCTAATACCCTCGTCCCCCGAAAAGAACAGCGGAGTCGGGTGTGATGAGGGCTTGTGAGGCCGCTAGCGAATGGTGGTATAATCCGCCGCTCATCGTCACTTGGGGGCAGCGGTGTTCCTTAGGCGGGACGGACGTCCTTCCCTTCGACGAAGTGTTTGCCAGGACTGGCGAATGGCTTTACCGCGCGAGAAAAACTACGTCTTCGAAACTGCGGTGCGCCAGTGGGAATGTTCTTACGCCATGATGAGTGTGGCTCTGGACGACGCGCTGTCGTTGCGGGCGCGCGGTGAGTTGGTTTGTGCGCAGCAGCAGGTACGTATGGCCGCCGACCTACTGGGGCGGCTGGCACGCGCCTTGCTCGGTTTCTGTGATGCCGTAAATAAACGAGCGAGGCGCATCGAAAAATTGCCGGTCGTCGAACCGATGAGGACGGAGTTCTTCCGGGGAGACATCGCCCAGAGCGCCGCTTCCTGGAATGCCATTCTTCATCGGTTGTTGTTTGGGGACCGTCAGCGATTCGTTCAGAAGATGCGAGTCCTATGCGAGACGCTGGAGAATCTCGATCGAGAATTTGCCGACACCGCAGACGAGATTTCGAAAGGAATTTCGGTGCAGCCGAGCGATGGATGGAAAATGCTCGATTGCCTTCACTATGACTTCAATACGTGTCTTCGAGAAACAGAAGTGGTGCTGAAATCGTTCTTACGGGCCCTCCCATCCGAACAGCTAACCGCGTTCGCCGCAGAGCTCGAAGCACCCGTTCCGGCCAAGCGGCTTCGACGCATGCGTCCGGCACTGTCCCGCGCTTCCGCCTAGGGGAATCCGCCAACCACGCCAATCGCAATATGGGCTCCGGAAGACACAATTCTATTGCCACCTGCCAAGCCCGTAGATACCAAGGAGGAGATAACTCTGGATGAGAGTGGAACCAGACTGGACCTCAGACGCAATTCCTACGAGAATGAAACGTGCGGGTCCTGAAGTATCGGCGTCGAGCACCGTGGCGTTGCGAGACCGCGAGCAGGGGCTCGCCGGCCAACAGAACTCGCGACATTCAAAGCAACTGGAAGTGCAACTCCTTGAGCGACCGACGCATCGCAGTAACGGATGCGTCCCGACGGGTAGCGTGGCCCGACCGAGACGAACAGAAACTGGAGAGTTACCGGAGCCCGAAGCCATCCGGCTGGCCCAACAGGGCGATGCAGCGGCTTTCGAGCGGATTTACCGGTTGCACAGTCGACGCGTATATTCGCTGTGCTTGCGGATGGTAGGAAATACAACTGAGGCTGAAGATCTCACTCAGGAAGCTTTCCTCCAGCTCTTCCGCAAAATCTCCACGTTTCGCGGAGAATCGGCGTTCTCTACGTGGCTGCATCGGCTGGCGGTAAACGTCGTGCTGATGAAGCTGCGGAAGAAATCAGGCACGGAAACCTCTCTCGAAGAGGTGACCGAGCCTGATGAGGAGTCTGGCGGCCCTCGACGAGATTTCGGTACTCCGGACCTGAGACTGGTGGGTTCCATTGACCGCGTGAACCTGCAAAGGGCCGTGGATCGCCTGCCACCAGGGTACAAATCAGTGTTCGTTCTCCACGACGTGCAAGGTTACGAGCACAACGAGATCGCGGAAATTATGGGCTGCTCGATTGGCAATTCGAAGTCGCAGCTCCATAAAGCGCGAATGCGGTTGCGCGAGCTCTTGCACGAAGTCATTCGGGAAAAGGCCCGCGAAGAAAGGCGGGCCGCAAGCGGTGCGGTGGGCGAGGACTGAAAATGGCTACGATCAGCTGCAAGCAATTCCTGAATCAGCTTGATACGTGGATCGAAGGCGAGCGCCATAAGGACGCACAGGCGCACATTCGCAGTTGCGCGAACTGCCGCGAAGTGGCGGAAGATCTGACCGCGATTACAACAGCGGCTCACGCAATGGGAGCTGAGGAAGTGGAGCCTCCTCCCCGGCTATGGAGTTCTCTACGCGCGCAATTGATCCAGGAAGGGCTGATCCGCGAAGCCGCGACTCCTCAAAAGGGCACCGGAAAGGCCGAAACGGCTTTGCGTGGTTGGCGTGGTTGGTTTGCGGCGTTTCCCCGTCCGGCGCTTGCCGGAGCATATCTGGTCGCACTGGTGGCGCTCGGCATAGCCTTGAGCGGGCCGATTTCCCGGCGCGTGAACGACTACCGCTGGATGCAAGGCACGCGGGAGTCGACGCACGTTCTCGGCGCGCAACTCGATTCCGCAGAACAGACAACCCTGGCGTCGCTCACGCGCTCTAATCCCGTCGTTACGGCAGCGCTGCAGAAAAACATGGCAATCGTTGACAATTACATTGCCTTGTGTGAAAAAAGCGTCCAAGAAGAGCCTCAAAGCGAAATTGCACGAGACTATCTGTACGATGCCTATCAGCAAAAGGCTGATCTGCTCGCGCGTTTGAGCGAGCAGGGAGAGTAACCCATGGACACCCGTTGCGCTGTGCCGCATATTTGGAAGTCGGCCGGGCTGCTGGTGCCCGGCTTTTTGCTGTTCAGCGTGCTCCCGGCCTCGGCGAAACGGCTGGAAAAGCATTTCAAGGTAGATGCGCGGCCGGTCGTCACCATTCACAATCCGAACGGTGCCGTCACCGTGAAAGCGTGGACAAAATCCGAGGTTCTCGTCATTGCCGACTTGGCCAGCGACCGCGTGGATGTGGATGCCCAGCAAAATGGGAATCGCGTGGACGTGACCACACGCCAATTGACCGATAGCATGGCGCCTGATGACTTCCGCGCTGACTACCAGATCAACGTCCCGCAGGACGCGGAACTGCAAATCCACAATGATACCGGCGCGGTGAACGTCGCCAGCGTGGCCGGCGATACGATTAACGTGGAGACGATTGCAGGCGACGTGGTAGTGCAGGACGTGGCGAGCTATCTAACGGTCGCCACCGTCGGCGGCGCTTTCGAGTGCCTGCGCTGCGCCGGCCGAATTGATGCAAGCTCAATCAGCGGAAGTTTCCGCCTTCTCGAGACGCGCAGCAAACACGTTCATGCACAGACTTCAACAGGAAACATTCTTTTCTCGGGCGAATTCCTTCCGAACGGGTCGTATCGCCTGAGGAATTACAGCGGTGTGATCGAGCTTCGCTTCCTCCCTGGCGATTCCTTCGACCTCACTGCCACCTCGCTGAAAGGCAAAGTGAACAACGAAGCGAAGCTGGCGCAGACCAATCAAGGATTCCGAACTCCGAAATATGGCGAAGCGTTTTCCGGAACTGTCAACCAAGCTGGGCACGCCGCCGTAGAGCTCACGTCTTTCGATGGTACAATCAACATCGTCAAGCGTGACTGATCGCTCCATTCCTCCGCAAGCAAGCCATCCTCAACGGTGACCATGGAAGTTCGCGTTCACAGGCTGGTTTGCCTGACGGGTTTTATGGGCGCGGGCAAGTCCACCGCTGCACAACTCCTTGCCCGGCAAGTTGGCTGGCCGCACGTTGACCTCGATAAACGAATCGTCGACGCTACCGGCCTTGAGATTCCCGAAATCTTCGCGCAAAAAGGCGAGCCCGAATTTCGCCGCATCGAACACGAGCAGCTTGCCCGAGTAGTCGGCGAAGCGGCGGAGCTGCAGCAATCTCGAATCCTTTCCCTTGGCGGCGGGACCACAGTGCAACCACAGAACCTCGCGCTGCTGCGGCAGCACCGCGCGACGTTGGTTTGGCTAGAATGTCCGGTGGAGGTGCTCTTGCCGCGGTGCGCCCAAATTACGAACCGGCCGCTCTTTCGCGACGAAGCAAGTTTCCGCCGACTCTACGAGCAGCGATTGCCGTTCTATCAGGCTTCGGACTATCGCGTCGACAGCAACACTGAACCCCTGCGCGTGGTCGAACAGATTCTCGCGTTAGGAATTTTTCCAAAGGTGACCGCATGAAAACAGAAGCTGGATTTCTGGAAAGCCCTTGGATTCGCCGGATGAATCTGGTTTTCGTGATGACTCTGGGTCTTATTGCCTCGGGCGCAGCGGGCGTTTTGCCGGGCGCGGCTGGAGCGCGCGCCGGAAGCGCGTTGCCTTCGGCGTCGGCGTTTGCGCCCGACAGGGGCAAGTTGAAGATCACGGTCGGCGGGCGCGAGGTGGGAACCGAAGAATACGACATCGCTGCGAGCAATGGCGGCTGGGTCGCGCGCGGCAATACCGAGATCAAGTCGGCGCAAGGAACGACGCACGTCACCGGCACGCTGTCGATGAACGCCGACGGCACGCCCGTTCGTTACGAATGGTCGACGCAAGGCGCTAAGAAGGCTTCTGCCGTCGTTGGCTTTAACGGCATGACTGTGACCAGCGAGCTGCAAATGGAGAATGCCAAGCCGTTCGTACAGCAGTTCACATTCACGTCGCCGCGCATCGCTGTGCTCGACAACAATCTCTACCATCAATATGCGGTCCTGGCTCGCTTGTACGACTGGGACAAAAAGGGTGCGCAGACGTTCCCGGTGTTGGTCCCTCAGGAACTGACTCCCGGGAGCGCAACCGTGGAATCGCTCGGCAGGCAGGATTTTGGCGACGGCAGCGCCGAAGAGCTTCGCGTGAAGACCGAGGATAACGAGATCGACGTCTTCGTCGACGGACCGCGATTAGTGCGGATTATTGTGCCCAGCGCCAACGCCCAAATCGTGCGCGAATAGTGACGCGACCGCGATCACAATTTTCCGAGAAAGAGTAGCGCTTATTCTAACTTCGCTATCTCTCCCGTTCACTCGTACCGCAGGGATTCCATCGGGTCCACTCGAGACGCTCGCAGCGCAGGAAAATACGTAGCCGCCCACGCGACAACCCCCAGCACCAGCACAACCGTCACAAATGCTGCAGGATCGCGCGGCTTCACTCCAAATACGAGCGACTCCATATACCGCGCCAAAACCAGCGCCGCCGCAACGCCGATCACGACTCCCGCCAGCACAAGTCTCATGCCCTGCAGCACCACCATCCTTCGAACCCTTTCCGGACTTGCGCCTAGGGCCATCCGAATCCCGATTTCCTGCGTTCTCTGCTGCACCGAATACGCCATCAGGCCGTAAATCCCAATCGCTGCCAGCAGGAGCGCCACACCGGCAAATATCGTTAGCAACGTTGTATTGAAATCGCTTCGCGCCGTGGACTCGGACACCACCTGGTTCATTGATCGGACGTGGCCGACCGGCAATCCACCGCTGGCCTCGCGCAGCCCCTTCTGAATCTCTTCGCTGAGTGAAAAGGGTTCCACCTTCGTTCGTATCACAAATTGCAGCGGCGTGATTCGTGAGTTCAGTGCCGTCACCCCGTCAGGCACTTGCGCGACTGGGATGTACATGATCGGGAACGGCTCGTTGTCGAGTCCGCCGTTCCTCGCGTCGCCGACGATCCCGACAACTCCCCGTGGCGGCTCCCCAAACTCCGGTCCCACTCCCTTACCAATCGTTATCTGCGCTCCCACTGCATCGCCTTTCGGCCAGAATTTCTTCGCCATCGTCTCGCTGATCAGCACCACTCCCTGCGCGCCGCCGTTGTCATGCACCGTGAACATTCGTCCCCGAATGAGCGGAATTCGAAACACCGCAAAGTATTCGGGCGAGACAATGTCGTATCCCGCGCCGCCATCATTCGGACCATTCGTGTGCTGCCTCCCTTCGATCGAAAACGGCAGACCTAATCCTCCCTCGAGCGGCAGACAGCACGTCGTTGCCATCGCCTCCACTCCCGGCACAGCCTCGACGCGCTGCCGGGCGTCCTCCACGAGTTGCGCGACTCCCGCCGTCTTCGCGAATCGCGGCCCAGTGATCGACATGTTCATCGTCAGCACGTTGTGGGTGCTGAATCCCGGATTCACGCCGCGCAATGCCGCAAACGTCCGTATCAGGAGCGCCGCACCAACCAACAAAATCAACGCCAGCGCCATTTCCGTGACCACGAGCAGCGACCGCGCCTTGTTTTGTCGCAGCCCGCTTCCCGACCTTGCACCGCTTTCGCGCAGCGTCACGCTCAAATCGGATCGCGAAGCGCTCAGCGCCGGAATTAGTCCAAATAGCAATCCGGTCAGCACGGAAATCGCGAACGTAAAACCGAGCACCCGCCAGTCCATCGTCACGTCCGCGCCATGTTCGCCAATGCGCGGGATGTCACCCGGATTCATCGCTAACAGTGCATGCACGCCGGAATATCCCAGCACCAACCCGAAGGCTCCGCCTACGAGCGACAGAAGCACGCTCTCGGTCAGCAGTTGCGAAATGATCCGCCGCCGCCCCGCGCCCAACGCCGCGCGAACGGCGATTTCCCTTCTTCGAATGGTCGCGCGCACAAGCAAAAGGTTCGCCACATTCGCGCACGCAATCAACAGGACGAACCCAACCGCACCCAGCAAGACTAGCAGCGACGTCCGGGCGTCCCCCACCCGCGCCTCCCGCAACGAAACCGCCGTAAATCCATCCTGCGGACCCATTGAATTAGGGAATTTCCGCTTGAACTCCTCCGCAGCCAGTTTCATCGCTGCCTGCGCCATCCCAATCGTGCCGCCCGGCTTCATTCGCGCCGTTGAAAGCAGGTAATGCGATTGGTCTGTACTGGTTGGATCAGCCTGCAACGGCAGAATCACATCCGCCGGCGGATCGAACTGAAACGCCGACCCCAAAACTCCAATCACCTGGTACGGATCGCCGCCAAGCTCCATCATCTTCCCCAGAATGTTCGGGTCCGACCCATACCGGCTACGCCACAAACCGTTCGACAACACCGCCAGCTTTGGACCCTGGGGCCGGTCCTCATCTTCTGTGAACGCTCGCCCAACCGCCATAGGCGCACCGAAGACTCTGAAGAAGTCTGCCGACGCGCGAATTCCTCGCACCTGCTCTGGTACATTGCCGCCTGTCAAGTTCATGCCCGGACCGCCTTGGTCGTAGGCGGTCACCGCGTCGAAGACTTGTTTCTGTTCGCGCCACACATTGAACTTCGGTATCGACGTGACATCGCCGTTTCCTT
>Ga0187772_10000503_pt1 | contig 17520 bp, 17 predicted proteins | sample 0116_SJ02_MP15_2_FD_133137 | JGI IMG/M metagenome (GOLD analysis project Ga0187772, IMG submission 133137) | Tropical peat soil microbial communities from peatlands in Department of Meta, Colombia - 0116_SJ02_MP15_20_MG | ecosystem: Environmental > Terrestrial > Soil > Wetlands > Peat | place... | reverse complement strand
TGGATGGCGTGCCTTGTTCTCTGACGGTTCCTCTATCAATGGAGATGCGGTCATCGTTGCCACCGAGTCATGGACTGCTGAGCCGCTCATCCGCCCGCATGATGGAACCGTTGCAGATGCCCTTGCCAATATACCGACTTCTTCTTCGGCGACAGTATCCATCGCCTTCAACGAGAGGGAGGTTGGCTTTGACCTGAATGCCTTCGGGGTTCTTTGTCCCCTCGTAGAGGACCGTGCCCTGATGGCAGCGACCTATTCTTCCACGAAGTGGCCCGGCCGCGCACCCAAGGGAAAGATATTGTTGCGCGGGTTTGTCGGGGGCCCGCATAACCAGGAGATTTTGAAGCGTTCGGATGAGGAGCTCGTGCGGACGGTGCTCGCCGAATTTCATGAGATCTTAGGTCTCAACCCTTTTGCGAAGCCGCTCTTCCATCGAGTGTTCCGATGGCACCTCGGCATGCCGCAGTACACACTCGGACACCTGGACCGAATTGCACTCATCGAGGATCGTAGTGGCGAGATCACCGGCCTCGCCCTTGCGGGGGGCAGCTACAGGGGAGTAGGTGTTCCAAACTGCATCGAAAGTGGCGAGCGGGCTGTCTCGAAGATACTTGGCGAGTGGGGCATTGACCTCGCAGAGGATCACGCCGAGGAAAAACGGTATTACTAGGGAGATAAAGCTCAAAGTTGAAAGCTCAAACCGGAAATCGAATGGAGGAATAAAAGATGTTAAAAAGGTCGCCCTGGTTATTCGGCTTCGCCGTTTTAATATATGGGATCCTTGTTTATTCTTACACAAAGTTTCTCTGCTGATAAGATTCTAACAAAAGTGATCGTTCGAGTGGTGGCGAGGGATGCCCAGGTGATCGGGTCAGGGGTGGGAGGTGCACTTGCCCGGATTAAGAATCTGGAGACAGGAGAAGTCCTCGCAGAGGGGAAACAGGAAGGAGGGGCTGGCAGCACAGAGCGGATTATGGCCCAACCACGTCGGCGTGGAGAGACGGTCTATGGAACCCCAGGTTCAGCCTTTTTCGAGGCCAGGATTCCACTGGATAAACCTACACAAGTTGAGATTTATACTGAAGCCCCTCTTGCCTACCCTCAAGCCGTACAGAAAGGCTCAAAGACACTCACCCTTATTCCTGGTAAGCACATCCTGGGTGAAGGGGTGATCATTGAATTAACCGGATTGATTGTCAATATCCTGAGCCCTTCTCCTAAAGAAAGCTTAAAAAAAGGGGAAGAAGTTTTGGTGAAGGCTGAAGTTCGGATGCTTTGAGGGTGCCCCGTCACTCCCGGAGGTCTCTGGGATTCGAATAAATTCGAAATATGGGGACAGTGGATTTATGGAAATCAGATTTTAAATAAATTCAATTTGAATTATGCTGGCAAACCAAGTCTCTTTGAGACCAGGATCACTCTTCCGTCAGGACCAGGCGAACTCAAGCTTCAGCTCCTCGCCGCCGATCAGGCGGGTAATTTCGGTGAACACATCCTTTCATTCAAAAAATAGGAACAACACATCCTTCCTCATCTCGGTTAGGAATTAACCTAAAGTAAAGGCTGTTTTTTTCGAGTTTCCCCTGACGATTAATTAAAGGGGATGTGTCCCCCATTTTTCGGCTATAACTAATTCGATTTGATCTTTTCTAAATCCAAACCTTCAAGAACAACAATTCCCTTCGCCTTCATCTCTTCAATTGCCCTTTGAGAAGTATCTGGTGCTACTCCCCGGCTTAAGTTCTTGATCATGATGACGTTATAACCAGCTGCGGCCGCATCGAGCGCAGTCATTCTCACACAAAAATCAGTCGCAATCCCGTAGACGACTACTTTGTTAATCTTATCCTTTTTCAGCAGTTTGTCCATTTCTGTCTTTTTCCCGCCATCGTCCTGGAAACCGGAATAACTGTCATACCGGGGATCCATCCCCTTTCTCACGACGGCTTTAAACAATTTTTTGTCCAATAAGATTTCTGCTCCCGGAGTATTTTGGACGCAGTGAGGGGGCCAGAGCACTTGGTCTTTCCCTTGTAGTTTAATCACATCAAAAGCCTTTTTCCCTTTGTGATTGGTGAAGAAGGAAACGTGGTTTTTGGGGTGCCAATCCTGAGTTGCGTAAATCGGATACCCCGCTTCTTTCAATTTCTTTGTATTTTCCTCAACTGCTTTGATATAAGCTTCGTCGGTTCCCTCCACCGCCAAGGAGCCATTTTTAAGTTTGGTGAAGTCCGCCTGGACGTCCACCACGATGACACCGATTTTTGTTGCTTCTGCTGCCATAGCCATCCCTCCGAAAACCAGTGTGAAAAATACTAACCACGCAACTGTTTTTTCCATATCAACCTCCTTTTAATCATGATAAGATATTTTAAACTGCGAACTCATAACCCTAACTCTAATCTTTTTTCATCTCCTTGCCAACTTTTTGAGCGGCTTTGATGATTTTATCAATGTCTTTGTCAGAGTGGGCGATAGAGAGGCAACCCCCGCCGTGCATGACATGAACCCCTTTTGCAAGCATTCTAACTCTAAACTCAATCTCTTTTTTCTCCAGGTCGGTGAGGCGGTGAACGGATTGGGGAGAATTTAGGGTCACTCCTTTTTCAAAAGGAAAATGGGTCTGAAAGAGCGATCCGGTCCCCGTGACCACGGCATTCAATCCTTCCCGGTCAAGGGCCTCCTGGAGCCCTTTTCGGACTTTTGCTCCTTTTGATTCCAAGAAAGGATAGATCTTTTTACAATGGTTCTTCAAATAGCGAAGCATTGCCAATCCCGCAGCGGCTGTCAGCGGATGGGCGGAAAAGGTTCCCCCACCGATCAAAATTCTTTCCCACTTATTCATCTTCTTTTCGGGAGAAGATTTCTCAATGATCTCCCTTCTTCCCACCAAGGCCCCGACGGGCATTCCTCCACCCACAATCTTCCCCAGGGTCGTCAGGTCCGGTAGAACGTTGAACCGTTCCTGCGCGCCCCCCAAGGCCACTCGAAAACAAGAAATCACTTCATCGAAAATGAGAAGAGCACCCAGCGTTTGGGCTTCAGAGCGAAGCATTTGAAGGTATTCTTTCGTTGCTGAAGTAAACCCGCCTTCACCGATGATCGGTTCGAGAATGATCCCAGCTAAATCTTTTTGATTTTGATGGATGATTTCGAGCGAGCCGGCGAGGTCATTAAAAGGAATCACTTTCGTATATTGCCGGAGCTTGGGGAGTAAGCCGAGACTTTCCTCTCTCTCATAAGGCATTTTAATACCCAAGGAGAGGTCAGAATTAGCTCCGTGCCATCCCCCTGCGGCCTTCAGAATAATTTTCTTACCTGTAAAACCACGAGTAAGCCTGACGGCGTACATCGTCGCTTCTGTTCCAGAACAACAGAATCGGACCATTTCTGCACTGGGAACCAATTCTCGAACCTGCTCTGCCCATTCAACCTGTTTTCTGTATACGGTGCCCCAGTGGATTCCTTCTTTTAATTGTTTTTCTATGGCTTGAACCACAACCCGTGGCCGGTGTCCAAGAATGTGGGTATAGTTACCCATCCAGAGATCCACATATTCGTTCCCATCCACATCCCAAATTTTGGAGCCTTTCGTTTTTTTGATGAAGAAAGGATAGGGCGGGAAAAAATGAATGTTGTGAGAGATACCTCCAGGCATCACTTCTTTCGCCCTTTTGAAGAGGTCTTCTGAGAGGGGGGTCTTTCGCCTGTATGCATCAGAGAAATGGTTCATGGGCAAAACTCCCTAAGTTTTAGGTTTTAATAGCACATTTTCAGTCAAATGAAAATGGGATTGAATATTGTGGGATCATCGAGAGAGAACCCGCTCTGGCGACATTCGGACTTCCAGCCATCGGCTGAGACGGGACATACTGTAAGTGCAGGCCCAGTAAACGACTGCGATAAAGAGATACATCTCGAAAGGGCGGAGCTCTCGCTGGCTGACGGTCTGGGCCGCTTTGGTCAAATCCATCATCCCGATGATCGACGCCAGGGAAGTGTCTTTGAAGAGGACGATGAACTGGGTGACCAGAGAAGGGATTACGTTCCGGATGGCCTGGGGAAGAAGGATGCTTTCCATGGTCTGGAAATAATTCAACCCTGCGGCGGTCGCTGCATCGATCTGGCCCTTCGGCACAGACTGGATACCCGCCCGCACGATTTCTCCGATATAGGCGCTCTCGAAAATTACGAAGGCCGTCAGAGCGACCCAATACTCGGGCACGGGGCGACCGATGACCACGGGGACGAGAAACCAGAACCAGAAGATGACCATGACGAGTGGGATTCCTCGGATAAATTCAATGTATATGGCCGCGGGGTAATGAATCCATCCGCGCCGTGCTAACCGGGCCAAACCAAGAATGATCCCCGCCGCGAAACCCAGCACGATCGCTGGGACAGCCAAACGCAGCGTGCCTCCCCCAAACCTTCCAATACCCACGAGTCCCTGGAGGAGCAAAAATTCCGCATTCGAAATGATGACAGAAATTTCAAAGTTCAATGCTCAGCCCTTTCGGTTCGTGCGATGAGACCTGGAATAGCGAATTTCCTCTCCACCCGATTCATCACGAAGGCAATGCCAAGGCAAAGCCCCAGGTAGATGAGGGTCCCGGCCGTGAAGGCCTCAAAGGCTTTGGCGGTGTAGGTTTCAATCTGACGCGTGGCAAAGGTGAGCTCCCCTACGCCGATGGTCATGGCCAAAGAAGAGTTCTTCAGAAGGTTCAGGGACTCATTGGTGATGGGAGGAACGATGAGACGAAGGGCAATGGGGATGACAATGAGACGATAGGCCTGGGAAACGGAGAGACCTGTGGCTATGCCTGATTCGACCTGGGTCTTGGGGATCGATTGGATCCCGGCACGGATGACCTCCGACATCCTCGCCCCATGGTAAATACTGATTCCGGCCACCGCGGACCAGTACTCCATCCCGTGGTAAATGACCCACTGGCGAACAGATTCGGGAAGGACCTCGGGAGCCCCGAAATACCAGAAAAAGAGCCAGACCAGAAGCGGGACATTCCGGAAAAACTCCACATAGGCCGAAGCAACCATCCGCAAGGGTCGAAAGGGAACCGTACGGAGGGAGCCAAAAAGAATGCCGAGAAATACGGCGAAGACCCAGCTGACGGCCGACAGCTTCAGCGTCATCAGAAAGCCGTTGAGAAGCCACTGTCCGTGAGGAGCTTGCCAGAGGACGCTCCAACGGAATTGATATGATAAGCCAAGAAAACCCTCCATCGTGAACATAAAATCCCTGCCATCGCTAAAATGAAGCTCCCCAGCCACGGGCCGGGGCTTCGCGGGCACGTAGTGGCGAGCAGGTCGCGAGCAAAGGGGGTTTCCTTTCATATTGTGCCCCTTGACCCCGCCTACAAGAGGAGCTTCCGGGGTACATCCGGGTCAATTCGCCGAGAGTCCTGCAAAAAAATCGGGGTGGACTTCCCACCGCCGGATGACCGAAGGATGATTCTACCCGTTAGAAATGATGTCTCGCTGGAATTTCTAACGGGGTTTACTTCGGAACCACCTGCATCATCAGGAATCTTTTCACTTCGGGGCTCATGGGGTAAGGGACTTCACTCTTGGGACCAAACCATTTGTCATAAATCTTGAAGTATTCTCCTCCCTCGATCGCTTCCATCAGAGTTGTATCAACAACCAAACGGAAATCCGACTCGTTCTTACGCATAGCCATCCCATAGGGTTCATAGGTGTACCACTCGCCTACAACCATCCAATCATTGGGATTGGGTGCTTTATACTTCAAGCCCCACAGTTGGATGCCGTCATTGGTGTAAGCATCAACCTTTCCCTGGGCCAGGGCGGTAAACCCGGAGGGCTGGTCCGGGAAGACAATGAGGTTGGCCTGGGGATATCTCTCCCTCAAAGCACGCTCGTTGGTTGATCCTTGCTGTGTTCCGATCCGTCTGCCCGCGATATTCTGCACGCCCTTGAAGGTGCTCCCCTTTTTTACCAGAAATTGGGCACCGGTGGCGAAGTAGGTCAGGCTGAAATCAACGCTTTCCCTGCGGGCGCGCGTGTCGGTCATCGTCCCTGCGATCAGGTCCACAGCCATACTGGTGATCAAGGGAATCCGTGTTGCAGGAGTACTCTCCTTCAGCTCGAATTTGACAGATCGCCCGAGTTTCTTCTCGAGGTTTTGGTTTATCAACCTGGCGAGGTCGACGGAAAAGCCCACCCACTCGTTTTGTTTGTTGATATACCCGAAGGGCGGAGATCCGGTACGAGTGCCTACCGTGAAGGCACCCGTCCGTTTAATTTTTTCAAGGGTCGTCTCCCCAGCCGAAATTCCTGGTAGGCTCAGAAAAAGCCCAACCACAACCAATAGGATTCCATAACGTTTCATGTCTTTTCATCCCCTGTCAATGGACCAAGATCTTGCTTAAGAAGGTCCGGGTCCGGTCACTTTTGGGTTGGGCGAAGAAAGTCTCGGGAGTTCCCTCCTCAATGATCCGTCCCTCATCCATGAAGATAATCCGGCGAGAAACCTTCTTTGCAAAACCCATTTCGTGCGTGACGACCACCATCGTCATGCCCTCCTTTGCCAGGTTCCCGATCACTTCGAGAACTTCGTTGATCATTTCTGGATCCAATGCAGAAGTGGGTTCGTCAAAGAGCATGATTTTCGGTTGCATTGCCAGCGCCCTGGCAATCGCCACTCTTTGCTGCTGACCTCCCGAAAGCTGGGCCGGATAGCCATGGATTTTTTCCGGAATTCCGACCTTGGCCATCAAGCCGTAGGCGATCTTTTCAGCCTCTTCCCTGGACTGTTTTCTCACTTTCATCGGGGCCAGGATGATATTCTCAAGAGCGGTCTTATGAGGGTAAAGATTGAACTGCTGAAAGACCATTCCCACCTCGGCCCGGAGCCTGGTGATGTTGGTTTTGGGATCATACAGGGACATCCCATCGACGATGATATCGCCGCTTTGAATGAGTTCCAGCCCGTTGATGCAACGGATAAGTGTGCTCTTGCCAGAACCACTCGGTCCGCAAATCACAACGACTTCCCCCTGATGAACGGTGAGGTTGATGTCCTTTAAGACCTGGAGGGATCCAAACCATTTATTCACTTCCTTGAATTCAATCACAATAAATGACCCTGTCGATTTTAAAGAAATATGGTGGTAAATCGTAGAGCAAAAGTCAAGAAAAATTATTCACCGAGCCGCATGACAAACTTTTGGAGGCATTCCTATCGTGTCAAGCGATCATTCGCATGATCGTTAAGAAGTCAGCGCTGATAAAAATCTTCGCTAAGCGTCTCACGGTCTTATTCCAGGGCGATTTCCTTGATTCGTTCAATCACCTCCATATAGTCGTCAAATTCGATTCCGTCCACGGAGCGCTCCTGCTTACGGGTGATGCCATCAATGGATGGACCGTGACGGACAAGATAATCGAGGACTTTCTCTTCTTGTTTGCGAGTCATTTTTTTAAGGATTTCCAATCTTCCCGCGGCCAGAACAACGCCAGCCAGCAAGGCGTAACCTCCCCAGTTTGAAATTCCGCTAGAGACGAGATAGTCCGTCTTTACTCGGGAGCAAAAAACCGCCCCCCGATGAGTCGAAGAATTTTCCTTGAACACTTCCCATGGAATCTTCCCCGCTCCAATTTCATTCCCCCGGTCTCCGATACCGATGCTTTCAGTCGGAAGACGTAACTTCTCGGCAAGATCGAGAAGAAAGTGCGTTTTGGCTGTAAATCGGGTGATGTCCTCAAGGCGAGAACTGAAACAGCGGTTTCTTATTAAAGGAGGAAGAATCGTTTCGAATTCCTTTAAGGGTGGTTTTCCCCTGCGCACCTGAGCAATGAAAGAATCGAGGGTGTGATTGGGTCCCACTCGTTCGATATAAATGAGATGGGTAAGGTCTTGTCCCCACAGGCTATTGAAAAAGTCTTGAGTGAAACGGATCGAAACGGAACTTTCATTCATTTCATTCATCGTCCGGCTCGAGTGATTCTGGTCTGAATGTTCCAATGGGAAGCAGATGATGGGGACCTCTTTTTCTGAGAGGTCAAGGATCTTTAGTCCTGCCTTCAATGCTGAAAGGGTATATTCATCTGAAAGAAGGCAGACCTCCATGCCCAAACGCCTCAGCCCTTCTGCCAGGGTGAGGGCTCCTGGAGGGCCATCGGTTTCTGTGGCCGGAGGATCTCCAATGGGAACATAGAACCCGGTAACGATAACCACTTTCTTGCCTTTTTCAACCAAAGAAGAAACAGCCCCTGTTAGGTTTGAATAAGGGACCATGGGGAGATTTTCCCAGTGGTAGTTTCCATGAGAGAGAAGGGAGGTCGGGAAGTTGATCACCTCCTCGATGAGAAGGATTTTTTCAAGAAGCGTCTGAGAAAAGGGCATAAAGCAGTTTTTTCTATGGATGCGTATCTTTCGATCTTCCCGTATGATGATATTTATAAACAATTTTCCCGTTGCTTGGCAAGAAACAAGAGACTCTGGTTTTCATCTTTCGGGAGAAACAGGTGTAGGTTGAGCGGTGGTCACAAACGGAGGATTGGACTCGCTGGGGTCCCCGAACTTTCACGTCGTTCCCGCTTTCTCAAAGATGCAGGTTCGTCAAGGGGACACCCTGGAAGACCATACTGAAATGATGTGTCTTATGGTATGAAAAAACGATCTGTTTCTTGGGGTTTCTAACTATCTTTCAGGGTTTTTTCTAATTCATTCATAAGATCTTGGAGATTCGCGTCTGTATTCTTTTCTTTCTTCATTCGTTTGATCATCTCAGAGTCATTAATCATCTTACGTAATCTAACGGCAAACTCATCAAGAGAGAACGGCTTTTTTATAAACTCTCGGGCCCCAATAGAAATCGCCGTCCCTTCGGAATGTTCCTTATCAAAGGCCGTCATCACCATTATGGGGACCTCAGGATATTTTTTTGAAATCTGATTGATCAGAGTAATTCCATCCGTGTTGTCCATCCTCATATCTGTGATGACGGCATCAATCTTATTTTTCTTCATTTTCTCCAGAGCGTCGACTCCGTCAGTCGCTGTGAAACACGAGTGTCCTAGCTTGGATAGGTAGGAAGCGATAAGGTATCTCATTAATTCCTCATCATCCACCACGAGAAACGTATATTTAGCAGATTCCATTCTTTGATTTTTAGCCTGGAAGGGATTCTATCTTAATTCTTTGCGCTATTCTAATCGACCTTGAACGACCAAGTCAACAACCATTTATGAATCAGTTACGGACGAATAAACGCCAAATTTTTGTGTCGGGGATCGTTTCCTGACAAAGGACAAGGGCGTGAACGATGGCTGGATTTGGGTTTGAGCGCGATCGGACGAAAACCCGGGTGATCCATGTAACCTTACATCGCACCAGCATGGCCCAAGGTCCTGCGCGGCGAGGGGCAGGGGACTTCACTCATTCCTTATTGCACATCCGAATGTTACACCTTGACTTTGGAACCGTAATCGCACCATTTTCGGATGGGACAAATGCCGCAGAGTGGTTTTCTTGCTACGCAGGTTTTCCTGCCATGCCAGATGAGAAGGTTTGAGAATTGTGTCCACTCTTTCTGGGGAACGAGATCCATCAAATCGAACTCAATCTTGACGGGATCATCGTTCTTTGTTAGGCCAATTCTCCGGCTCACCCTGTGGACATGGGTATCCACCGCAATGCCGGGCACTCCAAAGGCATTTCCCAAAATGACATTCGCTGTCTTCCTTCCCACTCCCGGGAGGGTCACCAATTCCTCCAGAGTTTTTGGGACGTCTCCTCCGAATTGTTCAATCAGCTCCTGACAGCATCGCTGAATCGACTTGGCTTTGTTTCGATAGAATCCGGTTGGCCGAATCTCCTCCTCCAATTCCGCCAGATTTGCCTCAGCATAATCTTTTGCAGAACGGTACTTTTTAAAGAGATCCGCCGTGACTTGATTCACCTTGACATCCGTACACTGGGCAGAGAGAATGGTTGCGATGAGAAGCTCAAGGGGATTGGAAAACTTCAGAGCAATCTTGGAATCGGGTATCGCCTTGGACAAAATTCTGATGATCTCCTTCACTCTATTTCTTAAATCCTCTTGCTTTTTCATAGTTCCCTCCGGATTAACGACGAGCCTTAAACGATTAACTTTAGATCCTCAACTCGTTTACGTGAAGCTTTACTCTTACATAATCAATTATTATCTTTTAGGAAAGAGGGTAAATATCATGAACAAAATTTTAAACAAAATGTTAACATTTGCCATTCTGATGCTTATTGCAGCAAGCTTGGCAGGTTGTCCGCCTCCTCCTTGGCGGTGGGGTCGTGGTCATTACCATCACCACTATCGTGGTTTTACTACAAGCATAAAGTGAGGCGGGTGGCTTGCAGCAGGACACGGAAAGACGCCGGAGAATCATGGGCAAACCTTTGCCCACAGCCTGATATCCTTACGTCAACGGATTTAGCCCTTCCAATATTCGCTATTTTCTCTCTATACGGTACATAACTGTAGATGACACATCCATGATAAATTCTACTGGAGGCTCCTATTGACGTGACAGATCAGGTGGCTTCCTGAAGGAAACAACGTAGGAAGCCCGAAGGAGCCTTCTGAAGATTGTCCCGGTGGAAGCTGAGGTGGTATTGTGGACAGTTGGGCGGAGAAATGGCACCCGCTTCTGTCTCGCCAAGACTAGTGTCTATTCCACCTTATTCCATGTCTTGTCAGGGTCATACTTTGTTATTGCCTTTGCAATCTCTTCTGTCTTTGGCCCGAGGTCCTTCTCAAACACAATACCCAGTTGGTTCACCGTGAAGGTCATGATCCCGGATACACCGTACTCCGCAGGGTATGCCACAAGGCCGAAGCCAGCCACCATCTTGCCGTTGATTACATAATCCAGTTCACCACCGGGAACACTGTTGCCCTGACTTTTCAGGATCTTGAAATAATACCCGTGGTATGGTGAAGGCTTCTCACCTTTTCTGGCCGTATATCCCTCTTTTGTGGCGCTGGCAACCAGTGGCCCTAAGGGACTACCCTTCTCTCCCGGTGCGGCCTCCCAGTATAGACCATCCTTTTTGCCCTTCTGGCTCACAAAATGTTGAGCGTATTGTAATACCCCGTCACCCATACGATCCTTGCTGACATACTCACGCTGGGCATCCACATACGCCAGAGATACCCGAATGGTGTACAATTCGTTCCTGCCTATCCTCCGATTTATGATCTCTTCCTTCCCCTCTTCGGTGGAAAAGACCCATTCCTGTCCCGACTTCACAATGGGGATGGGGAAAGACCACTCGTCTTTTCCGATAACTGGCAGCATTGTCTCGTCATCCAACTTTGAAAATTTAACCGCCTCCTTGGCAGCCTTAATGAAACGTTTGCGGGCCGCCTTATCGGCAACCTCATCGCCGGAGGATATGATATCCTTGCCTTCGGGTCCGAAGATGGCCAATAATTCCTTGGTGTCATTGTTCTTAGCGGCCTTCACGAGTGACTTGAATGCATCTTCTGGAGACTTGAACTTCTTCTGCTCTATATCTTGGGCAGAGACAAGAAAACTGAAAACAGTTACTACAATGATGGCGGCTATGAAAGCCGTTAAACCATAACGGCAACGGAAAAGGCTTCGTAAATTTGTTTTATCTCTAAACATAGTTTCTTTCCTCCTTGTATCAATCATCTGATGATACTTCCACAATGATTCGCTACAGCCAAAAGCGGGCGACGTCCACTGAGGCATTATACAGTCCCATTCATTAACGCTTTCCACCATGGAATCCTCCACCACCGCCTCCACTGGAAGCTCTTCCACTGGAGATGTGGCCAGCCTTGGAGCGGCTCTGGAACCCACGGTCGCTTGCGGCTCGCTCAAATTGTCTGTTGCCGGAGTGTTCAAAGGCACTTGAACGAGTTCCCTCATAGTGTCTTTCGCCATAGCCTCGAACGCCGTACCCTAGATCATAGTACCCTTGATCATAATACCCTTCTCCAAGGTAACCGACACAGCCACAACATGCCATGAGAAGCATCGTGCTTAAAATGAAGATAACTCTTCTTCTCATACTATCTCCTTTCTTTTCACTTACAAAATTCTACCGTAGAAATTTATCTTTTTAATGGGCGGGGGTAAATAAGGTGACCCCTGTATTTAGAAGCAAAAAAGGATGTATTTTGAATAGCTAATCTCATAAATAAGGTTTGGGATAAAGTAGAATAATCCCTTTTTTGATATTTAATGATTACCAATCAAATCACGCATACGTGGTCAAAAAATAGGATCGTTGACTTCAGCAAGTAAGACACGCGATAGGATCGAGAAGTTTCGGCCTCAGATGGCCCAATATCTTGCCACTTCCTGCACCTATCTCAAAGTGAAGATCCAGTTGAAATCATTAGATTCCGGGTCAAGCCCGGAATGACATTCAAAGTAGAGGGACTTCTGACGCAGTACACACTAGCCTGTGCCGCAAGGTGGGACAAGTTCAGCGGTTTCAGGACAAAAAACGTCAATTCTCTTCAAACAACTTAGGAGGTTTTAAAAAAAATCTTTTTAATTACGAACGGTTAGGCCAAACCACTAATTTTGGTATAGAAAATGCTATCAATCAGTGTAAAGTCTAATAGAAAAGGTGGAAAGCTATGATAAGAGATAACGAAGATACCGTCCTGACCACACGAGAAGCCTGCCAATACCTTCGGATTTCAAGACCTACCTATCTGAAGTACCTTTACTTAGGGAGGATTAAGGGGGCGAAGGCTGGAAAAGGCTGGAAGGTCCTCAAATCGGAGTTAGACCGTTTTCTTAAAGGAGAGAACCAACAGCCGCAGGCAGCATGAACCTGACGGCGTGGAGAAAAAATAAGGGGTGAAGCCGAGTGAAAAGCATAGGGGATCAATTGGACATTTCTGAAGAGAAGGAAATTGAGGAGAAAGTAAGGTCAACCAAAGCGTTGATCCAGACTTTTCTTCAGACTCTGAAAGCCTTTCGCCTCTACGAAGCCGACCATCCTATCCTATCTAAATTCTTAGAGAGGCTAAGGAAAGATTTCGATCAATATTTTGCCGCCTTCGACTCTTTCTCCCTGCAGATCGGGGAACACCGGCTCCACTACCGTGGAAATATCGTCTACGAGAGTCAGGACGTGAAGGAAAGTTTAGCCTTTCTCTTTTTTAAAGATGGGATTCGGGAGCTTCAATTTTCAAGGGGTTTGGAATTCGAGGAGATAATCAATTTTCTGAATATTGTGAGAAAGAGTGACTTCCTCAATCGGATGGAGGATGACCTCGTCACCCTGCTCTGGGAAAAGGATTTTTCTCATATCAGCTTCACCACGGTGGATGAATTTCTGGAGGGTGGTGCCAACTTTGTTCCGGCCACAGAGGAAGATTTGATAAAGGGATCGGAGTACACAGGTTCCTTCGATGAGACGCCTCAAGAGAAGGTGGACGAAGGGGAGGAGAAGAGCGTACAGGCTCCCGTGACAGAGGGGTTGGAGCGGGTGATCAACCCCGCTCCGGGTCAATCCCTGGTTCAGGTTTGTCAGCTTACCCCGGAGGAGAGTGAGGTCATCCATCGGGATGCACGTCAGGAGGAGCAGGCGGACTACATTTATGTCTTAATAAACAATCTAATCGAAATTTTGCTTCATCTCGGCGAGGATGTAGATGCCTATGAGAATATGATTTCCTACTTCGATCGGGTCATCGAGTACCTCCTTGACCAAAAAGAAGTGGGAAAAGCGGTGGCGCTATTAAAAAGCCTTAATGAGACCATGGAATCTATTATGATGAAGGACAAGCAGATTTTTGCGATTCAACGCATACTCCAAAAAGCCTCGAGCGCCCGTTACATTGAACTTTTGGGAAAGACCATGAGAGAAAAAGGAGAGGCCAAAGCGGAGGCCATCCTTCACTATTTTCGATTCCTCACGAAGCAGGCCGTCGAACCTCTCTGCCTTCTGCTTGGCGAGTTAGAGTCCGGGAAGTGGCGAAAGATGATCTGCGACAAGGTGGTCGAGGTTTCCCAAGGAGAGATTCAGCCGCTGAGCACCTTCTTATCGGACCCCAATCCCTTGATGGTCTCACAGGTTCTCTACATGCTTGGGAAGATCGGGAATCCTGCTACGGTGAAATATTTAGGAGAGTTAGTGACCCATGAGGATTTGAAAGTGAGAGAGGAGACCCTTCAGATTGTCGATAGATTCGGAGAAAAGGGGAAGGACCTCATTAAGAAATTCTTGATGGACCCCGCTTCTGGAATCAGAGCAAAGGCCGCACTCCTCTTGGCAAGGAGTGCGAAGGGGGAAGCGGTGAGACTCCTCACAGAGATCATTCTCTCTGAGGATTTTTACAAGCGGGATTACAGGGAAAAGGTCTCTTTCTTCAGGGCCTTGGGGGAAACAAGGTCGGAAGAGGTGATACCGATCTTGGAGAAAATTGTCAAGAAGAGAACGTGGTTTCAAGGGGAAAAATGGAATGAGATGAGACAATGCGCTACCAACACCTTGAAGATGCTAGGCGCTTAGGAAGGAGTTTCCAAGGGGAGGAGTGGCCGAGTCCGATTGGAAAAGCCCAAGGATAAAGGAGATAAAATGGATATTTCGCCATCCACAACTCAACCCAAGAGGATGAGCCCAAAGCCGTCCGATGGCACGGACTCCGAACTATCGAAATTGGGAAACAACCTGGTGACCAAATTTCATGTGCTGATGAAAATCTCCCAGATTTATGATTCCAAGAATGTGGCTCTCAACCAGTTTGTCCAGGAATTCCTTGAGACCATTAACACGCTGATCAAGAGGGAAGGGGCCCTCTCCCTCAAAATTCGCAAAGATGATTTCTTCCTCAACGACCAACGATTGCGGTATTCGGTGGAAGGGTTTACCAGTTTCAAATACCTTCTGACCCAATGGAAAAAAAGGTTGATCGGTGAAGTGATTTTCAATACCCTGATGGAAGAAGAGATGGTGAGGTATTTCATCTACACCTTCATCAACTTGGAAGAAGGTCGCGAGGAGAATGCGGATCTCCTCAAAAGACAGTTGGTGAGCCACCAGATTACCTCGATCGAAGCGAATCCTCTGGAGGTTATCGAGGGCGAGGAGGAGGACTTTACCATCCAGAAGGAAGATGACCGGGAGGTAGCGAAGAAAATATTTTTCGAGACCATCGGAACGATCAAAGAAGTCATCACGAATATTAAAGGAAAGCAGCATGCCGACGTAAGGAAGTTGAAGAGGTTGGCCCAGAAAGCGATCCATCTCGTCATCGAAGACGAATCCATCCTCTTGGGAATGACCATGATCAAGAATTATGACGAATATACCTTCAACCATTCCGTCAACGTTTCGATCTATTCTTTGGCGATTGGAAAACGACTGGGATTCTCGAAAAAAACCTTAACCGAGTTGGGAATTACTGCATTGCTCCACGACATCGGAAAGTCAAAGATTCCGAGAGAGGTTTTGAATAAACCTGCCTCCCTCAATGATGAGGAATGGGAGCTGATGAGAAAGCATCCCTTGATGGGCGTGGAGGTCGTTCTCAATCTGAAGCAATTAGGGGAGATCAACCCCAGGATGGTGGTCGGTATCTTTGACCACCATTTGATGCCCGATCTCTCGGGATATCCGAAATTGTTCCGGAAAAAAGAGGTTAGCCTCTTCGGAAGGATCATTCAGATTGCGGATGCCTATGATGCAATGACGACTCCCCGGATTTATAAGAAAATTCCGTATACCCCGGAGCAAGCTCTCGCCCTCATGCTGCGAGAGAAGGTGACTCATTTTGACCCCCTTCTCCTCAAGATCTTTATTGGCCTTGTGGGAGTTTATCCTATTGGTTCCTTGGTCCTCCTCAATACGCGCGAGATAGGGATTGTCTATAAAACCAACTCAGAATCCACGTGGTTGGACCGCCCCACCGTCATCTTGGTCGATCGAGATGAAAAAGGGGATGCGAAAAAAGAGTTGGTTGATTTAACTGAGACGGATGGAGGAGGAGGCTATAAACGAAGCATCGTCAAGACATTAGACCCGTACAAATACCACATCGACATCGCCAAATATTTTCTGTAGAGGCATTTCAAGTTTAAGATTTTGAACTTTAAATCCTGCCTGCAATAGGCAAGAGAGGCGGGATTCGTTGCTAAGGTCTTTTTGTTTGTTTTGGTTCTTGAAGCTTGGAATGATCGGTTCTGAACGACGCTACATATTTACTCTTACGAAATAAAGGTCTGTGACATCCGGGCTTTCGCCTATAACCATCCGTCCCCAATTCAAGACGGATTCCTTTGTTATTCTTTTTGGATCTTTTCTTCTTTCGGGCAGTATCCCAATAAAATGCTCCTTCCCTCTTTCATCACGGTAATAGAATTCATAAGCTGTCATCCTCTAAGACTCCACGCGGTTTTCAAACTTTCCGCTGAATCCCATTAATCGGATGGTGAAAAATTACCTATCATCACAACCAACTCGACTCCAATTTGAAAAAGGTTGGTAAAGGTTTCAATCGCGCCCAGAGTATTTTCATCTCATAAGCTAAATGGATAAACAGGTTGATTCAATTAAGGACTCTCGGCCCCTGGTTTCAATGGCACAATTTCCCCTCTGCTTCTTAGCCACTCATATGCCATTTCAAGATGTCTCTGATTCCTTAAGCTCGCCTCCCTGTTTTCGAGGAACTGCAATTTTTTTTCGTTCATTTCTTTTGTGACACAAACTTCCCCGAATTTTTCCGCGGGATTAGCCATCCTGCTACCCTCCCCTCTTCTTCCCTAAGGGAAGAAAAAGTTGTTCTTGACTTCCTTCTTTCCATTCTTTCAGGAACTTATCTACCGCATGTCGCATAACTCGGGCAATTGAGACATCGTTTTCTGAGGCAATGGATGAGATACGCTTCAGCGCATCCTTATCAAGGCTTATTGTTATACGTTGTCTTAACTTTCCATTAGTCATATAGAGTAATGAACCGTAACGATTAAAAATGGTGACTTTTGATGAAGAATCTTACAACTTTCAAAAGATCATGTCAAGGAAAATCTTTGACAATTTATAACTTATTGATTTAAAATAGTTATTCTTCTAGTAAAACATTTTTAGACGCTTCTAAACATTCTCGTTGACTTCCACGAACAAATCTGGTAGTTTTCTAGCCAGAATGGGCATTCCGTTATGGGACTCTAAGCCATTGCGTGGAGACGCGGTCTATAAATTAGGGGTGGATCCCCAGTGCTCTAATTGCTGCTTCCAGGGAAGCTTTCGCTCTTGGGAAGAAAGGTGGAAGAGGCGAGAAGTGTTTTGAAGAACTGAGCTTTCTACTCCTCCAGCTGTGTGGGAATTTGCAGGAAAGATCAGGTTCCGGGGCGACATAAGTATCAGTTGTGTGATTTGCCTTTTGCGAAAAGGGAACAAATGCTGCGTATAGAATCCTATAAGCCAAATTGCCCTTCACCTAAGTGCACTGGGAAAATTAAAACCAAATTACATCATGTAAAAGCAAAGCCCAACTGGCTTCCACC
>Ga0187772_10000502_pt1 | contig 17529 bp, 17 predicted proteins | sample 0116_SJ02_MP15_2_FD_133137 | JGI IMG/M metagenome (GOLD analysis project Ga0187772, IMG submission 133137) | Tropical peat soil microbial communities from peatlands in Department of Meta, Colombia - 0116_SJ02_MP15_20_MG | ecosystem: Environmental > Terrestrial > Soil > Wetlands > Peat | place... | reverse complement strand
GCCGGAGCTGTGACCGTCGTACGCAGGATTTCGGCGGCTGCCGCTGCCAGACGTTTCTACTGACGAACGACGCAACGGCAACGGACCCCGTTTGCTCGCTTGCTCCCCGCCGGGATGTAGTGGACGCCGCGCTGCGTCAAGTGAATGCTGCGCCGCCGTCCCCGATTTCCAGGGCCGAGTGGCTGTATCGCTCGAACCCGGCATGAGTTGGGGATTGGGGAACGCTTTCCGTCCGCACAGCAGGAGTGGAGTGGCGGTATGCTATCTTGGCTGTAGGGGTTGATCCTTCCCAGGAGGCCAGAATCGTGCTGCCATCGCTGCGCCGTAGCGATCGCGTCTCTCTCACTCTACTGCTCGAAGCATCCGGCAAGGATGGTCATGGGAAGGAATTCAAAGACCCCGCGCGGACGCTGCTCGTCAACCGCACCGGCGGCGTGATTATCCTCGGTCGCGAGCTGGGACCCGGACAGGAGATTCACATTCGCAGGCAAGCCCCCACGGAATCCCACCGCCAAGGCCAGGTGCGGGTGATCGGCCAGTTCGGGCAGCAGAAAGATGGCAGCCTGTACGGCGTCGAGATCGTCGATCCTGCCCTGGACCTGTGGGGCGTCGAATTCCCGGAGATGACGGAGTCAGCCGAAGCTGTCGCGCGAATGCTTCTTGAATGCACGTACTGTCGCGGGCGCGAGGTCGTGTATCTGAACGAGTTTGATCTGCGCGGTTTCGAAGCCAACCGGGGAATTGCACGCCACTGCAAGGCCTGCGGCGTCCCGAGTATCTGGGTGCAAGCCGCGCATGAGGATGAAAAGAAAATATCCAGCGGAACGCGCGGGCGTCGTGGCAGCGACCCACAGGGGGCTGTGCCGGCCAGCGGCGAACAGAGGGAGCGGCAGCGCGTCCGCCTGAAGACTCGGCTCACGGCGTGCATCCGGCAGCCGGGTGCCGACGACGAACTGGCCGTTTGCGAAGACATCTCGCCGATCGGCATGTGCTTTCGCAGCAAGCGGCGCTATGACGCGAACGCCCAGATCGACGTAGCCGTTCCTTACTCGCCTGACATGGCGAACATCTTCTTGCCGGCTCGCGTGATCTATTCCGAGCAGATGCCGAAGGCGGGATTATTTAGGCACGGCACCGAATACCGCAGGGTAGGTCCACGCTCTCGCTGAAATTTCGTTCTTGTTTCTATACGGCCCTATAACTCGGAGTGGAACCTTATGCGACGGACATGGGGGCGCGCTCGTGAGAGCGGCGCGCGTGGTAGTGCATCGCGATGTTCAGGTGAACGTTGCCGCTCGGGGTCTCGAAGCACAGAATCGTCGCTTCGGAATCCTGCCCGGCGGCTGCGCACTGTTCCTCGGTCAGTAGCGTTGGCGGGAAAACTTTAAACTCGAAGCCGCGATCATTGAGCTGCGTAACGGCGTTGCCGATGACCATGTTAGCGAGCTCGCAGACTGCTTCGCGAACCAGAGGATCTGCCGGGTCCACATCGCCCCCGGCGAGATAGCCGGCTACGCATGCCGCGGCCTTCGGCTCCATATCGAGCACGATGCGCCCTTCGATCTGCCCCTTGAAGGTCACGACCGCTGCGGTACCCTTGCGCCGGTACCCTTCCTCCTCCATCGTGAGGTCCACGATTTTCGCAGGCGATTTCATCATCTCCGCAAGGACAGCATCGAGAGAGCCGATAAAGGGCTGGATCAGATCCATTCTCATCGGGACTTCTCCCCCGCTGCGCCGACGGGCGCGGTGACGCCGTCGTCATTGAGCACGTAGCGAATGATTTCGTAGAGCGCGTCGGGCTTCACGGGCTTCTGCACGAAATGCCGCGCGCCCTTCTGAAGGGCCGCCAGGATATTGTCCTGGTAGCCGACCGAGGAGACCATCACGACGCGCGCCTCCGGATGCTCCTGGACGATGCGCTCGACGGCCTCGATACCTTCCATTTGCGGCATGGTGATGTCCATCAGCACGATATCCGGCTTCGTCCGGGCGTACTCCGTGATGGCCGTGCATCCATCCCCGGCTTCGCCGGCCAGCACGCCGCCGAAGGACTCCACCATCTTCGCGATGCTCTTCCGCGCGAAGACAGAGTCGTCCACGATCAGGTAGCGGACCGGCTTGTTGTCTTTCTTTCGGGTTAGCGCCTCGAATTGTTTCATGACTATCTCCTTCGGGAAACTTTCTCTTCCGCCGCTTCTTTGACAGAAGAATCTGTTGTGACCGGCTCGGCCGACGGCCGTTCGGGCATGCACTTCGACTGCAACATGCTGGCAATACCGGAAAGCGAAACGACGCGTGAAGCAAATCCGCGCTCGATTGCGGAACGCGGCATGCTGTCCACCACGCAAGTGTCCGGGCTCTGCGCGATCGTGAAACCGCCCGCACTCTTGATGGCGCCCAGGCCGGCGGCTCCATCGTCGCCCATGCCCGTCATCAACACAGCCACGGCTTTACTGCCGAATTCCTGTGCGACCGAATGGAAAAGCACGTCCACGGAGGGGCGATGGCCGTTCACGCGCGGCTGGTCCACGAGCACCGCAATATCGCCGTGCTCCATTCGGCGAACTTTCATGTGGCGGTTGCCGGGACAGATCAGCGCACGTCCCGCGAGCAGCAAATCGCCTGATTGCGCCTCTTTCACTTCGATGGCGGAAGACTCGTCGAGCCGCCGGGCAAACATCTCGGTAAATCCCTCCGGCATGTGCTGCACCACGAGAAGGCATCCGGGGAAATCCTCAGGAAGCTGCGAGAAAAGGTATTGCAGCGCGTTCGGCCCTCCCGTTGAAATGCCGATGGCCACGATGCGCGAGGGCCAGCGCGGCGCCGTCGAGAACGGGCGCCCCTCTTTACGCTTCGTCGAAGGTACGGTGATGATCATTTTCGGCGCGCCGGATGCGGCGGCGACCTTGATCTTCAGCGCAAGCTCGGAAGCGATCTGCTGGAGCCGGCCGGAGGCAGCCTCCTGCGGCTTGGTGACGAAATCGAAAGCGCCCAGCGACAAAGCCTTGAGAGTGAGCGCGGCGCCCTGCTCGGTGTGAGCGCTGACGACGATTACCGGCACACGATGCTTGCGCGTGATCTGGCGCAGCATCTCGATGCCGTCCATGCGCGGCATCTCGAGATCGAGCGTCACAACATGAGGCCGCAGCTCCTCGATCTTGCGCAGGCCGATCAGGCCGTCCATCGCTGTGCCCACAACCTCGATAGAGGGATCATGAAGCAACGTCTGCGGGATGAGCTTCCGCATCAGCGCCGAATCGTCCACGACGAGAACGCGCAGCTTCTCGCTCATGCCGTCGCTCCCACCGCAGGAATCCGCGAGAGATGCGAAATCACCGCAGGAACATTGAGGATCAGCACCACGGTCCCATCGCCGAGAATCGAGGCGCCGCTTACCAAGGGAGACGTGATGAGCCGGTCTTCGAGCGCCTTAATTACGAGCTCTTCTTCGCCCATCAAGCTGTCCACGGCGAGCCCGAAGCGGCGGCCGCCCGTTCCGATCACGATGACGAAGGTGCGCTTCGCCTTCTCGCCGACGGCCCGCGGCCCGAGGCCGTCCAGGCGGACGAGTGTCAACACCTGCTCGCGCAGCTGGAAGACTTCGTGATCATCCACGCGGTGAATATCCACATCGCTAATGCGCGTGATTTCGGCCACCGACGCGAGCGGAACGGCATAAAGCCGCCCGTGCGCACGGAAGAGCAGAGCCTGTATGCTGGCCAGCGTCAGCGGAACCAGCAGCCGGAACGTCGTGCCTACTCCCGGCTTGCTTTCCAGTTCGACGGAACCCTTGAGGTCCTCGAGCGCCGTCTTGACGACGTCGAGTCCCACGCCGCGGCCTGAAATTTCTGTAACTTCCTCCGCCGTGCTGAGTCCGGGCGCAAAGATCAACTGCAGCGCGTCGGATTCGCTCAAACGAAGTGCCTCTTCCGCCCGGATGATTCCACGCTCGACGGCGCGGCGGACGATCTTCTCCCGGTCGAGACCGCGTCCGTCGTCGGAAACCTCGATCACAACCTGGTCGCCGTCGTGATACGCGTTCAGCCGAATCGTGCCTCGGGCAGGCTTGCCGGCGGCCTGCCGCTCGTTGGCCGGTTCGATGCCATGGTCGGACGCATTGCGGACGATGTGCGCAAGCGGCTCGGCAAGGGCATCAAGAATCCCTTTATCGAGATCGGTGTTCTGCCCGGCAACTTCGAGGGCAATGTCCTTGTTCCGCAGCTTCGCGACGTCGCGAACGATTCGTGGCACGCGGCGGAAGAGATGATCCACAGGCACCATGCGAATCTTCATCACCGACTTCTGCAGTTCCCCCAGGACGCGCGACTGGAAACCCAGCGCATCGGAGAATTTCCCGCGGAGCGGATCCTTCACGTGTTTGTGCTCGAATTCCGCGATGGCCCGCTGGAGCATGGACTTTCCAATAATGAGCTCGCCGACCAGGTTCATAACCGCGTCGATCCGCGCTGCGTCCACGCGCAGGGTGTTTTCGGCTGCGTGAGCCAGATTCGCAGTCGGCGTCGGCTCGTGCGCTTCATCGCCACCAGAGGTCGGGGCGGGGACCGGGCCGGTCTTAATACCTGCGGAGACTGCGGCGGCCTCGGACTCGAGAAGAATGTCCAGAAGATCGCGCGGCGCGGAAGGTTGCCCAGCGACTTTTTCGACAGAGATCCTTGCGACGACCGTCGGCACATGGCAGTGCTTCTTGATCCAGTCCGCCGATTTTCCGCTTGAAATCGCCGCTTCGATCATGCGCACGTCTTCGGAGGTTGCATCGCGTTCCGGGCGGCTTGCGAGCACTTTTCCGGCGCCGTCCAGCGCCTTGCGAGCGAGCTGAACCGCCGCCGTTGGAAGGGCCGCTTCGGGATCGAGGTGCAAGGCCACGTTGTAAATGGTTTCGCCGCGGCGAAGCGCTTCGGTGATCATCAGCCGTTCATATTCAGTCCATGCGAACTTGGCCTCGGACACTGGATTTTGCGGAGCATCCAGCGGTTTGTTCAGGAGCCGGCGAATGTGCTCGCGCAATGCAGCGCCGGAGGGAGGCTGCAGCTTTTCCCGATAGGCCGCCAGCATTTCATGGAACGTGTCTGCCGCGGTGAGGACGACCTCCGCGATCAGCTCCGCATTCTGCTGTGCAAGCTCAGGAGTGAGCACGTCTTCCAACTCGTGCGCAAGCTCGCTCAACTGGCGGTACCCGCACGCGGCGGAATCGCCCTTGAGCGTGTGCACCGCGCGGCGCACGTGGCGAAGCTGTTCGGTATCGTTCGGACGCTCCTCGAGCGCCAGACCCGCCTCGTTCATGCCCTGAAGGATTTCCTGGGCGCTCTCGAAGAAGAGCTCGCGAAGCTCGGAAGCGTGTTCGTCCGAAAAACTCACTGCGCCCCCTCGATTCGCTGATAGACGGTCGCATTGTTTTCGTGAATCATGTGAAACTTGGTCGTCAGGCCGAACAGGCTTTCCGCGTGTCCGACAAAGAGATACCCGTCGGGATTCAAGCAGCGATAAAACTTGTCGATGAGCCGCTTTTGCTCGGCCTCATCGAAGTAAATCATCACGTTGCGGCAGAAGATGACGTCGTTGCGCTGCGGGAGATATTCGGTCTTGAGATTATGAAAGTCGAATTGCACCAGGCTCTTCAGCGTCGGCTTGATGGCGTACTTGTCGCCGACTTTGTCGAAGTAACGCAGGCGCGTGGTGTAATCAACGGTATCCATTTGCGCCTCGCTGTACACGCCCTGCTGGGCCGTGAGGAGCGCGGAGTAGTTGATGTCCGAGGCGATGATTTCCACCTTCCACGGCGGAGGAATCAGCGGCTTCGGTGTCGGCATGTCGAACGGGAGCGGGTTTCGAAGGTAGTAGTAAGCCAGCGCGTCGCACACGAGAATCGCCAGCGTGTACGGCTCCTGCCCGGTCGAGCACCCGGCGCTCCAGATTCTGATGGACCAGTCCCGGCGTTCCTGCTTGCGCTTCAGGATTTCTTCCAGGACTTTTTTCTGAAATAGGTCGAGCTGCGGGCGGATGCGGAAGAAACTCGTTTCATTGACTGTAAGATTTTCAAGAAGGGCCGTGAGCTCCTGTTTGCCGTCGCGGCTCGTGAGCAAACGGTAGTAGCTGTAGAACGAATCCATCTGGCAAGCTTTCAAGCGGCGCTGCAGGCGGTCACGCAGGAAGTGCGTGCGGCGCTCGTCGAAATACATTCCGCACTCCTGATAAACCAGGGTTTGCAAGAGTTTCAATTCGGCATCGGTGAGTTCAATCTGCGTCGTCAGTGTGGACATTCAATCCTCGTTTACTGCGCCGTGCCTGGCCTATGAGTTCCGCGTGACGCTTCCTGCGGGGACGGGCGCGGCAGAGTCGGCGACCTCTTCGATGCGCTGCAGCTCTCCGCGCTGCAGGATCTTGTTCAGATCAAGCAGGATGACGAGCCGCCCGTTCAGTTTGCCCACGCCCGTGATGTAATCGAGCTCGCCTTCCTGAAAAACGTTGTGCGGCTCTTCGATTTCCGATGGCGGAATCCGGAGCACTTCGGACGCAGAGTGCACCATCAAGCCGATGGCCCGCGTGTCGAGTTCAACGACAACAATGCGATTCTTCTTGCTTGGCGCCAGCGACTGGTCGCCGAATCGCTTCCGCAAATCCACGACCGGAATGATTCGTCCGCGAAGGTTAATGACGCCTTCGATGTAGTCAGGCGCGTTTGGAACTGAGGTAATCTCCGGAACGCGAACGATCTCGCGGACAATCGAGATGGGCAGGCCAAACGTTTCCCGCCCGACGCGAAACCCAACGACCTGGAGTTCCTTTTCCATTGGAGTTGTCCGTGGTCTCAGGCTCGGGTCAATTCCGCATATTCAGGCTGGGCGTGGCGATCCGCGGCCGGACGACGCGGCGCGACCCGCCGGCCCTCGCTGTAGGAATCGTCCAGCGCGAAGCGGTCCATCGAATCGAGCAGGACGCGCGAGAGCTTCGACATCTGCTCCGCCGTAGCCGCGAGCTCGGTGGAGCTGGATGTGGACTGCTGGACGAGCTCCCGCATTCTTTCCATGGCCCGCACGACAGCCTGCGCGCCCGACGCCTGTTCTTCGACGGAAGAGTTGATCTCCTGCGTAATTTCCGTAAGACGCGTTGTGGCCTTGGCGATTTGCGATGAGCCGTTCGACTGTTCCATGGTGGCCGCGCCGATCTCCTGGGAGAACTTGTAAACCTCTGAAACGACGTCGGAGATTTTGTCGAGAGCAAGGCTCAAGTCCTTATTCAGGAGCAGGCCTTCCTGGACCATCGTTGTGCTCTTTTCCATGTTCTCGACTGCCTCGCGCGCTTCCTTCTGAATGCCCTGAATCAAGTCGGAGATTTCCTTGGTTGACTGTGTGGACTTTTCCGCGAGCTTCCGCACCTCTTCTGCGACAACAGCGAAGCCGAGGCCGTGCTCGCCCGCGCGCGCGGCCTCAATCGCCGCGTTAAGGGCGAGCAGGTTGGTCTGCTCTGCGAGATCGTCGATGACTTCGATGATCTTCCCGATGTCGTCCGCCCGGCGTCCCAGCGCGCCGATAATCTCCCCCGAGGATTGAATGGCCAGGCTCGTGCGATTTAGCCCTTCCGTAGCCTTGTCCATCGTGACCATACCGGTTTGCGCTTCCTCACGCGAACGGTGTGAGATGTCAACCAGCAGCTTTGCCGTGTCGGCCACGCGTTGGATCGACGTGACCATTTGATCGATCGAAGCGGAGGTTTCAGAGACGCTCGACGCCTGCACCTGCGTGTTCTTCACGACGTTCTGCACGTTGATGCTCATTTCGTGCATCGTGCTCGTAACTTCATCGATCGCCGAGGCAGCCTGCACGCTGACCTTTGCGGACTCGTCCGACGCGCTCGCCATCTGTCCTGCGCCGCTCGCCACCTGAGAGGCGCTGTCGCGCACTTGGCGAACGAGTTGCCGCAGACCCTGCGTCATCTGCGAGAATGCCTTCGCCATTGTGTCCTGCTGCGAGCGCGGCTGTACGTGGACGGACAGTTGTCCTTCCGCAATCGCGGATGATACCGAGGCCATCTCCTTCAGATGGACCATCATCTTGTTGAAATTCTCGGCAAGGACGCCTACCTCATCGCCGCGATGGACATCGATTGTTTGATCGAGATCGCCTGAATCGCTGATTCGCCGCGCTACTTCAATGAGGTGGTACAGCGGATCCTTAATCGATTTAGCTGTGTAGAAGGCAACAAACCCGCCTATAGCTACGCCAAGCAGCGTGCCTAGCGTCGTGATAATCGCGCTCCACATCGTGGCCGAGGCGGAAGATTCGTTGGAGTTCTCCTGAGCTCTTTCAACTGCGCGGCTGGCCGAGTCCAGAATTGAGGTGGACCTGTTGATCCAGGAAGCAGGATCGTGCTGCAAGTAGAAGATCTGTAGATCCGAGACGGTGGCGTCGCCCGCGTCAACCTGATGCCGCTTGGAGATCATCTCTTTGGCGAAACTGTCGGCCCAGCCGCGTTCGTTGTCTTCCACTTGCAAGAGAGCGGCGCGGAGATCTGTGTCAGTCGTCTTTGCCTCGCCTTCCTTCAACAGTTGCTGGAGTTCGGCAATTCCCTTATTTGTCTTATCCTCGTCGCGCAGATCGCCGCTGAGAAGATAGTTGCCCAAGGACAGACGGTTCTCGATCATCTTGGAGCGGACGCTCTCGATCGTCTGCACATCCCTCAGAGTGGAGGCAACAGCCGACCGTGCGCTGTACTGCCGCGCCACCGTGAAAATGTTGATGACGAGCAAGAACAGCATGATCGCCAGGATTGAGCCGAACCCGTAATAGAGCTTCCTACTGATCGTCATGTGAAAGGCCTCCACTCCCCTCAATCGAAGGCGCAGCGATGCGCCGGGTCGTTACTCACCGCCAAACGAAAACTCGACGACTTCCGTCGTATCTTTCGGGGCAGGCTCAAAGCGCCACTTCTTGAGTGCGTCGAGCGCTGCGTTGACCAGAAGCGGACTCCCGCCAACGACGCGCGTGCCGATCACGTGCCCATCGGCAGCGATGGTTGCTTCGATCTTAACCTTGCCGGTCACGTTCATCTGCTTCGCCAAAGCTGGATATTCGGGCACGACCTTTGACCTGACCTTGCGTTTCATGGCGTCAGGTGAAGCGTCCTGCGCGGAAGTCTTGGGCGGTATTACTGCAGATCCGCCGAGAATCAGCGCCAACGTAAGCCCTGCGATTGCGCCCTTTAGTTTCATGGATGTAGTTGTCCTCCCCCGGGAATACTCCGACTGCTGAAATTGCAATGCCGATGCCACAGGGGGTGTACCTCTTCGCAGGGTGCAGCAAGTTGCCAATCGGCCTGCTAACTCACTGGCGCGACAGGGCCTTGCCGGTAGGGGCGTGCGCAATTCCGTGTTCACGACTTCATCTGGGGCGTCTCAAAGCCTCTGTCCCCACACTCATGAGGTCTCAGGTTGCGACGGTGGTTCGGATTACCCCTTAGGGCAACCGCAGGTCCGCATTTCTTGACTCAATTTGAGATGACGCCGTAACGTCTTTGTGTATAGGCGAAAACACACGCGGGCCCCTATCCTCCATGCGTGCAGTGAGACGAATCCGGGAAGCTCCCTCTCGAGTCGACGGCTCTTTTGAGAGCCTGCTGGCTCAGTTTTCATCCACCACCCTTGAACTCAATCCTTCATTAGGGACGGCGGAGTTTGCCCGGCGCTTAACTGCCCGCGCTACGGAGATGCTGGGCGCTCGCGCCGCTGTCCTTGCTCTGGGCCACGGTTCCGATTGGGAGATCGCCGCCCTCAGTGGTCCCGCGCATCGCTGGGAACAGACGACTCGGGATCGGTTAGCCATTGCGCTTGCCGAGCAGGCGGCCGTGCCAGGAGCTGAATTGAGGGAAGGCACTGCGTCCATACTCCTTGGCCAAGATTTGGCAGAAGCGCTTGGCTGGAGGGAAATGGTTCTGGCGCGCCTGAAAGACAGTGAAGGTACGCTGCACGGTGTTCTGGGTTTGGCGGATTTGGCCCATCCCCTTTCGCAGATTGAGCGCCAGCTTTTCGAAGCGCTGGCGGGCCATGCGTCGGTCGCGCTCGAAAATGTGCGCTTGTTTTCGCGGATTGAGACTTCGCGGAAGCAGTGGGTCGAGGATTTTGACGCGATTTCCGATTTCATTTTTGCCCACGACGAATCCGCCAGAGTCTTACGCTTGAACCGAGTGCTCGCGGAACTCCTCGGCGTGCGTCCGACGGAGGCGGTCGGCCAGGACGTCGGCCGGTGGGAACTTCTCGGCACACCCGCGCAACCCGGCCGCTGCCCCTTCTGCAGAAATATGAAGGCCGCGGTCGAAGAATTCATTCACGTGTCGGGTGACCACACGTATCTTGTTTCCAGTTCCCGCATCCGCGCAGGCGAAGAAGAGGAAGTCCGCACCATCCACGTCTTGAAAGACATCACCGACCGCCGCGAGGCCGAACGCCGCTTCCGCCGCGAACGCGATTTCAATCGCAACATCTTGAACAACACACAAAGCATGATCCTTGTGCTCGACACGGTTGGATTGGTCAGCTACGCCAATCGACGCTGCTCTGCGGCTGGATATCGCGAGCAGGATTTGCTCGGGCATCCTCTTATTGAGCTGATCCCGCCGGCGCGGCGCCCGACGCTTGCCGGCGCACTCGAGCGCGCACTGCAAGGAGCGGCGACGGACAATCTTGAAATTCCCGTCTTTCGCAGCAACGGCACGGTCGGCCAATTCTCGATCAACCTGAGCCCCATGCGCGACGAGCAAGGGCACATCAACAGCGTCGTCGTTGCGATGACCGACATCACCGATGCGGCCGGTCTCCAGGCAAAGCTGATGCACACGGAAAAAATGGCGGCGCTGGGCCAGCTGGTGTCTGGCGTGGCGCACGAAGTAAACAATCCACTGGCCGCGATTGTCGGCTTCACCGACCTTTTGCTCGAGAATCCTGCGATTCCCGAAGAAGCCAAACAGGAGCTGCGCGTGATCCTTCAGGAAGCGCAGCGCACGCGCGTGATCGTGCAAAACCTCCTGAGCTTCGCGCGGCAGATGCCGGCGCAGCGCGAGCCGGTGCAGATCAACTCCATCTTGCAGCAGACGCTCAAGCTGCGCGCATACGACTTCTCGAATCACGGCGTCGAGGTGATGGAACGTTACGAAGAGGAGCTGCCGCTTACGGTTGGAGATCCGCATCAGCTTCAGCAGGTGTTCCTCAACATCCTGAACAACGCCTACGACGCAATTCAGGAAGTCCGGCGCCCCGGGAAGATCGAAGTCACGACCTCGCACCGTAACGGCCAGCTCGAGATCACTTTCTCCGACAACGGTCCCGGCATTTCGCATCCCGAGCGAATCTTCGATCCGTTCTTCACAACCAAGGAAGTCGGAAAGGGAACGGGCCTCGGTCTCAGCATCTGCTATGGAATCGTTCGGGCGCACCGCGGCGAGATCTCAGCCCGGAACAACGCAAACGGAATCGGTTGCACGTTTATCGTGCGATTGCCTGTCGTCGCGTCCCAGCCGGCGGAGTTGCAGGCGGCGGAGGCGTCTCTGTGACGACACAGAACGCCGCCGTCGAAACGAAGAGGCCGCGCATATTGCTGATCGAGGACGAGCCTTCTGTGACCGCATTCCTGCGCACGGCGCTTGAGCGGCGCGGATATGAAGTTGTCCCATCGCCTTCCGCTGCAAACGGTTTACGGCTGCTCGCCACGGGCGATTTTCAGGGCGTTATTTCCGACTTTCGGACGCCGGGCGGAATCAACGGTGCGGACGTCCACGACTGGCTCCGCCGCCACCGCCCCGAGCTTGCCGGCCGGATCATTTTCATCACTGGCGACACGGCCAGCGATGAAACTATCGCGCTCCTCGCGCAGGCAGGAACGCCGTGCGTCGAAAAACCGTTTCGCGTCCATCAGCTCATGGCCGCGGTCGAGAAAACACTGGGGAAACCATGAAGGATGAGTCGCGGCTTCGATTTCTGATCGTGGACGACGAGCAGAGTATTCGCCGCCTGTGTATGACGGTCGGCCAGGGCCTGAATCTCGTTTGCGCGGAGGCGGAAACCGCTGAGGCCGCATTGCAATCGTTCGAATCCGCGCCTCCCGATATCGTCGTCACGGATTTGAAGCTGCCCAGCCTCTCCGGCACGGACCTGCTGCGAAAAATCAAAGAGACGCTGCCGCGCACGGAAGTCGCCATCATGACCGGCCATGGTTCGATTGAATCGGCGGTGGAGGCAATGCGCCAGGGCGCGTACGACTACATTGAGAAGCCGTTCAGGGTCGAGCGGCTGCGCCAGCTCTTGCAGCGGATGGCCGAGAAGGTTCGCCTCGTCACCGAAAATCAGTTCCTGCGCGAGCGCGTAAGCACGGAAACGGAACTCGACGGCATCACCGGGTCCTCCGCGAAGATTCAGGACGTGCTGCGCATGGTCTCGCGCCTTAAGGATACGCGCACGCCCGTGCTCATCACCGGCGAAAGCGGCACCGGAAAAGAGCTGGTCGCGCGCGCTATCCATTTCCGCGGCTCGCTTGCCCAGACGCCATTCGTCGCCGTAGATTGCGGCGCACTGGTCCCGACGCTGCTTGAAAGCGAGCTCTTCGGCCATGAAAAGGGCGCCTTCACCGGCGCGCTAAAGTCGAAGTCCGGCCTTTTCCAGGCCGCGAACGGCGGCTCGATCTTCCTTGACGAAATCGGCGAGCTGCCTTTGGAAATGCAGGCAAAGCTTCTGCGCGTGCTCCAGGAAAAAGAGATTCGTCCTGTGGGCAGCACGGAAAAGATTCCCGTGGACGTGCGCGTGATCGCCGCTACGAACCGCGACTTAGAGGCGGCCTACCGCGCCGGAACGTTTCGCAAGGACCTATACTTCCGCCTGAACGTCGTCACGGTCCATCTGCCGAGCCTGCGCGAACGGCGGTCTGACATCCCCCAGCTCGTACACTGTTTCCTCGACCGCTATGCGCCTGACGAAAATATTCAAGTTTCCTCCGCGGCGATGAACAGCTTTCTCCAGTACGACTGGCCCGGCAACGTGCGCGAGCTGGAAAACTGCATCGCGCGTGCCATAGCGCTCGGCGATCATCGAGTGATCGATGTCGGCGATCTTCCACCTGCGGTTCGAGGAGCGCGCGACCCGAGCATCACGCGTGAAGATGCCGCCGAGCTTTCCACCACTGCGCTCGCTGATCTCGAGCGCATGACCATCCTTCGCGTTTTCGAACAGGCGGGTGGCGACAAGGCTCTCGCCGGGAAAATGCTTGGCATCAGCCGCGCGACTTTGTATCGCCGTCTCAAGCATTACAAAATCCCGCTCCGTTCCTCACACAAGCAACTCGTCGAAACTGTTTCTTAACCCTTTTTGAGACGCAACCGTTTCACCCTGAGACATCGGCCGCGTGTCGCGGCAAAGCGCCCCTAGTACAGGCAAGCAGGCAAACGACTTATCTCTGCGCGCGGCCTAAACTCTTTGGTTCCCTTCGTGCAATCTCCATCTTCCGAAGAACTCCGTATCCGGGCGATTTCTTAGCTGTTCAGTTTGCTGGCTGCCGTTGTCTTTGAAGCCAGCAAGCGGCCGGAAGACGGCGAAAGGAACTCAAACGCTGTGTCGCGTGAGGCTGTAGTCGCACCGGTTGTTGCGGAGCAGACGTGTGTCGAGAAACTGGCTCAACTATTTCCCAACGCTTCGCCCATGCGGATTTCAGTAACCGCTACGACGGTGACCTCCCGGCGGCGCCGATTGCAGGAACAGGCTGTAATCGAATTCGGAACCGCGCGAGAGGTTCTGTTCGCCTCGACGTTGCCGCTCGAATTTGACGATCGCCTCCGTCTGGTGAATTCGGACGGATCGCTCGACGCGCGGGCCACGGTCGTCGCCGTGCGCTACCACGCCGGCCGCAAGGCCGTTGCCGCAAGATTCGATGGCGAAGTCAGAAACTGGATCATCAAACCATGACACTGAAAACGTCCAGCTTAACTCTAAACATTCCAGCTCCCACGCAGAAGCCATCGGCAGCCGAACCCGGCCCGCGGGATTTCGCAGCGCAATGGGCCGAAGGGCGGCATGCGTATCCGCTCTACGCCGCGCTTGCCACGCAGTTCAATTTCTCGACATTGCCGTACCCTCCGGGCGAGCTTCCTCCGGCCCGGCCAACGCGAACCGTTTTCGACCGCGATCTGAAATGGCTCGACGACCTCGATTCCAAGGTTCTCGCCTACCAGATCCGCCAGCTTCCGCCCGAAACCCTGAACGCCAGCGAGGGAAGTCTGCGCGCATTCGTTCAGCGGCAATTGCGAAAGCCCGACAAGAAAGTTACGGACCGCGACAAGATCGACTTGCTGCTCGTGCAATACTTTGCGCTTTGCGCTCCTGAAGAATTCGTTCGCAAAGAAATCACCCTGCAAGACGTGGCGCGCGTACTTCAGCCTACCCTTCCGCAGGCGGATGCGACGCCGCTCGAATGGTGCCAGCCCCTCGACCAGATTATTACGAAGATCGCGCAGTGCCGCAGCCTTCGCGACATGATCGAAGAGGGCCTGCTCGAGCAGGGCCGCCTGCTGAAAGAGACCGCGGGCCCGATGTTCTATGACCCGGCTGCGCTCGTGGCCTTCTGCCGCTTCAATTTTGTCCTCCGCCGCGCCTTTATCCGGATGCTCCACGCGGATTTGGACGCCGTACGCGACGCGCTCGACGCTCTCCAGGCGAAGGGGATCAAAACGGTCGATTGCCGGCGCGCCGGTTTTTCCGCCGCCGAGACGGTGATTCAGCTTCGATACTTTTACGAAAACTGGCGGCAGCCCTTCCACAAGGATTACACGCAAAGCTCCGTCAGCCGCGCCTTTGAGCAGCTTCTCGCGTTGCGCGCGGACCTCGAAGAGGCCCTCGGCCACAAGCATGTGGATACTCCTTCCGTATCATTCTTCGCTCCGGAGGAAGCCGACGAAGCCGTTGCGGAAGAGCAAAAGACGCAGTCGGCGACCGTTCCCGCAAGCGCTACCAAGGCTGCGCCTTCTGATTCAGCGGCGACGGGCGCGCCTGCTCCCGGAGTCGCGTCGAAGTCCGCGGAGAAGGCTGCGGAAACCGCCACAGCCGCTCCCCTCGAAGCGGAAAAAGTAATGGAAGCCATCTGGGAGCAATTGATCGCTGCGCCGCCTTCGCGCGGCCGCTCGATGTCTACAGTGGTCCTGGAGGACACGAAAGTTCTGCTCTCGTCGTGGGAAGTTGCTGCGTTCGTCGCAGAGGGCGGCCAGGAATCGGAGGACTTGCGGCGCGCCGTCGTTGCGCGCGCTCTGTTGGCGCTTGCCATCGAGCGGCGCAAGCGCTCCGGAAATGAGAGCGCACTCGCCTCCGCGCTCGCTCATGCGCGCGACGAAGTGTCGTATTTCCAGGGGCGCGTCGAGCAGGCTAAGCGCGCGAAGAATACGGAAGCCGCGGTAAACCTCGGCATCAGCACGAAGCGGTTGCTCTCCTTCATGGAAGAGGCCGAAAAACTCCAGTCCTGACCGGGGAAAGGAGCACAGGCCCCTTGAATCATTTGAGCGTCCTGATCGTCTCGGACGACACAGAATTTGCGCGCACCATTGCGGCTCGCTGGCAGGCTGAGCGGAACGCACCCGAAATTACGCTCGCGACCAGCGACGTCTGGAATCCCGTCAGCGCCTCCGGCTATCACCTCGTGATCGTCGGGCCCGTGCGCAGCGGAAAGCCGTTTTCGATCTTGGCGGAAGCGAGCGCCCTGCCCGGTACTGCGGCGATCTATGTCGCGCAGGAAGAAAAGGACGTTCCTACGCTGCAAGCGGAGCACCCGAATCTTCTGGTCGTCCCGCAGCACGACGGCTGGGTGGGGACGCTGGTCCTCGTCTCCACGGAAGCGTTGCGCCGTGTCGAAGCGGCAGGCCGCGCGCAGCGCGCCGAACGCCTCGTACTTGCGAGCGAACGGGACGCCACGCTCGGGCGCTACATGCTCGAGATGCGGCCGAGCGTCAACAATGCGCTCACGTCCGTACTGGGCAACGCAGACCTGTTGCTGCTTGAGCCGGGAGAGATTTCCGGCCAGAGCCGGGAGCAGATTCGCGCCATTCATACGATGGCGCTGCGGCTGAACGAGATTATGCAGCGTTTCTCATCGCTCGTAAGCGAAATGCGGGCGGGTGAGAAAGTATCTCAGGGTGAGACGGAGGAGGCGCGCGACGGTCTCGTCACGCGACGTTGAAGTGCCTATGTGCGGCTTCAAGCGACTGCAAAATCAACGGCTTGCAGGTGGGGTGCACGTCCCGCACGTGCTGCGACGGGTGGCTGCGGATTTGCAACTCTTTCAGGGGGATCTAAGCGCGGAGGTGCGGCTGTGGTGACCAAGGTACTTGTCGTCGACGATTCGCAGGCGGAAATCCGCCTGCTGCAATCGGTTTTGCAGCAGGGAGGTTATCATTCGGTTGGCATTTCCGATCCGACGAAGGTCGAGGAGACGATTGATGAGCAGCGGCCCAACGTCATTTTGCTCGACGTGGTGATGCCGCAGCGCAACGGCTTTCAGGTCTGCCGCGACCTGAAAAGTCAGGAGCCGTATTCGAAGATCCCCGTGATCCTGGTCACGTCGAAAACGGCGCCGAGCGACCGCTACTGGGGCGAGCAGCAGGGCGCGAACGGCTACGTCGCAAAGCCGTTCACGCCGGAGGAATTGCTGGACGCGGTGAAGAGGGTTGTTTGATGCCGAATGATCCGGAAAACGTCGGGCTCCTTGCGGGCGCGGACAACGGCGAGTTCATCGAAGGCGAGATTTCGCCGGAAGAGCGCCGCCCGGAGCGGCAGTACTGCGTTTTTCGCGCGGGCCGCGAGCGCTTCTGCCTTTCGGTGCTGGAAGTCGAGGAGGTTGTGGACTGGCCGATTGTGACGCGCATCCCGCTTGCCCCTTCGTTTCTGATGGGCGTCTTTAATCTCCGCGGGACGATCGTGCCACTGATGGACATTGCGTTCACGGAGGGTCGCCGGCCGGGCCTGCTGCCGAAGCATGTAGTGGTCGCCGCGATTCAAGGCGACGCGCACCACGAGGATTTGCGGCTGGGCATCGCCGCGGATGAAGTGATCGGAACGTACTCAGCAACTGAGGAAGCTTTGCTCGATCAGGCACCGGCGGAGGTCCCGCATTGCCGCGGGATGCTGCGGCATGACGACCGGCTGGCGCTGGTCGTGGATCTTCGGCGTTTGACGGACGTTTTTCCTGTGCCGGTCATTTGACGCGCACGTTCTTGGGAGGAAGCCATGAAAGGTCGTCTCAGCTCGACAATTTGGTTGCTCGTCTTCGGGATGGTCGTCATTCTCTTCGCCGTCCTGGGGCTGGCGTATCACGCCGGAAAGAACTCCGGAGGGGCCTCGCTCGCCGACGCGGCGTCGCTTCCCGGCAGCGCCAGCGGACCGCTGCTGCTCGCTGTCGGGCTGGCCGTTGCCGCGGCGCTCTGGATCGTATTCGTCCTGAGCCGGCGCGTGCTGAAGCCCGTGGGTGAGCTCGCCCGGTTCTCCGAGCGGCT
>Ga0187772_10000501_pt1 | contig 17533 bp, 15 predicted proteins | sample 0116_SJ02_MP15_2_FD_133137 | JGI IMG/M metagenome (GOLD analysis project Ga0187772, IMG submission 133137) | Tropical peat soil microbial communities from peatlands in Department of Meta, Colombia - 0116_SJ02_MP15_20_MG | ecosystem: Environmental > Terrestrial > Soil > Wetlands > Peat | place... | reverse complement strand
TTTGTCTAATTCAAGATATCCCTTATCTTTTTCATACCGTACGTATTTTACCCGGTCATCATCCTCCGACGATGACATGAGCGTCTGCTACCGCAGGCAGTTATTGTTTAAGGGTTTGCCAGAACAGGGATGGAACTCGTACTTGCACGAGGGAGTATTGGATTCGGTCAACGAAGCTTCGGCCAGATGGGGAGGAAAAGTGATGAGCTGCAAGATTGGGGTTGGCGATATGGCTCAGTTCGACACCAAGCTCCTGCGCCAACTCTTCAAAGACCTTACGAGGGGGACTCCACTTCAACATGCCAGGGTCATGATTGTGCCGGAGAAGTCAAGGGTCAGGTGCATGAGCTGTGGCGGAACCGGGGACTTACAAGGGCTGGTCGAGCAGCTGTCAGCCTCGGATAGAGAATTGGTGCACTTCTTACCCGAGCTCCTGAACTCCTGCACTAAATGCCCCGCCTGCTCGAAGAGCTACTTCGAGGTAGAAGAAGGACGCAGCATCAGTTTGATCGAGGCGGTCCTCGGTGCCTGAAGATCGTCAGGGAACAGACTTCCGGAAAGGCATGATCAGAAGGCGCCTTGAGAAAGTGAGGAAGATACTGCTCGTACTAAGCGGGAAGGGAGGGGTTGGTAAGAGCGTGGTATCGGCTACCCTCGCTGCCGTGCTGGCCGATTCAGGCTTCAGCGTTGGCCTCATGGACGCCGATATCTACGGCCCTTCGTCGGCGCTCCTGTTCGACGCTCATAACCTCCCAAAGGAGGGAAAGGCTGGACTCATCCCGCCAGTAAGAGGAGGGGTGAGGATAATGTCTGTCGACCTCTTCGCAGCAGGAAAACCCGTCCCTCTGACCGGCCACGGAGCCAGACAGGTTGTGCTTGAAATGATGGCCCTGACCGATTGGGGGAAACTCGATTGTCTCGTGGTTGACATGCCGCCCGCCACGGGAGAGATCATGATGGCCCTCACCTCCATGGGCAAGGACGACGTGGCGGCGGTCGTGGTCACCATGCCTGACAGGCTGTCCACCACGGTAGCCCACAGGGTTCTTGAGCTTCTCCGCTCCGGAAGGGTGCCGATCGTCGGAGTGCTGGGCAACATGATTCGTTCGACAAGCGGCGATGGGCAAGTCAAAGGCGGAGCAGCCCAGAGGCTGGCCAGGGAGTTCAAAGTGCCCCTTCTTGGCCTCCTGCCCTACGATCTCGGGGTCACGGAGGCCGTCGAGAAGAGCAGCATCAGGGCGCTAATGTCGACCAGATTCGCGGCGGAGCTGCAAGAGTCGATGAGTCCCTACATCGGTGGGCTCCGTCTTCGTCGTCGCGATCCGAGCAAGTTTTAAATAGGTATAATACCCTAGGTATTATACCAAAGGTAAATCAAAAATGGCCAACAACAACGCCAGAGACAAGTCCCGAACACCCAGCGACGACTCGACAGACCTAGCAATACCAGAATCCGGCTTTCCGAGCGTGTTCGATGAGTTCATACGTCCCTTCGACCAGTTCATGGAGCCGCTATTCCCGAACGCCATGAGTTCCTTATGGACCGAGACGAGAGGAAAGGAGCCGGTCATCGACTTCCAGGACCGCGGGGACCACTACCTCGTGACCGCGGAGCTGCCTGGCTTCGAGAAGAAGGATCTCGAAGTGCGAATCGACTCGAACGTCCTCGAGCTCAAGGCGGACAGGGGCGATAGCAGTGAGACAACGACCAAGGAAGGCACACGGACCGAAAGCAGCCGCACATACTTCCACAGATACCTCACCTTGCCGGAGGAAGTACTGTCAGAGAAGGTCAGCGGGACAATGAAGAACGGAGTCCTCGAGCTGAAGCTCCCGAAGAGGGTGCCGAAACTCGCGGACAAATCCAGGAGGGTGGACCTCAAGTAGGGCCCCCCCTACTTTTTGTTAATAGTGATTCCCATGAATCAGGAAGAGCTCAATACCGTGCTGCAGGTGGTCGAGAATCCGGTCAGGCGCAGGATAATCAAGAGGCTCAGCCAGGAGCCATGCTACGCTCTGCAGCTCTCGAAGGAGCTGGGCCTCGGCCAGCCGCTGGTGGCGAAGCACCTGGGCGTAATGGAGCAGGCGGGGCTGGTGACATACTCAGCTGAGACGAGCAAAGCCGGGCCACCGAGAAAGAAGTACTCCCTCGCCAGGGGCGTATCCATAACCATGGATGTCGGGCCCAACGTCTTCATTGAAAGGGGGACGGCTTTTGAAGCTCAGTCAAGGAGGAAGGTAACACAGGAAATAGTTCAGCTCAGAAGGCGCCTTGACCGAGCAAGAGAAGCCGGTGCAGACCGGCGTAGGCTTTCACTTCTCTCGGAAGTGCTGGGAGACGTGGACGGGAAAATAGAGGCACTTGAGAGCGAGAGGGGGGAACTGCTGGACATCAGGAACCAGGCAATGGGGGAAGCAGCGCAGATAGCGAACAAGCTCGCAGGGTTGGACATGAGGAGGGTCCTATTCCACATCCTCGACGAGCACGACAAGGGGGTAGAAAGCATCTCGGAGGCCCTGAACATGCGAGAGTTTTCGGTGAAGGCGATCCTGGAAGAGCTAGAAAGGAACTATCTGGAAGGCGCATGAAATCTCAACCAAATGTTGAGAATCGTCCTAATTCTTATTAGAAGGCCACGTCAAAACGTCGTAATGTCGGCCCGTTTCGATTATATCTCGGCCGCCTTGGGAAAGAAGGAGCTTACGCTTGCAATCCGTAACACGACATTGCTTAACGTCTTCACCGGGGAGTTGCAGGATGCATCCATCGGAGTCTACAAGGACAGAATCGTCTATGTGGGAAAGCCATCGGCGTGCCCCGCTTCCGCCCGGTCGATAGAAGGTAGAGGGAAGGTCGCCATTCCAGGACTCATTGACTCCCATCTGCACGTCGAGAGCAGCATGGTGACCCCTTCGAAGTTCGCTGCGGCAACACTCCCGCACGGGCTGACGGCTGCCTTTGCCGACCCGCACGAGATTGCGAATGTCATGGGGAAAAGGGGGGTCAAGGCAATGGTTGATGACAGCCGAGGCCTCCCGCTGAAGCTCTACTACTACGCACCGACCTGCGTCCCCGAGTCGTCTGCGGTCACTGCAGGAGCCGAGCTTACACCAGATGACGTCGAGGAAATGCTTGGCTGGGACGGAATCTGGGGGCTGGGCGAAGTGATGGACTACCCTGCGGTCCTCAAGGGAGGCGAGAAGATGATGCGGATTCTCCAAATCGGAGCGGAACACGGGGTCGTGATAGACGGTCACGCGCCTCTCCTCACGGGACTGGAACTCAACGCCTACGTTGCGTCAGGAGCCGAAGCAGACCACGAGAACTTCACGGTGCCGTCCATGCTTGAGAAGCTGAGGCTCGGGATGTACGTGAAACTGCGTGGACCCTACGTCCTTGACACGAAGAAGTTCGCCCGGGCGTTGGCTCGCATCCCTCATCCGTTCAACCTGATACTTTGTACAGATGACGTGCTCCCCGACAATCTCGCAAGGTTGGGGCATATCGACTACGTCTGTAGGGCCTTCATAGAAGCTGGCCTGGACCCCGTCGAGGCGGTGAGGAGCGTGACACTGAGGCCCGCGCTGCACATGAGGAGGTACGAGCTAGGCGCCATATCTCCCGGCCGCCTGGCAGACGTGGTGTTGCTCGACGACCTCGAGAAATTCAACGTCCAACTCGTCATTGCCAACGGGGTGCCGGTGGCAAAGAATGGAAGATTGCTGATTGACCTTCACCCGGGAAAGTTTGACGGCGCCTCAAGGAACACTATGAAGCTGAACCGCCTCGAGCTGAAGGATTTTGAGGTTCACACTCCGGTGATGAACGGTTCGGTACAGGTCAACACAATTGACTTCGGCGAATTCGACAGCGAAGGGGACCGGGGAGAATCGTTCGCCAAGCTGATCCTCACGAAGCTGAGCAGGTCAAGGTTGGATGTCGAGGATGGAAAACCATGCCTCGGCAAACTGGCTCTCGTTTTCGTCTTCGAAAGGCACGGGAAGAACGGAGGGAGAGGCTTCGGTTTTGTCAGAAACATAATCCACAGGGGGGCCATCGCTTCGACGGTTGCCCACGATTCGCACAACCTGCTGGTGGTGGGGACAGACGTTAGAGACATGCAGGCCGCAGCCAACCTTGTCATAGAAAGCAGTGGAGGCATCGCGGCAGTCAGCGGCCTGAAGACCCTGGCCTGGGTGAAACTGCCCATTGCTGGTCTGATCTCTGACCGCCCGCTGGAGCACGTCGCGGGGGAAGTGGAGCAGCTTCGCCGTGCCTTCAAGAAAATGGGGGTCCTCGACCATCCCTACATGCCTCTGCCGAACCTTCTCGCCCTTTCCGTGATCCCCCATGCCAGGATAACCGACAAAGGCATCTTCGACGTTGACGCTCAGAAGTTCGTTCCACCCTTTGTCGACTGACCGCCGGCGGTCCAGGGCTCTTGAGTTGACCTGGGCTCCCAGCCGATTAGAGTTAGGTCGTGCGCCTAGGTTATCCTCGGTGCCTGCCTGAGCTTCGTCCCCATCAGGATCTTCTCCGAGGTCACTGGCAGGTCATCCACCGAAACCCCGGTCGCATTGAGAACGGCATTCCGCACCGCGGGCCCGGGGAGGACTATTGGGGGCTCAGCGATGATCTTGGCACCGAAGGGGCCCAGAGGGCCCGGCACCTCGACGATGAACGCCTTGAATTCCTGGGGAATGTCAAGGGAAGTGGGAATGTAGTAGTCGCCGAGGTTGGGGTTTACCACCACTCCGTCCTTGTGTACGAGCTCTTCCATCATCGCGTACCCGAGGCCCTGGACCGTCCCGCCGTATATCTGGCCCAGCACCCCGCCCGGATTGACCGCCTTGCCGACGTCGTATGCTGCGTGCGCCCCCACCACCTTGTAGTATCCGGTCTCCGTGTCCACCTCAACTTCGACCAGCAGGGCACCCCACGTATACTGCACGTAGGGGGTTCCCTGGCCGTCCTCGGGGTTCCAGGGAGCGGAAGGTGCCATGAAAAACCCATCCTCGCTGAGCCTGATTCCCCTTCTGCTGGCTTCCGCTATCATGGCGTCCCAGGACAGAGAAGTGGACGGTCTGCGGCGGTCGAACGCGACCCCGTCGGCAATGGTCACGTCCTTCTCGTCAGCCTCCAGCAGTTCCGCCGCCAGGGGGATCAGGCGACTCCTCAGCTTCTCGGCCGCATTCATGGCAGCGCTTCCTCCTATCACCACAACCCTCGAAGCGACGGTGGGACCGCTCTCTCGATGCTTTGCAGTGTCAGGCCGCTCCAGTTTGAAACGATTCAGGGGGACTCCAAGTATGCTTGACGCCACCTGCATCATCCCTGATATTGCCCCGGTCCCATACTCTGTAAGGCCGGTCCCGACGGAGACGCTCCCGTCGGCTCCGATCTCGATATGAACCGCACCATAGTCATTGCCCTCCGGGCCAAGGGAGTTTCCGTGCATGAGGAGAGCGATGCCGAGACCCCGTCTGATGCTGCCCGTCTGTTTCCTGTACTCGGCCGCCTTCTCACTGTAGTTGCTCGAGGTAACCACCTTCTCCAGGCACTGAGGGAGCCCGCAGCTTGTATCCATCAGGGCGCCCGTGGCTGACTTCTTTCCCGGGACGAGCATGTTCTTCACCCTGAATTCCAGCGGGTCCATTCCCAGCTTGCGGGCCAGCTCTTCGATTTGGCTTTCAATCGCGAAAATGGACTGGGGGGCTCCGAACCCCCTGAGGCTTCCAGCGTAGGTGTTGTTCGTGTAGACGAGGAATGAATCTGCCTTCACATTGGGAAACTCGTAGGCTCCCACGCAGTGGAAGGTCGCCCTTACTATGACATACACTCCAAGAGATGCGTAGGCGCCCGTGTCGCTGACGAGCTTCGCCTCGTCTGCCACCATCATCCCGTCTGAGGTCACCCCCGTCTTGTGGCTTATCACGAAGGGATGCCTCTTGGTGTGCATGATCATGGAATCCTCCCTGTCGAGGGTGCAGAAGACCGGCCTCCCGTACTTCATCGCCGCCAGCGCCGCAGTAGAGCAGACGTCGAAGGGGGTCTCGTCCGACTTGGGACCGAAGGCGCCTCCCGTCACCGCCTGGATGACACGTACCCTCGCCGGGGGGAGTCCGAGGACCTTGGCGACAGCGGCCTGCGTGTGATGGGGGCTCTGCATGGAACCGACGACCCTGATTCCTCCGTCTTCCGACGGTATGGCCATGCCCATCTCGGGCTCAAGCGGCACGGCGTCTTGGAACTGGGTCCTGTAGGTCCCCTCGAGGATTACATCTGACTTTGCGAATCCCTTCTCCACGTCTCCCTTTCTCACCTTCATCTGCTTGGCGATGTTTCCATTCGGGTGCAGCCTGATGGCGCCAGGCTTCAGGGCCTCGAGAGGGTCGAAGATGGCAGGAAGGGGCTCGTAGTCCACTTTGATCGTTGCGGCTGCGTCGGCCGCGGCGTAGGAGGACTCGGCGATTACAGCCCCTAGCATGTCCGCCGTGGAAAGCACTACCTTCTCGCTGAAGAGTGGCCGGTCTGGGAGGATGCAGGCCGATTCGTTCGTCCCCGGGATGTCTTTCCAGGTCAGGACGCCGAGGACCTTGGGGTGCGATCGTGCGGCGTTCAGTTCCATCCCTCTGATGACCCCGTGAGGGATTGAGGAATGAAAGAGCTTGGCGAACACCGTTCCCTTCGGGATGAGGTCGGCGGTGTAGACAGGCTTGCCCAGAACTTTCTCCAGTGAATCGACCTTGGCGATGTTCTCGCCTACGTAGAGCAGGCGCCCCCTGTCCGCCTTCTCTTGGATTGATTCCAGGAACTGAGATAGCTGTTCGGTCATGGCCTTGCCCCTTCTCGGATGGCGTCGATGATCTGATAGTAGCCCGTGCACCGACAAAGCACTCCGCTGATCGCTGTCTTGATTTCCTTGGTCGACGGCTCGGACGTGTGGCTGGCGAGGTCCCATGCAGCCATCAGCATGGCAGGAGTGCAGAAACCGCACTGAGCGGCGTTGTTCGCGATGAACCTGCCCTGGATCCTCTTCATGGTTGGGTCGTTTAGTACCCCCTCTAGCGTGGTTACCTTTCTTCGATGGCACTGCGAGGCAAACATGAGACAGCTGTTGACCAGCCTCCCGTCCACCATGACGGCACATATGCCGCAGTCTCCCGTGCCGCACCCCTCCTTGACCGACTTCAGCCCAAGTTCGTCCCTAAGAACATCAATCAGCCTCACAGGCGACTCGACCTGGATCGAGTGTTCGACTCCGTTCACGGTCATCGTTAAGTCGTGCTTCGACACGTCAGGCAGACCCCGCGATCTTTCGGGAGCACCGGAGTAGCAGTCTCCTCAGGTAAGCCTGTGCGATGGACACTCTGTAGGCCGCCGAACCCCTGAAATCGCTAGTAAGGGCCAACTCCGATGCCAGGACCTTCTGTGCCTCTGCGATGGTCTCGTCGTTGAGCTTGCGGCCCGTCATGAACGATGTCGTCTTCTCGGCCAAGGCTGGGATCCTGCCTGCCAGCCTGTTCAGCGCGATCTTCGCAGACTTCACTGTCTTCAGGTCGTCTTCGAGACTCAGGAGGAGGGCCTCCCCCACCATGGCGACGATCAGTATGTTCCTTCTGCCGAGCTTCTCGAAGCCAGACCAGCTGTTCCCGTCAGGCGACTCAAAGTAGACCTCGGAAAGAATCTCCGAAGTCTTCATTGCCGTGCGCCTCTTCCCTAATACAAAGTCCCTGAGCGCGATGGAGCGCTCCCCCCCTTCGCTGATCAGCTTTACCCTGGAGTCGAGGGCAAGAAGGACGGGGATGAAGTCTTCGGAAGATGAGGCCGAGCATATGTTCCCACCCACGGTCGCAACATTGCGGATCTGGGGGGCTCCGAAATTCTCTGCCGCCTCGCTAATCATGGACAACCTCTCTGCAAAGAGCGGAGAGTCAAGCAGGTCGGAAACCGTCGCAAGTGCCCCGATATGGATGACGCCGTTCTCGCGCCTGAGATACCTCAGGTCGTTCTCGAGGGAAGAGATGCTCATCAGGATCTGGGGCGAAACCTGTCCCTTCCGCATGCGGGGCATGAGGTCGGTGCCGCTTGCCACTACCACCACGCCTTCGCCTCCGGATTCCTTTAATTGCAGCGCATCCTTTAGGTCTGAAGGTAGATAGAAGTCGAACTGAGGCATCTCAGTCAGCCTCGGGGTACGTCCAACCTTGCCGGGCGGGCAATCTCGAACGAAGAGGGCTTTCCGCGGTTAAAAGGATTTGTGAGCGGGTCAAGGATTTTGCCTCTTTCAATCGGCGATGAAACGAGATGGAGAAACCGGATTAGGGAAAGCGTAAATAAAAAAGAAACCGCTAATAAAGGCGATGAATTTGGAAGTATCATCTAAAAGAAAAGGAGTCTCCACTGTCGTCATCGCCGCAATTGTCATTGTGATCGTTGTGGTGGCTGGCGTCAGTGCCTATTTCCTCTATACTTCAAGCACAAAAACAACGGCAACGACAACGACAACGCCAAAGCAGGTAATCAAAATTGCAATTCTGCTCCCTGGTGAGCAGAACGACCTATCATGGAATCAGGCGGCCTACGAGGCAGCGTTAACGATGGCAGACCAGCTGAACAGCTCGACGACGCTCGTGACCCTGTCCGTGGCTTCCGGGCTCTACACCCCTGCCGATATCCAGCCTGCGATGCAGACCTATGCCCAGGAGGGCTACAACTTCATCATAGGTGACGGATTCCAGGACCAGGCCCCAGCCAACAGCGTGGACACAAGCTACAAGAGCACGGGCTTCCTGATTGCAGACGGATACCAGACCGCCTCCAACCAAGCCATCGTCGTCCAAAACGGCGGACAGGAAGGATTCGTGATGGGCGTGTTGTCAGCACTCCTAACCCACACGGGTAAGGTCGTAATCATCGGAGGGGAAAACGTCGGGGACATCACCTGGGTGACCGAAGGATTCCTCCTCGGTGTCCAGTACGTCAATACCAACTTCAACAAGGACGTCACCGTCATAAACACCTTCGTCGGGAACTTCAATGACCCCGCAGCGGCCGAATCAGCCACCGCCTCAGCAATCAGCGGAGGCGCGGACGTGGTCTACTGCAGCGGAGACGGCATCACAGAAGGGGCCGCAACGGCCGCGGTCTCGGCGAACGTTCCCTTCCTGTACAACGAATTCAACGCGAGCTCCCTGGCACCGGCAAACACCTACGGAGGAGTATCGTTCACCTTCGCACCCGTGTTTGAGCAGGCCTTCGGCAACTGGATGACCAACCACACATTCGCAGCCACTCCCTACTACGCCACCTTCGCGAACGGCGGCATGACGCTTGGCATCGGTTCCAAGGTGCCCTCCAACGAGACGGCAATCGTCAACAAGATCTACGACAACGTCAAGGACAACAACATCCAGATCTACCAGGAACTCTCGAACGGAACCCTGATCTACTCGCCCGTGACTCCTGCCTATAGCTCCCTGTCTGCATAGGGTCTTGAATCTTCAAAGACCCCTGCAGACTATTTTTTTCATAGCAATAGCGTTATTCATCAGCTCCTTCATGATCGTCCTGTTCAAGGTCCCGCCCCTATCCGGGATCGCCTCCCTCTTCACGACTGGATTCGGTGGATACCAACAGCTCGCAGAAACGCTGGTGATCTCCACACCGCTGCTTATCATGGCCGTAGGGCTATCCGTCCCGTTCTCTGCGAAGTTCTGGAACATTGGAGGCCAGGGGCAGTACATCCTCGGCTCCCTTGTCTCGACCTGGGTGGGGCTTCAGCTGGCGGGATCGCTGCCGCCTTTTCTTGTGATAATAGTTGCAATCATCGTGGGCTTCGCTGCGGGAGCGGTCTGGGCAATACCTCCTACCCTGATGAAGCTGTATCTCGGCACGAGCGAAATCATCACGACCCTGATGATGAATTTCATAGCGGTTTTCCTCCTCAACTACCTCGTCCTCGGTCCGATGGAGGGCTCGGCGGCCAAGGCATTCCACGTCCCCTCCAGCGCCCCTCTCCCTCCGTCGGACATGCTTCCCGGGATCCTTCCAGGCACAAGCCTCTCGCTTGCCCTGGTGATTGCGCTCTTGCTGGCGGGCTTCATGTACGTGATTTTGAACAGAACGCGGTTCGGCTACGAAATACGCCTGATAGGCCAGAGCCCTGACGCAGCAAGGTACGCTGGAGTGAGGATAAACAGAAACATCCTGGCTGCAATGGCGGTAAGCGGGGGGCTCGCAGGGGTGGCGGGCATGGCCCAGGTCTTCGGGTCGACAGGGGTCCTGCTGCCGCAGGTCTTCAGCGACATCACCACTAGCTTCGGCTACGTAGGCATCCCTGTGGCGTTGATTGCGTCCCTGAATCCCATTTCCACTATCATCTCTTCAATATTCTTCGGTGGGATTCTCAACGGAGCCTACGGGATGGAGCTGGTCTATGGAGTCCCCGTGGACGTTGTCATCGCCATCTACGGTCTAATCATGCTCTTCGCCCTTCTGGGGCTTTCGGTCAACCTCAGAGGACTACTCGGCGGTCTGAGGAGGAGGTTCAAGTAATGGGCTTCGACGTCGGCGTCGTCCTTTCTTCAGTGCTGGCTGGAATGATCCCGCGGGCCATGCCGGCGCTGCTGGCGGCCACCGGCGAAAACATAGACGAGATTGGTGGTGTGCTAAACCTGGGGGTCGAAGGGATGATGCTGATGGGTGCGATTGTCGCTTTCCTGGTCGACTTCACCACCGGGAGCGTCCTGCTCGGCTTCTTGGCAGCGGGGGGTGTAGGCATACTGTTCTCGTTCTTCCACGCGGTGGCCAGCGTGACCCTGAAAGCAGACCAGGTGGTAAGCGGAACCGCAATCTGGTTCATCGGGTGGGGGCTTTCCGGGGTGCTGTACGTGGCTGCATTCGGATTCACCACGTCCCCCGTTCGGATCAACACGCTATCTCCCGTCAGCGTACCATACCTGTCGAATCTCCCTGTGGTCGGTCAGTTGATCTTCGGCGAGAGTCCCATATTCTACCTGACCTTGCTCCTCATTGCAGGCGTCCAGTACTTCCTGTATCACACCAAGCCAGGCCTGAACCTCAGGACCGTGGGGGAGAACCCAAGGGTGGCAGACGTCATGGGGGTAAACCCAACGAAGTACAGATACGGCGCGGTGCTCTTCGGCGGCTTTATGGCTGGAATCGGGGGCGCCTACCTCACACTCGTCATAGTGGGATCCTTCGACTACGACATGACCGCAGGGATCGGCTTCGTCGCAGTGGCGCTCGTCCTGTTTGGCAAGTGGAGGCCCTGGAGGGTGTTCATTGGGGCTTTGGTCTTCGGTGCCATCTACGTACTCTATCTCACTTTGGAGTCTCTGTTGCCGTCGTTTCCTTACCAGTTCCTCGAAATGTGGCCTTACCTGGCCACCCTTGGGTTCATCGTAGTTGTCGGAAAGAGGGCGAACCCTCCGGCGGCCCTGGCGAAGCCGTACGACAAGGGGGAATAGAGATTGGTAGAACCAGAGGTTAGGATGCGAGGAATCGTTAAGAAATTCGGTCAGGTCGTAGCAAACGACGGAGTCGATCTAGAACTCTACTCGGGCGAAATACACGCCCTCCTTGGCGAAAACGGCGCAGGGAAGACCACGCTGATGAATGTCCTGAACGGCGTGCACAGGCCGGACGGAGGCATGATCTACTTCAGGGGCCAAGAGGCGAACATCAGGAGCTCCACCGACGCCCAGAGGCTCGGCATCGGCATGGTTCACCAGCACTTTTCTCTGATCCCCGTTTTCACGGTCGCTGAGAACCTAGTCATTGGTTTGAAGGACGGCGGCACACGGCTCGAGATCTCAAAGGTGAAGGAGAAGATAGCGCAGACCGCAGCCCAGTCGAACCTGGTGGTCGATCCGGACAGGGTGGTGAAGCAGCTGAGCGTCGGAGAGCAGCAGAGGGTGGAGATACTGAAACTACTCTTCAGGGGCTCCCAGGTGCTGATCTTGGATGAGCCAACCTCCTCGCTGACGCCGCAGGAAGCCATCGACCTCTTCTCCACCCTCAGGACCCTCAGACAGGGGGGGAAGTCGATTGTAATCATAACGCACAAGCTCTACGAGGCGCTGGACATTGCAGACAGGGTCACGGTACTTCGCAAGGGTCGGGTGACTTTGAAGGGCGCACGGGAAGGAATCACGAGAGAAGCCCTGACTGAAGCGATGATAGGCCGGCAGATCGAAACCAAGGGTTACGAAAGAACAAAGATTGCCGCTGCCAACTCGATGACTGTTGAAGACCTGGCAGTAGACACGGAGAGGGGGAGGGCGCCTGTTGAGGGGGTGTCCCTGCAGATCAGGGCGGGGGAAATCCTCGGAATAGCGGGAGTCGCAGGAAACGGCCAGAAGGACTTGATTGAGTGTCTCTTCGGTCTGAGGCCGGTCAGGAAAGGGCGGATTCTGTTGGACGGCATCGAAATCAACAACCTTCCGGTTCGAAGGAGGCTGGAGGCAGGCCTCTGCTACATTCCCGAGGAAAGGAAGACCCGGGCTGTTGCCATCGAAATGTCTCTGATGTTCAATTCCATCATGCATGACCACTGGGAGGAGCCGAACGTCAGCCGTGGGCTGCTCAACGGGTCAGCAATCAGAGCCTTGACGAAGAGGATAATCTCGAAGTTCAACGTGGTCGCGCAATCGGAGAGCTCGCAGGCGGGTTCCCTTTCAGGTGGGAACCTCCAGAAGTTCATCGTCGGGAGAGAAATGAGCAGGAACATGAAGTACCTGCTCGCAGTGAACCCAACGGCTGGGCTTGACATAGGCGCCACAGACGACGTGCGAAGGACCCTGATCGAATACAGGAACCAAGGGAAGGGAATTCTTCTTCTCTCAGAGGACTTGGACGAACTCCTGACGATGTGCGACAGGATAGTCGTTATCTACAGAGGAAGAGTCTCCCAGCCTGTATCCGAGGAGTCATTTGACAAGCTAAAGATAGGCTCGATGATGCTAGGCGAAGGCTTCGAGCAGAGGGCAGTCGCGTCCTAGGCATCAGGTAATGAAAGCCCAACAATTTCGGGGAATCCCGTATAAAGAGGATTCCGAGGAGTTGCAGGCATGAAAGTTCCATCCTATGTTGGTTCAATGGCAGGAAACGATTTCCTGAACACAAACGACTTTCCGCAGGAAAAGATGGCCGCGGTCCTGAAGGCGGCAGAAGACTTGAAGGTCAAGTACTGGAAAAGAGGCGCCACTCACTATCTGCCGGGGCGAACCTTGTTCATGCTGTTCTACAACAGGTCCCTGAGGACGAGGAACTCCTTCGAGGCGGGCATCTACCAGCTCGGCGGACACGCTCATTTCCTTAGCCCCAGCGACGTCTACACTCCTACGCTGCCCGAGGACATGGTCCCCTATCAAACAGAGGCCATCGCCGACGTAGGGAGGGTGCTGTCGAGGTATGGGGACTCGATTGCCATCAGATGCTACGGAGACGCCGCCAAGTGGGTTATCGGTAGGGGGCACAGGATAATCCAGGAATTCGCCAACTGGGCAGACATTCCTGTCCTGAACATGGAGGACGACATCTACCATCCGTTCCAGGCGTTGGCAGACATGAAAGCAATCACCGACGTCTCCCCGAAGCCCAAGAAGAAGAAATTCGTCGTGTCCTATGCCTACTCGGGAGGTCTGAAACCCCTCGCCGTGCCTCAGAGCTGCGTCCTTATTGGAACTCAGTTCGGCATGGACGTCGTCCTCGCGCATCCCCAGGGATTCGAGCTCGAGGATAGCGTGACCAAGACGTGCGAGGAGAACGCGGACAGATACGGGGGAAGCTTCGAGGTGGTCAACGACATGAAGGAAGCCTTCGAAGGGGCTGATTTCGTCTATCCGAAGGCGTGGTCCCCCAAGAGCTTCGTCCCGCCCTACAGCAACGCGGTGAACAAGGAAGCGGCATCGGAGTATCAGAACAAGTTCAAGGACTGGATATGCACCCAGGAGATGATGGACCTGACACACAAGGGCAAGTACATGCACTGCGGGCCGGCAGACAGAGGTCAGGAGGCGACGGACGAGGTCATAGACAGCCCGAAGTACTCGCTCTACTTCGAGCAGGCAGAGAACCGCTTGCACGTCCAGAAGGCCGTGATGTCCATGGTCATGGGCTCCAAGCGCAGATGATCACACCGGGGTATAGCTCAATGGTCGCACAAGACAAATCAATACTCGACATAATCGGGAACACCCCGACGATAAGGCTCTCGAAGATACCCACTGCGGAGAAGCTGAACTCTGAAATCTTCGCGAAGCTCGAGTTCTTCAACCCTACGGAGAGTCTGAAAGACAGAATCTACAAGGAGATGATTCTGGGGGCCATCAAGAGGGGGGACCTCAGGCCTGGCATGGAGATCCTCGAGGGCTCGACGGGCAACGCAGGGATAGCGTGTACCTTCATCGGTACTAGGATGGGGTACAAGGTGACAATCGTCATGCCCGAGGGGATGAGCGACGAGCGCAAGAAGATGATCAAGGCCTTCGGGGGAGAACTGATCCTCACCCCCGGGGGAGAGAGCGACGTCGACCTCTGCCTCGTGAAGATAGAGGAGCTATTGAAGAAGAACAAGGGCAGGTACTGGTTCCCCGACCAGTTCTCGAACCCGGACAATCCGGCGGCCCACTACAGAAGCACCGGGCCGGAGATCTGGAACCAGCTGCGAGGAAAGATAGACGCGTTCGTCGCATCCCAGGGGACCGGAGGCGTCCTATCCGGCGTAGGGACATACCTGAGAGAGAAGAACCCGAAGGTCAAACTCTACGCGGTGGAGCCCTCCGAGGCCCCCATCCTGGCGCACGGGAAGTGGGGCACCCACAAGATCGAGGGCATTGGCGACGGTTTCGTCCCGAAGAACCTCGACCTCAGCCTGATGGACGGGGTGGTGACCACCACATCGGACGAGGCCATCGAGATGACGCGCCGCCTCACCAGAGAAGAGGGAATCTTCTGCGGCATATCTTCCGGGTGCAACGTGTCAGCGGCAGTCAAGCTCGTCAAGAAGCACCCGGAGTTAGGCAGGGTCGCGACAATGATCAACGACTCAGGAGGGAGGTACCTCTCGACTGAAGTGTTCGGGATAAAGAAGAAGCAGACAGTGACCCGGACGAGCAAGAAGCTCGACCCATACACCGTGGAACAGCTCCGGAAGTACCAGAAGGGGTTCGACATCATATCCTAGGATGAACTTTGGACTCAACGGGGGGCATGACGCAACGCGGGGGAGCCTAGGACTTTGTCCTACGTAGAGCGCCTGGTCTGTTCGAAGTGTGGGACTGCCTACGAGCCCGAAGAGAGTCCGGTCATGTGCAGGAAAAGGGACTTCGGCAGGTTGGATGTCGAATACGACTACGAAGCCGTTTCGGCGAAGCTGACCAGAGCCTCTCTCAGGTCAAGGGCGCCGAGGGACGTCTGGCGCTATGAGGAGCTCCTGCCTGTGCGGCAGAAGTTCGCGGTCAAGCTCGGAGAAGGGAACACCCCCCTCATTCACGCCAAGAGGCTCGGGGAGAAGCTCGGAATCGGCAACCTCTACCTGAAGGACGAGACCAGGAACCCAACGGCTTCGTTCAAGGACAGGGCCATGGCGGTGGGGATTGCCAAGGCGGTCGAGCTCGGCAAGAAGGACGTGGCAATCGCTTCAAGCGGAAACGCAGCAGCCTCCCTCGCCGCCTATTCAGCGGCCGCAGGAATCAGGTGCCACGCCTTTGTTCCGGATGACGCGGCCATAGGCAAAATCGCGCAGCTCATGCTCTATGGAGCCGCCATCCTCAGGTGCAGGCAGGAGAAAGAGGGAGAGGACGCGACCGTCCAGGCGATGCTGGAGGCCGTCGAAGAGTCTGGGTATTATCCATGCCCGAGCTTCGGCCCCTTCAACCCATATCAGGTGGAGGGACCCAAGACCATCTCCTTCGAGCTCCACGAACAACACGAATGGGCCGAGATCGACTGGATCTTCGTCCCCACGGGTTCTGGGTGCCTCCTGACCGGGGTCTGGAAGGGGCTGCAGGACCTCAGGGGGGTGGGCCTGGTAAGATCGTATCCGCGACTGGTCTCCGTCCAGCCCAAGGGGAATCAGGCCCTTACGAAGGCGATAAACATGCACCTGAGGTTCGACCAGATTGTCCCAGAAGCCTACCCGAAGTCCGTCGCGTCAGGGCTCCTCGACCCGTTCCCTTGGGACGGGGACTCCGCGTTGACGGGAGTGGAGAAGACCCGTGGCGCAGGGGTCTCCGTAGACGACCCGGCGATCGTGCAGGCAGTGAAGGACTTGGCAGCCTGCGAAGGGGTGTTCGCCGAACCGTCGGGTGCGGCTGGCGTCGCAGGCCTGACGAAGCTGCTCGAGGAAGGGGTGGTAGAGAAGGGGGACACTTCTGTGGTGCTGGTCACCGGGTCCGGGCTGAAGGAGCCCGACAAGGTGATGAGCATGTTCTCACAGATGCCGTGAGAGGGACAGGGTTCGTCTCTCATGAGCCGTTTCGGCGTTCGCTTAAAATACCACGGGGCGGTCTGAAGGTTCCGGTCTTGAGACCGAGAGACTACTCCTTCAAACTCAACGGTAAGCCCGTCGTGGTTCAGGCGCCTCCCGCCTACAGCTTGCTGGAGACCCTCAGGAGTATCATCGGGCTCACGGGCACGAAGAACGGCTGTAGCGAGGGGGAGTGCGGCGCATGCACAGTCCTGATGAACGGTAGAGCGGTGCATTCATGCCTGACCATAATGGAGCAGGTCCGAGGAGCTGACGTCGTCACAATCGAGGGGCTCGCCAGCGACCCCGACTCCCAGTTGCTGCTGAGGCACTTCGCAGAAGAGGGTGCCGTCCAGTGTGGCTACTGCACGCCCGGGGTGGTGATGGCATCCAAGGCGCTGCTCGACAGGAGCCCCAGGCCCAGCCTCGAGGAGACGAAGGAAGCCCTTAGGGGGAACCTTTGCCGGTGCACGGGTTATTCGAAGATTGTGAAGGCAGTGATGAAAGGAGGGACGTGACCCTGTCCCTCACCATGGCCGACGTCGAGGTAGACACCCCCGAGACCCTGCCAGAGGCGCTGCAGGCGCTGAACAAGAGCAGGTACAAGGTGATCGCCGGGGGGACGGACGTACTCATCCGGATGCGGGCGGGCCCGATCACCAACGAAAGGCTCCTGAACATATGCCAGCTCGACGAGCTGCGATACGTCCGCTCCGTCGGGGACATGATCCGAATAGGGGCCCTGACGTGCATTGCCGACATGTCTTCATCCCCCGAAGTTAGAAGGTTCGGCCCTCCCCTCGCACAGGCGGGGGACGAGTTCGGCTCCATGCAGCTCACCAACAAGGCAACCATCGGCGGGAACCTCGCCAACGCCTCTCCGTCTGGGGACTGCATCCCGCCCCTCTATTCCCTCGACGCAAGGCTCACCCTGGCGAGCGTCGACGGCGAGCGGGAGATTCCGGTCAAGGACTTCTTCAAAGGGTACAAGCAGCTTGACCTCAGGCCGAACGAGCTAATCAAGGAGATCAGCTTCA
>Ga0187772_10000500_pt1 | contig 17574 bp, 13 predicted proteins | sample 0116_SJ02_MP15_2_FD_133137 | JGI IMG/M metagenome (GOLD analysis project Ga0187772, IMG submission 133137) | Tropical peat soil microbial communities from peatlands in Department of Meta, Colombia - 0116_SJ02_MP15_20_MG | ecosystem: Environmental > Terrestrial > Soil > Wetlands > Peat | place... | reverse complement strand
CAAATCCATGTTCAGGGCATTGAAAAATTTTGAAGAACTGCGCCGTCTCTACGACACCGACACGCCAGTACTGGCTTATGCCTTCAAGAGGCAGACGGACGAGGGCTGGACGCCAGAGCACAGCCACCCGCGGGGGCAACTCGTCGCACTCACCCAGGGGTTGATCATCGTCGAAGCAGGAAGCGAGCGATGGATGCATCCCTCCCATCGTTGCGCATGGATTCCACCAAATTGCTTGCACGCGGCGCGTTCTGTCGGGGGCGCTGCTGGCGCGATGGTGGACTTGTCTCCGGAGATGTGCCGCGGACTGCCCAAGATGCCCTGCATGTTCAACTCGTCGGAGCTATTGTTCGCCATAGTTCATCGTATGGTCGATTGGGACTTCCGCCAGCCGCTCAACCCGGCGAAGAAGCACTTAATTACAACGCTTCGTGATGAGATTCGACAGCCTGACCAGCAGCCCTTGCGTTTGACCATACCAAGAGAAGAAAGACTGGCCAGAGTTGCAGATGCTCTGCTCAATGATGTTGGGGATAACCGCACGCTGGACGCTTGGGCGCATGTCGCCGGCATGTCCCGCCGCACTTTCATGCGTTCGTTTTCGGCTCAGGCGGGGATGTCATTTGGCCGTTGGCGACAGCAGGCGCGGTTGTTCGCTGCCCTTGAGATGCTGGCCCAAAGGAAATCTGTCACGGAGGTCGCTATCGCAGTCGGTTACGGCAGTGTAAGTGCCTTCATTGAAATGTTTCGGACGATGATGGGAGCCACACCACAGACATACTTTCGAGTCAGGCGTTCGTAGCCAAGCAACGGCGCGCCTTCCTTCACGCTGTCGCGATACCGGCAAGCACGAAGCAAGGTCTCCTGCACCGCGTCCTCGGCGTCCGTCACAGAGCCGAGCATGCGGCAACAGCGGACCAGCAGTTGCCGGCGATGACGTTCGACGCCCTTTTCGCGGAACTACGCTCGAAAGTACGTTGGCGGCAGGTACAGGTGCCGGGAGCGGATAGAAGGTAGCGGCCATGACGCAGTTCATCCACTCCATCCCCCCAACGGCCAAGGAGTGAAAGTTACGATGGAGCTGACATGCAGCAACAACCATGGTCATCCCTTGACAATCAGGGGAATAACCTTGACAAGACCATCAGTTAACCTTGACAAAGCCAGAATCGCAATCCTTGACAAACGGAATTATAAACTTGACAATATTGTAAATAACCTTGACAATGATAATTCAGCATGCGGACTTCGACTGACCCAAGAGGACAGGAGATCCGTCAGTTTATTTTGGAGCGGGTCGATGAGCACCCTCACGACATCGCTCAACTGACGGCAAAAAAGTTCGGAGTGACGCGCCAAGCTGTCAACCTCCACTTGCAAAGGTTGCTCACTGACTCCGACTTGGTACGAAAGGGGAAGACCCGTCGAACTCGATTCTTTCTAGCGCCGAAAAAAACTTGGCAAAAGAGCTACCCTAGCCAACAAAGCGAGTCAGATGTCTGGGAGAACGATGTACTCCCTCAAATTTCGGACTTACCTGAGAACACACTGGATATTTGGCGATACTGTTTCACTGAAATATTCAACAATGCAGTGGACCATTCCTCGGGTACGCGCATCACTGTGCAACTGAAACGCACCGCCGTTAACACAGAATTAGCCATCATTGACAATGGTGTGGGCATCTTCAAAAAGATTCAACGCGCCATGAAGTTCTCCGATGAAAGGTACTCCGTGCTAGAACTTGCCAAGGGGAAATTCACGACCGACCCTGAACGGCACACCGGGGAAGGCATTTTTTTTACCTCGAAAATGCTGGATGGTTTCGACATTTCCTCGGGTGGCGTTTACTTCACGTCCGTATCGCTGCTGAAAAACCCTAAAGGCACTGCTGTCTGGATGAAGTTGAAAAATACGACCGACCGGTCCCGCATGGAGGTGTTTGACGAATATGCTTCACCTGAAAACGACTATGCGTTCGATAAAACAGTTGTTCCGGTGAAAATGGCCGAGCACAGTCCTAACGATTTGATTTCTCGGTCGCAGGCAAAACGCCTCTTGTTTCGCATCGACCGATTCCGAAGGGTGGTTTTCGACTTTCAAAGCGTGAATCAAATTGGTCAAGCATTTGCGGACGAAATTTTTCGCGTATTTGCCCGCCGTCATCCGGGCGTGGATGTGCAGTTCGTGAATGCGAATGATGAGGTAATCAGAATGATTAAACGAGCGCGGTCCGCCTAAGTGGAGATGCACACGCGCTCAGCGTGCTCCGTCGCATCTCCCGAACTGCGACAGACTAGACAGGGAGGGAAAACGCGGACTCCTGATTGTGACGCCGGTGTGACGCCAAACCTACCTGCCCTGCCAAAGTTGACATTGACAATCGAGAGCGATTGAATCCAAACAGGTCGTGCGTTTGCAATACTTCCCGGCGAATCCGGCTTACAAGCTGATCCGCCACTCTTCCATTGCTCACAGACAGTCTGGTCCGACGCGGTCTTAGTTGTCGTGTCCCTACGTGACTGTGGTCCTTGACGGTCCACGAACTCCCCACTAGATTGCAGGAAAATTCCTCTGTTCTCTCCCGCGGCAAAGGAGGAATTATGAATTGGCTCTCTATCCTGGTTCTCCTCGTGATTGTCGGGGTATCTCTTGTGTGGATGCCACGAATACTGGCCGTCTTTGCCGGAACACCTCTTCTTCGGTTCTGCGGCGCTATCCTGTTTGTAGCCAGTGTGTTTGTGGCATTTACAGCCATCGGCGGCGGCGTTACGCTAGCGACGGGAGTGGATAAGTTTCCCGCCGAGTGGCTGACCGGGACTCCATTTCGCAGCTACCTGATCCCGGGTCTGATTCTGGCAGTAGTTGTCGGGGGAAGCGCGGCAGCGGCAGCGATAGCTATGTTGCAAAGGTCGAGCACGGGAGCCATCGTCTCGATTCTGGCCGGCGGGATTCTCTTGGGTTGGCTGCTGGGCGAGCGAGTGATTCTTCCACCAGTGGCGTTTGTTCCAAAGTTCTGGTGGCTGGAAGCCGCTTACGTCGTCATCGGCCTGATGATGGTGGTTCCAGCGCTCGTCGTCCGTTTCTCAGAGCAAACGAGACCGCATTAATCCGCCTCAGAAAAACGCTCAGGGAGAAGCTTTCTGTGGCTGCGGTTCGCGAGCCTGCGCAACGAGTTTCTTGAGCTTGCCTTCGATGGAAGCGTCCCCGATGTGTTCATCCTGAAGCACACCGTCGGCATCGATGGTGAAGGTGTGGGGAATCGCTGTGACCCCAAATAACTTGGCGATGGATCCGGTGAAGCCGCCGTCGCGATATTGTGGCCACGTCATTTCGTTCTTTTCGATGAACTCCTTCCATTTCTGCTCATCGCTGTCGAGGCTGACGCTGAGGATGACCAATGGCTGTCCCTGAAATTTCTTCGCAATTTCGCGCATGTGGGGCAGTGCTTCGCGGCACGGCCCGCACCAGGTGGCCCAGAAATCGAGCAGGACTACCTTGCCCTGCAAGTCGTCCATAGAAATGCGACTCCCGTCGAGGGTGGTGATCGAAAAGGCCGGAGCCATACGAGCGCGCGCCAGTTCGGGGCGAGCGATAAAGCGAAGGGCGCGCTCGTGGTCGGGATCGTCGCCCGGCTTCATTTTGACGAATTGTTCAAACTTGGCCGTGGCGGCGTCGTCCTGGCGGAGATTGGCGAGAGTTTTTCCGTCGAGGAAAATGGCGTCGGGGAAATTCGGGTAGGCCGCAAGGGCCTTTTCAATTTCGCCGTGGGCGCGCGAAAAGTATTCATCCTTGTGTTTGTCGCTGCCCTCCGTGAAGAGAACGATGGCAAATTGGTAGTGAGCCACCGCAATATCCCTTACGCCCTTCGCTTGCGAGGCCATTTCCTCGGCGCCGAGTTCGGCGGTCTTCCAGTCGCGAAGGGCCATGCCGTATTTGACCATTTTCTGCTGACAGGCCAAGCATTGGCCGCCGTCTTGCTTGTCGGCTTTCTTGAACTCATCCAGAGCAAATGCTTCTTGCCTTTCTTGTAAATCCTTAATGCCTTCTTTGTAGGCTTTTTGCGCTTTCTCGCTCACCGGGCCACCCTTCGGGTCTTGAGCGGAACAGGGCGAGAGACACAACAGAATTGCTATCGTGATGGGGAAGGAACGCATGGGGATCTCCATGCCTGACAAAGGACATTATCAGGCACCTACCCAACCAGAGCATAACACTGAAATATTTCGCAATTATAGATACAGTGCTGTCCTGAGTTGCAAACGTTGCAGTGGTTGATTTCCAGGCGGGGAAGCTTTTCGACTAGGCCGAATGCGAATCACCCGGATGGGGACTGGGTTATGATCGAACGTTCCCTTTGTGGAGTGGGAAGAGGAGACGGTCATTTACAACCGGCGTGAGGTACTGAAGGGCGCGGCCTTCGGGGCCATGGGGCTGGCGATGCCGCGGATCGAGATTGCGACGGAAAGACAGAGTTTTGCTTCGAAGCGGCCGCCTGTAGGGCAGCGGAAGTTTGTCTCGCACGCCGTGGAAGAGAGAATTTCGTTGGTGAAGAAGGGGATCGGCGACCCGGAACTCGCGTGGATGTTTGAGAACTGCTATCCCAATACCCTCGATACGACGGTGAATTTCAGCATCAGCCGGGGAAGGCCGGATACCTTCATCATCACCGGCGATATTGATGGCATGTGGCTGCGCGATTCGGCGTGCCAGATGTGGCCGTATGTGCCGCTGGCCAAGAGCGACGGCGACTTGCGCCAGATGTTTCGGGGGCTCATCGGAAGGCAGGCGCGCTGCATTTTGATTGATCCTTATGCGAATGCCTTCTTGCCGGATCCCAAAAGCACGAAACCTTTGAAGTGGGCGGTTGCCGATTTGACGGAGATGCGTCCCGGTGTGGCGGAGCGAAAGTGGGAAGTGGATTCGCTGTGCTACTGCATCCGGCTGGCGCACGGCTATTGGAAGGGGACCGGTGATACCGCACCTTTCGACGCGGAATGGGCTTCGGCGATGCGGCTTGTGGGGACTACGTTCCGCGAGCAGCAGAGTAAAAAGGGGTCCGGCCCTTACCATTTCCAGCGAAAGACGCAGACGCCAACGGACACCCAGGCGCTGGGAGGATTCGGCAATCCGGCGCGCCCTGTGGGGATGATTTACTCGATGTTTAGGCCGTCGGATGACGCATGCACGTACTCGTTTTATGTGCCGTCGAACTGGTTTGCTGTGGTTTCGCTTCGGCAGCTCGCGGAGATGGCTTCAGAGATTTTGAAGGATTCAGAGTTCGCGGCTGAATGCCGGTCGCTCGTGGAAGAAGTGGAGAAGGCGCTGGAGGAATACGGAAAAATCAGGGGCAATAGCGGCGGGGAGACCTGGGCGTTTGAAGTGGATGGTTATGGCAACCAACTTTTCATGGACGATGCGAATATTCCGGGACTGCTGAGCTTGCCGTACTTGGGTTGTTGCCAGGCAACCGATCCCGTTTACCAACAGACGCGGCGGCGAGTATTAAGTGGCGACAATCCCTATTATTTCGTAGGGACCGCAGCTTCGGGGATTGGTGGTCCGCACGAAGGACTGAACATGATCTGGCCGATGGCCTTGATTGCGCAGGCGCTGACGAGCGGCGACGAAGCGGAGATTAAACAGTGTTTGAAGTGGCTAAAAACCACACATGCGGGGACGGGTTTCATGCATGAGTCCTTCGACAAGGACAATTCGGTCAAATATACGCGCGCCTGGTTTGCATGGGCCAACACTTTGTTTGGCGAACTGATTTTGAAGTTGAGTGAAGAAAGGCCGAGTCTGTTGAAGAGCGTTTGAGAAGTTGAGGAGCCCGGGGATATGACAAAGAATGTGACGAGGAGGACGTTTTTGCAGTCGGCTGCGCTGTCTAGCCTGGCGGTGGCGACGAAAAGCGGATTGGACCTTGGCGGGTTGGAAAGACTCGATCCCAAATCTGCTGAGAGAAAAGGTTTAACGGGGTTTGTCGATGTGTTCATCGGGACCGGCGGACACGGGCATTGCTATCCCGGAGCGACTGTGCCTTTCGGCATGGTGCAACTTAGCCCCGATACGGGCGTGGGCGATTGGGATCATTGCTCGGGATATCATCACGACGACACTTCGATCATGGGATTTAGCCACACCCATTTGAGCGGCACGGGCGCGGCAGACCTGCTGGATATTCTGCTGATGCCGGGCACAGGGGCCGTGCATCTCGATCCCGGCAGCCGCGAGAATCCCAGTGAGGGCTATCGTTCCCGGTTTTCCCATGCTAAGGAACGAGGCGAGCCGGGCTACTACTCTGTCTTCCTCGATGACTACAAAGTGCTGGCGGAGCTTACCGCCACAGAACGCGTCGGGCTGCATCGCTACACGTTCCCGGAGGATACGACCAGCCATTTTGTGATCGACCTGGCGCATGGCACGATCGATCCGCCCGAGCGCATGTACTGCAACGTGATCAGCGCCGAAATGCATGTGGTGGGAAATGACACGATCACCGGTGGACGCAGGGTTCAGGAGTGGGCGCCGGGGCGGTACATCTATTTCGCCATGAAGTTTTCGAAGCCGTTTGCTAGTGCCGAACTGTTTTTGGACTCGAAATCGGTGGGCACTGAGGGTCGCGACGGGGAGGGGAAATTCCTGAAGTGCGTGGTAAAACGGCCGACGGCGAAGGATGAAGTGATCCTGGTTAAGGTGGGGCTGTCCGCAGTCAGCATTGACGGCGCGCTCCGAAATCTGGAGGTGGAAGTCCCGGGCTGGGATTTTGATGGCGCACGACACGCGGCCAATGCAGCGTGGGAAAGAGAGCTGGCCAAGATCACGATTGAGACCAGGCACGCGGATCACAAGAAGATTTTCTATACGGCGCTCTACCACTCGCTTGTGGCGCCAACGTTGTTCAGTGACGTAGACGGTCAGTACCGCGGCATGGATTTGAAGGTTCACCGGTTGCCCGAGGGTGAAAAAAACTACAGCACCTACTCGCTTTGGGATACCTATCGTGCGCTGCATCCTCTTTACACGCTCGTGCAGACCGAAAGACTGCCCGGCATTTTGAACACACTGATTTTGATGGCGGAACAAAGTCCTGCGGGAGTGCCCGTTTGGCCGCTGCAGGCCATCGAAACAGGCTGCATGATCGGCTACCACTCGGCGCCGGTGCTGGCCGAAGCGTACATAAAGGGGATTCACGGTGTTGACTACGCGAAGGCATATCCGCTGTGGCGGAAGCGCGCGATGGACGATGACTATCGAGGACTGGGCTACTACCGCAAGATAGGCTACATTCCGTGCGATCTGGAAGAAGAGGCCGTCAGCAAGACCCTGGAATATGCCTACGACGATTGGGCCGTAGCGCACCTGGCGCTCGCGGCGGGCGCCGAGGACGATTACAGGCTCCTGCTGGCGCGTTCGCGGAATTACAAGAATACTTTCGATTGCTCGATCACCTTTATGCGCGGACGGCTTGCCGACGGCAAGTGGGCTGATCCCTTCGATCCTCGATCGATGGGGCATTCGAAGAAGTGGCGCGATTTCACAGAGAGCAATTCCTGGGAAGCGACCTTTTTGAATCAGCACGATCTCTACGAATACATGAACTTGTTTGGCGGCGAAAGAGGTTTCGTCGAAAAGCTCGACGGGCTGTTCAACGCCAGTTCCGAACTGCCACCGGACGCGCCGCCAGATATCGCCGGAATGGTTGGACAATACGCGCATGGAAACGAACCAGGGCATCACGTGGCCTACATGTATGCGTTTGCAGGTGCGCACTACAAGACGCAATCGCGTGTGCGCATGCTGCTGGAGTCGATGTACACCACCAAGCTCGATGGATTGGCAGGGAATGAAGACTGCGGGCAAATGTCCGCGTGGTACGTGATCAGCGCGCTGGGGTTCTACGCGTTTGATCCAGTCAGCGGGAATTATGTGTTTGGAGGGCCGCTTTTCGACCGCGCCACGGTGCAACTTGGAAATGGCAAAACGCTGGTGATCGAGGCTGTGAGCAATGGGCCGGATCGTCCGTTTGTGCAATCGGTGAAATGGAATGGGAAGCCGTACACGAGGAGTTGGTTCCGTCATGCGGACATCGCGCAGGGTGGAACGTTTGAGATCGAGATGGGCGCAAAGCCGAACGAAAAGTTTGGCGCGGGGCGGGAGGATCGGCCGCCTTCGTTTGCGTGAGGTGCTGAGATCCTTGAAAGTGCTTGAGTGGAGGCAAGGGAGTGATGTCCTTTGAGCAAACAGCAAAGCCGGGCGGTGGTGCGAAGCTTGTGATCCGCAATATCGGATTGCTGCTGAGTGGGGACTTGCAGCGGCCTATTCTTGATGCCGATACGGTGGTGGTCAAGGATGGCCAGATCAGCGCGATTGGCAAAGAGAAAGAACTCGATCGTGAGGGAGTGACTAGGATTATCGATGCAAATGGGACGGCGCTGGTTCCGGGGCTGATCGATAGTCACGTGCACCCAGTGGCGGGGGATTGGACGCCGCGGCAGAACCAGTTGGGATGGATCGATAGCTGCTTGCATGGCGGCGTGACCACGATGATCTCGGCCGGTGAAGTGCATATGCCGGGAAGGCCGAAGGACATTGTGGGCCTGAAAGCGCTGGCCATCACCGCGCAGCGTAGTTTTGCGGCATTGCGCCCAAGCGGGGTGAAAGTGATGGCCGGTGCGCCGGTGATTGAACATGGAATGGTGGAGGAGGATTTTCGTTCGCTCGCGGAAGCGGGAGTGAAGTTGCTCGGCGAGGTCGGGCTAGGGAGCGTGAAAGACGGGCCGACGGCCGGACTGATGGTGGGTTGGGCCCGGAAGCATGGAATACAGAGCACGATTCATACTGGCGGGCCTTCTATTCCAGGTTCGAGCTTGATTGATAAGGATGTGGTGCTGGCGGCGGATGCGGATGTGATTGGGCATGTCAATGGAGGACATACGGCACTGCCTGAGGCGCAGATTCGTGCGCTGTGCGAGGAATCGGAACGAGCCCTGGAAATTGTGCACAACGGGAATGAGCGGGCGGCGCTGTTCACGCTGCGCACGGCAAAAGAGAGCAATCAGTTGCACCGCATTATCCTGGGGACAGACTCTCCGGCTGGGTCAGGCGTGCAGCCGCTCGGGATCCTTCGCGTGATCGCGGCGCTTTCTTCGTTGGGAGAAGTTCCAGCGGAGATCGCGTTTTGTTTTGCTACCGGCAATACGGCACGGATGAGAAAGCTGGATAGCGGCATGATCGAGGTCGGACGCGCCGCAGATTTTGTGTTTATGGACGCGCCCCAGCATTCGGCGGGAAAGACTCTGCTGGAAAGTGTACGATTTGGGGATTTGCCGGGAATTGGGATGACGTTGATTGATGGAGTGGTGCGGAGCGAGCGAAGCAGAAATACGCCGCCGGCGGTGAGGGTGCCGGTGCTGGTGAAGTGATCCTGCTCGACGAATGTAGTTGCAAAAGAACTCCTACCGTCATTCCGAACGGAGTCTGCGAAGTTAGGACTCTCTTTTTTCCTGAGGTCTCGATCCAAGAGAGATTCCTCGCTTTGCCCGGAATGACGAACCAGGTTCTTCTGCAAGCGCTTAGACAGCAAAAGTGGCCGCCAACCTCACAGTCCAAAATTAGCGGAGGCCGTCTTCGCCTTTGATTTGGTCCTTGGTCAGGCCGCCGACGCGCGGGAGCGGTCGGCCGCTATCGGTGACGGCGATCGCCACCAGAATCTCGTTGGCGCGCGGCGCATCGTTCACGCGAATTTCCATGCCATCAAAATGACTGCGAACGAATGCAGCGCCCTTATGTCCGAGGGGAATGTCCAGGGAGACTCCAGGTCCTCCGCGTTTCTTAGACGAAGGAATCAACGCCGCCCCTTTTCCGAGGACCTTTCGAACGGGAGTGCCCAGTTTCGGATGGAGAATCGCGGCGGCGTGTTCGAGTTCGCCATTCTCTCCGACGGCCGCCGCTTTGCCGTAGCTTTCGGCTGTAGGACCAGGGATGCCGAGGGCAGCCACGGCGCGTTCGGTGAGCAGCGCGCCCAATTCTTCACCGATTTCCGTAAGTTTGGTCAGGTCCTGCACAAATTTGCCGGCAAAGGGATTTTCGATGACGGCGGCAGCGGCGGCGCGTCGTGTGGGCGGGCTCACGGGCTGTCCCATTTCGGTGTGAGTTTCTTCGACGACGGTGATGATTTTGCGGATTTTGGATTTCATCGGAGGCCGTCCTGGCCCTTAATTTCGGAAGCTTTCAGGCCGCCGACACGCGCGTGAATGCGAGGGCCCGTGGTCATCACGAGAGCCAGGAGAATTTCGTCAGCGCGAGGGGCGTCGGCGATACCGACTTCCATCGAGTCGAAGTGGCTGCGAACATACGAGGCGTTGATGTGAGTGATGGGCACGTCAAGGCGCGTACCTGGCCCGCCCACTTTCTTGGTGGAAGGAACAATCGCTTTTGCGCCGCCGAGAACTTCGCGCATGGCGTATCCGCCAGGAACGTGCCAGAGAGCGCCATGTTCCAGTTCGCCAACCTGGCCTACGATCGCGCCTTTTCCGTAGCCTTCGACGATTTTCGGATCACCGCCTAGCGCGGCCACGAGTGACTTCGCCATTTCGAGGCCGAGGGGCTTCAGGTCTTCCATGAAGCCGGAAATTTCCGGCGCGTATCTTCCGGAAAAGGGATTGTGAATGACGGCAAGAGCGGCGGCGCGTCGGAGAGGTGTTGCGGCGATGGGCCCGCCTTCGTGAAAGGTCTCTTCGACAGTGACGACACGTTTGCGGACGTTTACTTCTGGCATAGGTGTTCCTCGATGGTGGATCGGAAAGCAGGTTCCGTGCTTAGCTCGGAATGACACGTAAGCGACCTGATACCGTCCCTACAGTTCCGAGTGATTCTGACGCGGCCCTGAAGACAGAGAGCGGCGGCGTGGATCAGGTTGCGTGAGCGGAGTTCGTCCGCCACAGATTGGCCGGCCTTCAGGGCACGGACAATCTCTGCCGCAGAGAGCGGACCCACGCCACGGGTGACGGGTAGATTGAGGAGATCGGAGTCGGGAGCGATCTCGCGGGCGGGGATGCGCAGAACGGCGGGATGGCTGGGCAAGTCGACCGCGTTGGCAATGATTGTGGCGGCGGCGTCGGCTTGCGCAGCCGTTTCGGCGAGGACGGTGACCGCGTCGGCTATTCCGAGAGAGAAACTGCGGCCTCGCCAGCCACTCGTGGCGACACCGCGAACGGGCGAGCCTGAGGAAACTTTGAGAGTGCCGAAAAGCGAGGGCCGCTCAGGCCGTTCGACCATGCCGATGGTGTAGTTTTCACTGGCTGCGAGATGCAGGGCAATATCGCCGCCGTTGTTGACATAAGCGCGGCGCAGACACGCGACTTCGGTCATGGTTGCAAGGACGGCGTCGGCGACTGCGCCCGCAACAGCAGCCATGGGAGTGATGAAACATTGATTGCAATAAGGTGTGACCGCGTCGGCCATGCGCCTTGCGATAGGGCTCACAGGTAGTTCTGCACTGTGAGTCGCCCGGCGGCGAAGAAGCGGGAGTTCCGCGCAGAGTTCCTCAAGAATAGTCACAAAGCGTGCAGCCGCCGCCAGGTAGGCACGGCGAATTTCTGCTTGGTGCCCATCAGCGTCGAGGATCAGGTCGATAGGACCATCGTTCAGATGCAGCCGATGGCCATCGGGGAGAAATCGGATTGTGGCGCGTTCTCTCATTTTCGGGAATCGCCTTCGGTGTCCGGTTTCAGTGGCCAGGGATTCTCCGGCAGGGAGACAAGCTGACGTTGATGTTGTTTTTCACGCAGTACGTCGTCCAGGGGACGGACGTAATCCATGTGGCCGCCGATCGCAGCATAGTCGGTTTTCTTTAGCGTAAATTCGATGGGGGCCACGAGCGCTGGGGTAGGAACGTAGCCGAACGCGTCTTCCGGCATGCGCGAAACGTCCACCATGAAAGTGATGCCGCCGCCAGGCCAAACGTAGGCAGGCGCACCGCCGGACGTGACACGCGTAAGTCGATGCTTCACGGAATCGGTCAGCTTCACGGGGTTTTCCGTTGCGCCCGCGCGGAGCGAGCCACCGGCTCCAGCCATAAAGAGGACGGTGGTAAGCGCGGGTTCGCAATTTTCGCGGATACGTGCGACGGACTCCTGCAACTGCTCGGGCAGTTGTTTCTCGACAGGACGAAGAGATTCGTTCAGTTCGTAGTAGGCAAAATGCTCGCCGGTGGTGCTGACCATCAGAAGGCGCAAACGCGGCCACGCGATTTTAGGCTTGAAGGGCTTGAGGATGGATAGAGGATCGGAAATATTTGTGCCTCCCCACCCTGTTCCCGGTTGTGCCACTTGAAAATAGCGTCCAGCAGTGGACCGGCGTCCCTGAATGGCGATGCCCGTTTCGCGAACGCCAAGCATTTTGCCGGCCTGGTGTTCGGAGAGCACGCCCGTAATGTGGTCATCGACGACGACAACCTCGTCAACTTTGCCGAACCACAGCTTGGCGAACATACCGATGGTGGCAGAGCCACACCCAACGCGCATGCGTTCTTCCGCTTGACCATTCACGACAGGTGCTTTGCCCGCAGCGACAGTGATTTGCGCGCCATCGTCGATGGTCAGCGCGACTTCCTTGCCGTTGCATAAATAAAGCAGAGTCTCGCAAGTGACGCGGCCTTCGTTCTTGGTGCCGCCCGTGAGATGGTGAACTCCGCCGATGGAGAGCATCTGCGAACCGTATTCGGCCGTGGTTACGTGACCGACCGGCTCGCCTTGGGCGCGGACGAGATTGCGCTCTGGACCAAGGTGACGGTCTGTGTCGATCTTCAGTTTCACTCCGCAATAACTGAAGATTCCTTCGGTAACCACGGTGACCATGTCCACACCCTCGACCTCAGAAGAGATAATGAACGGGGCTGGCTTGTAGTCGGGATAGGTCGTGCCCGCGCCGATGGCCGTGACAAAGGTGTCCTTTGATTTCATGAGCGCGCCGTCCCACTCGCCTTCGCGCTCGAGGAAAGGGACAAGCGGGGCGCCCTGGGATTTAGCGCGATCGAGGAGGATGTGGGGATCAACACGCACGAGCCGGCCGTTGAAATTAGCATAGCGATCGCAGGCTCCCGTCTGCCCGAGCTTGATGTAGCAAAGGACGGGGCAGGCGTCGCAGCGAATCGTATCTTTCGGGAGGACTTCCGTCATGCGTCATCCCTCCCGGATTTGCGTTTGGCGAGAAGGGCGGCGCGAACTTTGTCGGGCGTGGCAGGAAGCTTGCGGATGCGGACGCCAGCCGCATCGTAGAGCGCATTGAGAATCGCGGGAGCAGTGGGAATCAGAGCTTGCTCGCCGATGCCTTTGGCGCCGAAAGGACCGAGCGGGGAAGAGTCCTCGATGAGAATGGACTCCACGGGTGGAACATCGCCAATCGTGGGGATGAGATAGTCATGCAGATTTTCGCCTTTGCCGGGAATAAATTCCTCCATGAGCGCCATGCCCAGGCCCTGCGCGATGCCGCCTTCGATCTGGCCTTCTATCAGTGTGGGATTGATCGCGCGGCCAACATCGTGCGCCGCGGTGAGTTTCAGGACTTTCACCGTGCCCAGCTCGAGGTCGACTTCGACTTCGGCGAGGTGCGCGCCAAAACCGTACACAGCATAGGGGATGCCCTGGCCGTTGGCATCAAGAGGCTGAGTGGGAGGATCGTAGGTTACCTCTGCGCTGAAGACGTAGCCGCGCTTGTCGAGAGGGGTCTCGGCTAACGAGATGCATTTTGAAGCCGATTTGTCACAAAGGTGGAGACAGTTATCGGATAGTTCGAGGCTTGTCCTTTCCGGCCAGCCACCCGCGGTCTTCAGGATTTCTTCGCGGAGCTTTCTTCCTGCAAGCATCGCTGCGTTGCCGGTTACGAATGTTTGCCGCGAGGCGGAGGTTTTTCCACAATCCGGCGATACGTCGGTGTCGGCCGGAAGAAGGTCAAAGCGATCCACTGGCACACCAACAGCTTCAGCGCAAATCTGCGTGACAACGGTGAATGAACCCTGGCCGATGTCGACGGCGCCCATGTGAATGGCGATGCGTCCGCTTCGCTGCAAACCAATGCGCATGGTGGAGGGATTGGGAAGAGACGTGTTGCCGCAGCCGTACCACATTCCAGCGACGCCTACGCCACGACGCAGCGTTCCGCCGCCTTCTTGATGGAAGGCTTCGCATTGCTTATGGGCAAGTGTCCAGCGCGGACGCAAAGCTTCGAAACACGCCCGCATGCCGACTCCCGCGCCCAGAACTTGTCCTGTAACGGTGGGACTGTTGTTTTCGAGGGCGTTGAGTATGCGGAACTCGAGTTTGTCCATGCCGAACTTTTCGGCGAGCGCATCGTAAAGCTGCTCTTGCGCAATCGTTCCCTGAGGCACTCCGAAGCCGCGAAAAGCTCCTGCGGGTACGAGATGCGTGTGCACGGCACGCGTGAGCGCGCGATAATGCGGCACTTTATATGGGCCGGAACCATGAATGGGAACACGCGCGGCTACGGTCGGTCCCCAGGAAGCGTAAGCACCGGTATTGAATTCGCCGTCCAGTTCCATGGCGACCAATTTTCCATCCGCGGTGGCCCCGGCGCGGCACTGAATTTTCGAAGGATGTCGCTTTGTAGTGCTGCGAATGGATTCCGTACGGGTGTAAACCATTCTTACTGGCTTGCGGAGATGCCACGCGGCAACGGCGAGAAAGGGCTGCGTGGAAAGGTCCAGTTTGGAGCCGAAGCCGCCGCCAACCGCCGTGGGAATGATTCGAACGGCCTCTTCCGGGATGCATAGGATTGCGGCGATGTCTTTGCGGGTCATATAGGGCGACTGCGTGCAGGACTGAATTTCGATGCGGTCGCCAACACGGCGCGCGAAGCCGGCCTCGGGCTCAATGTACGCGTGTTCGATGAAGCCGGTTTCGTATTCGCCTTCGACGACCACAGCTGCTTGAGCCAAGGCATTCTCAACATCGCCATGGACCACACGTCCACGCACGAGAATATTGTCCGGACGAGTCAGGTGAACGGCAGGTGCACCGGGTTGCTGGGCAGTCGCCGGAGTGAGCAGAGCAGGCAATTCCTCCCAGGTCACCGGAAACTTGGCGGGATCGAAGGTTGCCATTGCGCAAACCTCGCCGGCAACGGCGGCGATCGCTTCTCCGCGATAGCGAGTCTCGCCTACCGCAAACACGGGCTGGTCCGCAAAATCGGGATGAACACCGAAGCAATTTTCTCCCGGGACATCCCGAGCCGTGAAAACCGCATGAAGTCCGGGAGTCTGCTGAATGAATTGGGACAGATCGCCAAAAGAAAATTGCGCATGATCAAAGGGAGAGCGGATGATAGACAAAACCAGAGAGTCCGCGGGCCATTCGTCCGCGCCATAAATGTCTTCGCCAGCGACTTTGCGATGGCCATCAAGGCGAACGATACGCTGGCCGACGGGATTTGTGTCTGAGATTGCCGGAGCCGACGGCCGAGGGCTGTTTGCTTTCATGACTGCGTGGATGATTTTGCGGTAGCCGGTACAACGGCAAAGGACCCCCCCAAGCGCGTCCATAACTTCAGCTTCCGAAGGTGAAGGATTCTGGTGCAGCAACGCAGCAGCAGTGACCAGCATTCCAGGGGTGCAAATGCCGCACTGTGCGGCGCCGTGCTCGAGGAACGATTCCTGGAGAAGGCGAAATTGCGCTGACAATTCGCGCAAACCCTCAATCGTGAGCACTTCGGCGTCCTGAAGCTGTCCAACGGCGATAAGGCAAGCGCAGACGGCTTTCCCGTTCAGCAGAACCGTGCAGGCGCCGCAATCCCCCGCATCGCAACCGACCTTTGTGCCGGTGAGGTGAAACTCCTCGCGCAAAACGGTAGAGAGGCGCGAGCGTGGGTCCGAGAGAATGGGCACGATCTTTCCGTTCAGCGAGAAGCTTAGTTTGGTCAGCGCTTCCATGGATCAACCGACCTTCGACGCACATTCGAGGAGCACGCGACGCACGAGTGTTTGCGCTGCTTCGCGGCGATAGGAAGCCGTGGCGCGCATGTCATCAATCGGGGAAAGCGGCGAAAAGTGCCCGGCGCGAAGAAACTGGAACGCGTCCGGACCGACCGCTAAGCCAACAAGATCTCTTTCCAGTTTTGAAAGTCGAATTGCTTTGGGTGAACAGGAGCCGACACAGATGGCTGCTTCCTGAATACGGCCATCCGGGCCAACAAGCAGATTGGCGGCAACCATGACAATGGAGATGACCAGGTACCGGCGTGCTCCCAGCTTAAGGAAACTGGATGCGGCGTTTTCCCAGCGGCGGGGAATACGGATCGATGTGAGGAGTTCGTCCGGCCGCCGTGCGGTTTTGCGATTGCCCTGGACAAAATCAGCAAGAGGCAGGTTCCGGGCGGTGCCATGTGAAGTTAGTGTAATCTCGGCATCGAGTGCCAGCAAAGCGGCAACGCCGTCCGCGGCCGGAGATGCATTGCAGATGTTGCCGGCCACAGTGGCCTGATTCTGAATCTGGACCGAGCCGATTTCACGCGCGGCGGCACGGAGTCCATCGAAGCCGCGCGGCAAAGAAGCAGCGAGCAGCTCACTCCATGTGGTGCGCGCCCCAATGCAGATATGGCCTGGCGTCACGTGAAGACCTTTAAGCTCGGAGAGAGCCGAAATGTCGAGGACGAGACCTCTCAGTTGGCCGTCGGTGATGGCAGGGAATAGGTCTGTGCCGCCGGAGAGAATTGTCGCGCGAGTCTGCGAAAGGGTTTGTAAGGCTTCGTCGAGCGTGCCAGGTCGCAGAAACAACAGAATCAACTCCTGAAATGGACCTACTCAACACGAGACTGCCGTACGACACGTGAGAGGAGGTACTTACTTCTACAACGGCAAAGGACATTTGTGAAGTGGGTGAAGCGGGACGCAAGTGGCACAAGGAAAAAGTGATCACAAAGATCAGGATAGTTGAGGACGGGATGCGGAAGGGTTATGGCATCCTAATGAGGAATGGCGACCACCGACCAAAGGCTTTCGAGCGGCACGGCTGCGTTCCAGTTCTCCGGTTTCCGCCTTTATCAGATTTCACGGTTTTGCATCGTGTTCTGCACGGAGATGCAGTCCGTGGCTGTGGGTTGGCAAGTCTACGAAATAACCAAGCGGCCGTTGGACCTGGGTCTCACGGGACTGGTGCAGTTCCTTCCCGGTATTTTCCTCTTCTTGCTTGCGGGACATGCCGCGGACTGGTTCGACCGCCGGAAGTTGCTGACGCTCTGCTTCGTTGGTTATAGCTTGTCTTCGGCTCTATTGCTGTTGGTGACGCTGCGCTTCGAACTCCTTCACCGCGCGGAGACCGTCGCGCCGATCTTCGCCATTCTTTTTCTTGTAGGAGTCGTTCGGAGCTTCAGCATGCCGGCCAGCCGGGCCCTGCTGCCTCAGTTGGTGCCAGAAGAACATTTCCAAAGTGCGGTGGCCTGGAATTCGGGGATCTTTCAATGTGCGACGATCCTCGGACCTGCACTCGGTGGGCTCCTATACGCATTCGCAAGGGGTCCGGCCCCCGTTTATGGTGTGGCCTTGTCTGCAGGGGTGCT
>Ga0187772_10000497_pt1 | contig 17675 bp, 19 predicted proteins | sample 0116_SJ02_MP15_2_FD_133137 | JGI IMG/M metagenome (GOLD analysis project Ga0187772, IMG submission 133137) | Tropical peat soil microbial communities from peatlands in Department of Meta, Colombia - 0116_SJ02_MP15_20_MG | ecosystem: Environmental > Terrestrial > Soil > Wetlands > Peat | place... | reverse complement strand
GCCCCTACGCATGGGTAAGGAATCCAGGGTATCTCGGCGAGATTCTCCTTTGGTCGGCTTTCGGCGTGCTGTCGGATAGCCTGATCGTTGCTATCTTGCTCCCGGTGATGTTCGTAACGGTCTACCTCTACAGAATCTCGGCTGAAGAGGCTATGCTGGCCAAGGAGCTGGGGGACGACTACCTCCACTACCAGAAAAGGACGCGCAAGCTCGTTCCTTTTGTCTACTGAAACGCACGACTCGGACCTCGGCCTCGGTTCGCCCCCAGGCATGGATGGTTGCTAGTGCAGTTCTGGCCAAGGGTCATTCGGGACTGCGATGCGCCGGTTGGTTTCGCTAACTCTCAAATAATCACTTGGGGTGCATCTTGACATGGCAGGCATTAACATCGAGGTAGTTAACGAGTGCACGGTCCTCTCTGACGACCAGATTAGAAAGGCCGTCGCCGCTGTCCAGACTCAGGTCCACAGAGACTTCGCTCCGGTTTGGGGAATCGACGCCAGTCTGAGCTTCTTACCCAAGGGGAAAAAGCTACGTCCTGACACCTGGTGGATTGGCATCTTCGACAACTCGGACAAGGCAGGGGCCTTGGGCTACCATGACCTGACCAACAAGGGGCTCCCTGTGGGGAAAGTCTTCGCGGAGAGCGACATCCAGTCAAACAGTTCGTGGACCAACGACCTCAGTCATGAAGTCCTTGAGATGTTAGGGGACCCTGACATCAACCTCGCAGCATACAGGGAGGAGGAGGGGAAGTTGACTTTCTATGCCGTTGAGGTCTGTGATCCCTGCGAGGACGACCCAGACGGGTATCTGATTAGCGGTGTTTTGGTTTCAGACTTCGTTTTCCCGGCTTGGTTCGAGGGATTCCGGAAAGAGGGCTCCACGCAATTCGATTTCAGGAAGCACATCAGCAAGCCGTTCCAGCTCCTCCCGGACGGGTACATTGGCGTCTTTGACCCGTCTTCGCACAAAGGGTGGCACCAGGTGAATGGCAAGATGAATCCGAAGTACCTCACCCGGGCGAAGCTGGGGAGCAGGAGACAGCGCCGGAACATGCCCAGGGAAGAGTGGCAGGTGAGCACAGTCAAGAGAGCGTAGTCTCAAAGAGGCGGGCGGCCACTGGGCGCCAAATAGATTTCGATAAGACAGAGTCTGGAAGGAATAGATAGCGGCAGACCGCTATCTAGCTGTTGGCGAACTTCTGGAAACTGCTCTGGAAGAACGAGAAGGAGTTTTTCGCTTCAGGTCGCGGCGAGTACAGGCATGGTTCATCGTTCGTTGCGGTCTCCTCGATAGCAGAGCAGTACTACTGTGAGTACAAACTCGAGAATGAATTCGCGGTAGGGGAAATCCCCACCGAGACCAAGGATTCGGGCACCGCCCTTCACGACGAGCTGATGCCGATGGAAAAAGTAAGCCAGAAGGAGTTCGCCAAACTCGTCGGCAAGAAAGAGCCGACACTGGCTGTCCTCGGAGTGTGGGGGTCGGCCGGTCGCTTGAAGGTGGTCGGGGTACCGGACCACATTATCTGGTCGGAGGGTAGACCGCTCTGGGTAGTGGAGCTCAAGACCACGAAGGGAGACCCGAACCCGCTCTGGGAAGACCAAGAGAACCAAGTCAGGATATACGGGCTGCTTCTTGACAGGATGGGATTTGACTGCTCGAGGATGCGCCTAGCTGTTGTCAGGCTGAAATCCGACCTGCTGAGCGACGAAGAGAAGAAGGAGTGGATCGTCAAAGTGTCGGCGGCCCTAATGTGGAATGCGGTTCGAGAGCTGGAAACCAAGTATCAGGGCAAGATGAAGGTGCACATGCTAAATCACGACCCAGAGAGGGCGGAAAACGCAGTGCGTAACAGGTCGGGGTACTGGCTCTTCGAAAGGGAACCACTTTCAAGCACGAGCGAGGCGAAGTGTAGGGCCTGTGAATACAACAAGGTTTGTTCCAAGTCTCTCTACGTGGCGACATAGGCTTGCAATTCGTCCTGCGACTGAGAGGGCATCCTCTTGGGGCAGCGCCAAAGTCGAATACTGCGAGGTGCGAGTGAGCGTTTCGTTCTGCCTCCGCTCATCCTGAATCAGGGTTTGGTTACTTCATCGAAAAGAGGTTAAATTAGGGTTGGTTGAACCTCGAAATCAGATGCTTCTGAGCGGGCCTAAAGTCTTCAGTGCGGGCCATAAACGATTGGTGATTGCTATCATGTCGGGGTTGCTTCTGCTTATTCTCGTAAACGGTTCGGCGATGGCCGTGTCTGCCCCTGCCTCGGCACCGGGACGGCTGACGGGTTCGGGCCTTTCTCTCCCTTCAACCATCCCTAGCACCTGGGATGGAGGCATCAACAAGGCGAAGGCGCCGGCATACCCTATGGGCGTCGCTGATTACGGCATAAACGGAGGCAGCTCATATAGTTACAGCACTACCGAATTCGTTTCATGGGCCAATTTTACAGCGCTTACCATCGGGAAGGCTTCCAACGGCTACAACCATGAGATGACAGTGCAGCAGAACCTAGTTGACTATGGAGTAATGGTAGGGACGCACTCCGGAGTCTACTGGGCGCAAGATGTTCCGTACATCTCACAGAGCAAGACACGTTACACCATAGCGATGCTCGACAACATATGGAACTTCTCGTCACCCACTGCCAGCATGACCGCTTCCTCCATTACAGGCAATCTTGGGAGCGGGTGTGCTGTATCAAAGGTTGGAACGTCCGGCGGTATAGGATTCTACTACTGCGAAGGGAGCCAAACGTTCACGACGACGCTTCCGTTCGAGCTGAAGATGACGACCACGACCGGGAGTCTAGGCCCAGGGACATACTCTGGTGATTCGTTCGTGGAATTCACAATCGCCGTCTATCACGGAGCGACATTGCTGGATTCGCTAGCTTTCGACGAGGTAGCCTTCCACTCGACGACGACAAATGCTCCCGCGTTCAACGTCGGCGGGAGGAATCCATTCGGCACCTACAACGACGCGGAGACTGTTTTGTGTGGGCCGGGCGGCGGAAGCACAGTCACCATCTCAGCCATAACAGCTCAGATATCCGAGTCGTACCTGAACGGCACATTGCAACCCATACCTCATGCATACTCATACGGTTACGACACCGCGGAGACAGTGAGTGGTGTGTATCTGACCAAGTTGACAACGAACATAGGGAAGGCTACCCACGGTACAGATAACGCCATTCAACTTTGGTAATTGCGAATCGCCTGCCTTCTGGCCTGTGACCTCCTACCTTCAAACTATGTGGTTCTCGATATCGCCGATTCCCTCGGCTTGAATCCTAACTACATCTCCCCTTTCCAACGTCCTCTTGCGTGATACTCCAACGCCCGAAGGAGTTCCAGTCGAGATGATATCGCCAGGTTCGAGGGTGAGCCTGCTAGAGGCGTGCTCGATGATCTTCGGTACGTCGAAGACCATGTCGGGAGCGCTCCCGGATTGCACTTTTGTTCCGTTGAGGAAGGTCTCCACGTGTAGACTCGCGAAATCGCCCGCCTCGTCAGGCGTCACAATCCATGGGCCAACAGGTGTGGAATGGTCGATGGCTTTGCAGGAAAACCAGTCCTTCATGATGCCCTCGCCTTGGGGCACCCTGAACAGGCTCCGTGCGGACATGTCGTTAACCAGTGTAAAGCCTGCCACGTGTTTCCATGCGTCTTCGCGGCTCACGTTCTTCGTAGGTGATCCGATTACGACGGCGAGTTCGCCTTCGTAGTCCATAATCTGGCTGATGCTGAACCTTGGTATCGGGGTGTACGGCCCAGTCAGGCTTGTGAAGAATTTCGCAAAGAGTATGGGTTCCTGCGTCTTGTCCTCGTGCATCTCCTTGATGTGGCTGTAGTAGTTGACCGCCATACAGAGAATCTTGGAGCTCCTGTCTGCGGGCGGCAGCAGTCTTGTCTGCTCCACTCTGATCTTGGAACCCTCAGAGGCGGCCGTGTTCAAGTTGGCAATGTCAGTTACGAAATCGGCGAACCCTCTGTAGGAAGAGGACAGGTCGGTGGCTGCTCCGTCAGAGTAAATCCCGAACTTCTCGGTCCCGTCTGAGGCAGAATAGCGCGCGAGTTTCACGAAGTTGCCTCCCTTGTGATTCGATAAAAGAATTCCTTGACGTCACGGTGTGCGACTCCACAGGGTCGGTTTAATATTCGGCTTTGACAGGAGGAGAGTTGGCCGTTGAAGCGCGCGACCATCGCCACGACCTGCTTTGCCCTTATCTTGTTCTTGTCACCTCTAGCCGCGTCGAGCCAGGGGGTGGCGGCTGGTGCGCGACGGTATGTTCCGTCGACGTTCTTCGGCCTTTCAGTGGATGGGTTGAACGTGGCATATTCGTGGCCGCTCACAATCCCGCTCGGCACCCTAGGGAAGACCGAAGGGACGGAGTGGAATTGGGTGGAGCCTTCGAATGGGACCTTCGATTGGACCCCTCTCGACAATTCCATCGCGTTCGCCAAGGCTGCAGGTGTCACGACCTTCGTGTACACGTTCTGGTCCACTCCAGAATGGGCGTCTTCCGCACCGACACAGGGCTGCATACTCACCCCGTTGGAAGGAGTCACAGGATGTGCTGCACCCCCAGCGCATATTGGTGACTGGGACAGCTTCGTCAAAGCTGTGGTCACGAGGTATGCCGGCCAAATCCAGTACTTCGAGCTATGGAACGAAGCAAATCTAGCCGAGACTTGGTCTGGGAACGTGACACAGATGCTCACGATGGCGCAGCATGCTTACGAAGACATCAAGTCGATTGACCCCAGCGCTGTCGTGCTCGCTCCATCGTCCTCTCGTGTGGGCATCCTGCCAGTTTCCCCCGGGTGCAATCCTGCCGAGTGTTGGCTGGCCGAGTACCTACAGGCGGGAGGAGGGAAATTCGCTGACGGTTTTGCATTCCATCCCTATGCCTGCCTAGAGAACGACACGGCGTGCGCCCAGTTGGAGATAGGTTGCCCACAAGGTGAAATCCAGATTTGTGCCGGGTCTCCCTTGGAGACCCAAGTGGACGGCGTCCGCTCGATCCTGGCAGCCTACGGCCTTTCGGACAAACCCATCCTGGCCACTGAAGGGGGGTTCCCTTCGGACATCATAGGGCCGGGTCTGCTTGGGACGCCAGAGGAGCAGACGGCCTACGTGTCCCGGTGGTTTGTCATCCAGGCGAGCGAGAACATATCCACTGCAATCTGGTTCTCCGAGTTCAGGCCCCAGGGTGGCTTGCTGGGGTTCGGCACTCCAGCTGCTTCGGCTGAGATCAACCAAGGTTACGACCAGACCTATTCGTGGTTGGCAGGTTCAACGATGGAAGGGCCTTGTTCTCTGTCAAGTACCGGCGTCTGGTCCTGCGCCCTCACTCTTGCAAGTGGAGAACAAGCCCTGATAGTCTTCGCTGATTCAGGCCAGACCCCAGCATCCTACTCGCCGCCGAAAGGCTATGCTGAATTCCAGACCTTGAACGGGAGCACGTTCTCTCTGGGCGGGTTACTGAATGTGGGCATGGAGCCGATTCTTCTGACCCCCCAGATGTCAACTACAACGACGAGTGTATCTACTGCGGCAACACAAACGGCTTCGAATAGTGCCGCCGTCTTAGAATTCCCCTTCCAGCTCCTTGCCACCGTCGCATCCCTCTTGGTGGTGGTTGCATCCTACCTCCTTGTCAGGAGACACTCCCTTTCGCGGTAGGGGCCAGCATTGAAGATCCTGACGTAGTCCTGATTCAATCTCTGACTACTGAGCTCTCGAGAGCACGAGCCATGTTCCTATGCCCTTGGCGCAGAGGACATCTTTCGAATCCCTGATTTCTCCTTCGGCTACAATTGCGGTTCTTCCCGCCCTTATTACCCGACCCAGCACGCGGAATGGTCCGTCGGTAAGCGGCTCCAGGAAGTTCACCTTCAGTTCCATGGTCACTTGGTTCTTCCCCGGGTTGACCGTCATTACGGCCAGCCCGCATGCGTTGTCCAGGGCGGTCATTACCACCCCTCCATGAACCATCCCTCCCCACCTGGTGACCTTCTCGCTCATCGGAAAGCTGAGCTGTACGCTCCCTGACTCCACACTGTCAACCTTCAGGTCGACGTAACGGAAGATACCGTCGTTCTCGAAAGCTTGCTGGACCTGGTTGGCGATGTTTGCGCCGCTCGCCCTCGAGCTCTCAAAGAGCGCCTTGAAACTTCCCGCCTTCTCTACCAAGTTCCGAAAGGACATGTGGCATGGGCCCCATGGGACGAAATATTTACGCTCAAACTCGCGGGCCAGTTCTACAGAGGCCCTCCACATAGTTCGCAAAGGACGCGAGCTCCTCTGTTGCCGAAGCCTCGGCGTCAGCCCTCGGGTGGGTTCTGAAAATCCAGCCCCAGCTCCCCTTCATGTTCACGTCAAGGGAGGCGGTGACCTTCGTACCTTCAGGGCATGCCGTGAAAGAGACCGTCCTCTTCGTTCTGGTGAACCTAGTCTCACCTTCTGATTCTACACTTTCCATCGGACGGAGCCTCAGCTCGCTAACGACCTTGTGGGCACGTCCCTTCGAGGCTGCCTCTACTTCGAGTTGGACGCTGTCCCCCTCCTTCCTAATGATTCTTACCGAGGACGCCTGCTTGGACCACTTGGGCATTGATTCGAAGTCGGTGTATGCCTGATAGGCGGTTTCCAATGACGCTTTGACGATGAAAGATGCCTCGGCGTGCACGTCTAGGAAGAAGGATGGCCGGCCATTAAGAGTTCTCACGATGGTTCTGATTGAGGATCAGCACCTCGCATCCTGGTCACCTAGTTCGAAACTACTAAAGGACAGACCCACGAACGGTAATCGATGGGCTCTGGCGTGCGCATGAAGAAATATGTCGTGAACGCTGGGGCTAGAGCGAAGCTCGACCGCTGGGACCCGGCGGACACCTCGGGGTTCGACGGCGACAAGAAGGACGGAGAGAAGGCCATAGACGCCATCATGAAGAAGCTGGACCCCCTCCAAGAGTTGCTGTACGCCGAACACAAACACAAGGTCCTGATTGTTCTTCAGGGGATGGACTCCGCCGGGAAAGACGCAACCATCAGGCGGGTCTTCGAGGGGGTCAATCCAGAGGGAGTCAGAGTGGCTCACTTCGGGAAACCCTCCCAAGAGGAGCTGGATCACGACTACCTCTGGCGCGCACATAACCAAGTCCCTGCCAAAGGGGAGATAGTGATCTTCAACCGCAGCCACTACGAAAGCGTCCTGGTGGAGAGAGTGCACGGAATTGTTCCGGAGAAGGTATGGAGCAAGAGGTACGGCCAGATAGCGGACTTCGAACGGATGCTCGCCGAGGAGGGGACGACGATTCTGAAATTCTTCCTGCTCATAAGCAAGGAGGAACAGGCGAGGAGGCTGAAGGATAGGCTGGACGATCCGACCAAGCACTGGAAGTTTAGTGTCCTCGATTACGACGAAAGGCCATACTGGAAGGAGTACAAGAGAGCCTATGAGGATGCAATAGAGAAGACTAGTACTGACAAGGCACCGTGGTTCGTCGTCCCCTCGGATCACGGATGGTTCAGGGATCTCGTAGTCGCTCAAGCGATCTTGGAAACCTTGGAGAGCCTCGACATGAAGTACCCCAAGCTGGTTAGGTCGAAACTCTAGGGATCCAACCGGTCTTCGTGTACATTTCAAGGCAGAATCGTGTCCCACCTGCCTGAAGGAAGTGGAAGACGAAGCGGCCAGGAATCAGGGGCCGCTCCGTCCTGGGTGGGTGTTCACTCTGGGGTGGATTAGCCCGTTGTGTTCGAGGATGACGATTCCGGTGTTGATGGGTTGGATGAGGAGGAGTGGCTGCCCATGTTGGGGCAGTTGTGGCCCGAAGGGTAGCTCGATGTGGTCGAGTTCGACGACGAACTGGAAGTAGCGGTTGTTTGCGCGTGAGCTGGTAAGACTGCGAGGAGGCCTACGATTGCAAAGAGCGACAAAGTGGCGACGAGCAAGGCCCCCTTTCTGCTCGTTACTGGGTTGGTGTTCAATTCGATTCACCTCCATTTACAACGTGGCCTCCGGAGTATTTGGAAGATTTCCGAGATGGCTCCATGATTTATCCGGAATCGGTAGTCAATCGTCGCAGGATTCGGGTCAGCGCTCGGCCCACATTCTCTTTCCGCCCTGTATGATTGAGACGTAGCCGTCGCAGAGATCGTCTTCGCCGACAGGGGTTTGGTACTTGATGCAGAAGCCGATATTCGAGAAGGCGGCGCATGTCTCGCAGCTACCGGCAAGGAGGATCTCAGGATGTGTTGTCGGGGCTTTCCTTAGGCGGGGTGGACAGGCTGACAAGGTGGATTCCCTGTCAGTCGTCACAGTTGTTGCGCCATTTCGGAGATAGCCAGTGGGTGACGCCTATGCTGTCATGCACCGGCTCCCAGCCCTCGTATGATCGTTCCTCCTTTCCTGCCTTCGCATTCTCCATGAAGCCTTGGAATCTGGTCCGCGGGTATTAGGCGCTTGCAGAAAGAAAGTTAGTGGAAGGGAGAGGGTGAGCGAAACTGCGTTCGGCCCCGAGCAAGGTAGAAGATTTGGAGCACAGAAACAACCACCCAGACCACCGCCAGGACGATGATTAGGTACCAGAGGTCCCAGGTCCGTCCGGTCAGGAAGTTGATGACGAAGAGTAGGATGATGACAGTCCCGAGCACCATCCTAAGGATTCGCAGGGCGAAAAAGCCTCCCATGGGTCGCTGAGATCCCCCATGTCCACCGCCGCTCTGCCACCTCTGCTCGAACTCCCTGAACCTTTCCTCGTTCAGGTAGTACTTCTCCCCCACAGCCACGAAGATGCCCGTCTGGCCGAGGCGCCTTTTCATCGCCTGCTCGAACCGCTCGTGGACGTCAAGTTCCTGGGCCGTGAGGGCTCTTTCGGGGCTCGTCGCTCCCTTTTCACGGAACTTCTGGGCGAGGGCCTGAATCCACTCTCTCCATTGCCCTCGCTGTTCGTACATCAGAACCGCCTCTGCAAGGACGGCAACTACTTCTGGCTCGCTTCTTCTGCGTACACCGAGTCGTAGTTCTCCTTCTTGGGAACTATGCAGATGAACTCCGCGTTCCCTCTGCCGGTGTTCTCGTACCAGTGCGGTGTCCCGGCTGGGATGTACACCGAATCTCCCGCCTTGACCGTGTGAACCTTTGCACCGATTCCTATCCTGTATCTCCCCTTCAACACGTACTGCTCGTGCTCGATGTCAGGGTGGTAGTGCTTGGGGATGCTCCCACCCGGCTTGATGGTGAACTTCCGCATCTCGAAATTCGGTGCGCCGTCGCGCCTGTCCACTAGCCATTCGATTTCTGTCTTGACGGCTCGGTCCACCTTCTGGGGTTTCACTGTACCTTCAGGCTTGATCGACATGGTAAGCTGTTCGCTCCGTCGCTCCTGCTTTAAGAGAATCGCTCCTTCCTGCCGGGGCAAGCGTTAATTCTGCGCCCCTTCCACACATCGGAGGCGCCTTGGTGGACACGGCAAAAGGCAGAGAGGACATGACACGTCTGGCGTCGCGCCTTGTTCAGGCCGACAATCGCATTGTGCGCGTGCTCGTGATTGGCAGGACGGGAGAATTATGGGCAGTAAAGGATGGCAAGCCGATTCCGCGTGGAGCCCGACCTCCCCCCAACGAGTTGATCAGAAGGGCGAGTGCATTCGCAGTAGCCTATGGGGCAGCCGAAGGCGCGACGAAGTATCTGGGGAAAATGCACTACACGGTCCTCGCCTACGAGGGATACAAAGTCATGCTTGTGATGATTCCGAATGAAGACGTCTTGGTGAGCATCAGGCTCCCGAGAGATGTGCATGCCGAGGAAATTTACCAAAAAGTAATCCGGCATTGGGAGCCTAGCCCTACATGAGAGCCCGCTGTGAAAGACTTGGGTCTCCCATTTCGCTAACAGTCATGAGGATATGAAAGATAACCAATCAAAGCAAAAGAGTGGTCGCCAGTCGATAATCGGCTGCTCTAATCGTACGACGCCTGCAAGCTAACGTGTTGCGATGATTCTTTAGCATTTAGGGTATAGATCCGAGATTCAGGACGAAATGCCCTGCCCGCCCATCGGCTGATTAGCAGGGGATACCAGAAGTAGAGCGTCATCCGTCACAGGGGTCGCCTTCCCGAAGCGATGGCGAGGAATCGGGACTAGGCCGATGGATGAAAGCTGCTCCCGTACCTCTCAGAGTAGACGAGCTCTTCGAGTGGCTTCCTCGACTTCTTCCCTCTGATTTTCCGGACCGGGTAGCCGAAACCGAGGACGGCTGCGGGCTTGAGCTCAGGAGGGACGCCGAAATCTCGTCGCAATTCAGGTTCTCTTATTCCTGTAAAGAGCCTAGAGACAACTCCGAAGTTCCAGGCAGCCAGTTGCATGTCTTGGAGCACTCTTCCCGCGTCGATGGTCGATCCCGGCACCTTGGGATCGATGTTGATGATGACCGCAAAATCGGCGCCCTTCACCCAGGGGCCTGTCGTGCCATCCTGTGCCAGCGTTGCCAGGTGCTGAGGGTCTTGCACTAGGATGAAGCGCCAGTGCTGCGTGTTCATGGAGGAACCGGTGAACCGCGCCGCTTGCATAATCCTGGTCTTGGTCTTGTCATCGACATGTCTCCTATCGAACTCCCGAACGTCCAGCTTGGTTACTATCGCTTCGTAGGTGTCCATGCTACACCAGGCCGCTCGCGTTGGTGATTAGTCTTGCTGTCCGAATAGGGTTGACCTAGGGACTGCCGGCTCTTGCAGCCATCTCGCGGTGGAGGCGACACGCTTCGCCGTGAAAGGGACAGATTCTGGATGGCCGAAGCCCTACTGAAAGATACCTCGTGAACCCGTCCGGGAACACGGTGACGACTGTCCTGAATCTGTGGGATAGTTCCTTGGCTGCAAGGAAATTAGCTCCTGAAGATACACCAACGCAGTATCCGAAGTTTTCGGCGAGGTACATCGACACCTTCATGGCGTCTTCAGTCTTGACGTGGACGACTTCGCGAATTTCAGGACTGATGCCTCCCTTCTTGTCCTTGACTATCGATGGGACAAAACCGTCACCAATCCCTTCGATGCCGTGATGCCCTGCGTCACCACCCGTCATCACGGGAGACTCGGCTGGTTCTACGGCGGCGACATAGAGGTTCGGGTTGGTCTCTTTCAGGGCCCTGGCGATGCCCATGAGCGTCCCACCTGTCCCCACGCCGGCTACAACTGCGTCAGCAACAGTGGACTCGGTGCGCAACTGGCTGATGATCTCCTGGCCGGTTGTGCGATAGTGGCACTCTGGGTTGAGCAGGTTCGAAAACTGGTCTGTCGTGAAACAATGCTGTTCCCGTACCATGGCGTCCCTGATGCCCACTGCTTCGATGAAGCTCCCCTCCGCAGAGCAGAGGACGAGATTCGCACCGAAGCTACGGATGAGCTGCTTCCTCTCCTCGGTCATGTCCTCGGGCATGATGATGGTTACATCGTACCCTTTCTCCCTCCCGAAGTAGCTCAGTGAAATGCCTGTGTTACCACTTGTTGCCTCCACTACTGTGGTTCCCCTTCGAAGGAAACCCCGCTTCTCGCTTTCGTCCAGGATGTACTTCACCATGCGGTCTTTGATGCTTCCAGTAGGATTGACGCACTCTAGTTTCGCGTAGACGCCATCGAGCCTCACGAGAGGTGTGTTTCCCACTGGTGCTGACTTCGCGGTGTTCGTGGACCGGCCCACCGTAGACGTAAAGTGGGCGTCCAAAGGCCAGCCTCATGAGGATTGCGGGTCTCTCTGAGCAATAGACGCGTCCGACGGAAGGGCCCAGGAGCTAGCCGCTTCTGACTATGTAGTCGCCGGTCTCGGAATCCTTCAGGTAGATGGCCCTCCATGGGCACGACTCGGCTGCGCGCCGGAGCCTGTCGAGATTCACGAGTTTCTCATCGGCATCGGCTATCCCTAGGGGCTCGGCACCGATCTGCTGCCTCTCGAGCGAAAAGTGTTCGGGGGCGAGCACCGCACAGAACCCGGTCCCGAGGCAGAGATCCTCCACAATTCCGGCCTTCAGTTTCTTTCCTTCTGTGGTCGTTATGTCAACCTCCCCTCTCTTCTGCAGGTTGGCCTTCCTTATGTCGGGGTTGCGGATGATGGTGTCAGAGAGAGACTCCCCTGACCTCTTCGCGTTATTGAGCATCCTGTACGCCTTGTCGTTCAGCTCGACATTCTGTGGCATGGCTGCTCCAGTCTTGGGCTGTTTCGCTATTTATTCTTGCGAAGCGTCGACGCGTGAACGTTGAGCATTCTGGGCCCGCGACCAAGACTTAACAGCGGCCAGGCGGTTCCGTTTGATATGGTAAATGTGTCGAAGACCAAGTCTCTATTCTCAGAAGCGAATGTCCCGCCGGGTGGCACCTGTCTCTCTTCCTTCGTCGTTGTATCAAACGGGGCCGGGATACTGGTAGGAAAGATGGCCAGACCCGAGATCTGGATAGAGAGGTTCCTGGTTGGACCGAAGTTCGCGCCCGTTTACACGGAGGGCGGCAAATATGTCCTGCCCGCAAGGCATCTTCATTGGTACGAGTCTCCGCTGGACGCTGCGCACAGCGTGTTGCGCGACCAAGTCGGACTGAAGGTCCCGAAGAGTAGGATTACCTTGCTGGAAGTACAGTCGCATGTGTCAGGGGACGTCGGCTCCGAAAAAGAGCCGCCGCACTGGGACATCTGTTTCGTTTACCAGACGCGGATACCGGCAAAGGTGGGAGCGGAAGTCGAGCGGCCTGAATGGTTCGGCGAACTTGTCTACAAGCGTCTCGGCAGCCTCGAAAATAGCGACTTCGCTCGGGGTCATGGGGACGTGCTCGAAGCGGCGAGATTGATAGGTCCAAAGCGAAATCGAAGGAAGAGCTAGACCCTAGTCCCCGCCGACCAAAAACCAATTGCGGATTGCAGCGCAGCCGCAGCGGGGTCGTTCTCATGGGTGAGAGACATGTTTCTGCTTGAAATACGGCAGGGGCCTGGATTTGAAGGACAGCTGTGCCCAGCACCAGAAAAGCCGCCGCGATAGGGGTCCCCATCGTCGTTCTGCTGCTCCTAGGATTTTTTGGTGCTGCGTACCTCTTGTCCGCGGCTCTGGGACTCCCCCAGTCCCTGGGGCTGCCTACCGCTGTGCGAGTGGGCGGGGGCATCCTCGTCGTGGCGGGGACCACCCTGGCGGCTTGGATGTTCGCCAGCAGGAAGCCCTCGGACGTCGTCGTGTCCACTTACATCACCTTCAGCAAGCTGTTCAAGCGTGTGTCCTTCGCAGAGAGGGCGGGACGGACAGAGCCCTTGGTCGTAAGCGGCCCGCAGAAGTACGTTAGAAGCCCACTTTACCTTGGCGTCATTGTCATGGTTCTCGGCTGGGCCGTTCTGTCTACCAGTACGTTCGTCTTCCTAGGGACCCTGATTCTGCTATTCTGGTTTGGGGCTGTCCTAATCCCGTTCGAGGAAAAGGAGCTGAAGACCCTCTTTGGGGACGAATGGGTAGGATACGCCGAGGGAACACCGATGTTGATTCCCTTCACCAAGCGGAAGAAGCCACCGAGTTAGCTTTGGGGCGCTAACGGAGTCGGATCTACATCTTCGGGGTTTGCCTGGTCTTGCCGAGCCCTGCAGGCGCCAAGTTGAACTGGATTGTCTTCAAACGTGTCATCTCATCAATGCTGTACCCCACTCCCTCCCGTCCGATTCCCGAGTCCTTGTTCCCCCCGAAGGGAAAATAACCAACGCCGTGCGCGGGAGCGTCATTAACGGTGACCGAGCCTTCCTCCAGCGCCTTGGTCACCCTCCATGCCGTGTAGAAGCTATTCGTGAACACGCAGGAGTCCAGCCCGTACCTCGATTCGTTCGTCAACTCGATGGCCTCATCGAGGGTCTTTACCCTGATGACAGTCACTACCGGGCCGAACGTCTCCTCAATCGAAATCTGGGCGCCCGGTGGGACGTGGTCCAGTATTGTAGGCTCGAAGTAGCACCCCCTATGTCTCCCGCCACGGACGAGCTTGCACCCCCTCGAAACTGCGTCGTCCACCAGAGCCTGGACCCGTTCGGCTGCTTCTTGATTGATTAGTGGCCCCATGTTGTTGCTTTCCTTTCTAGGATCTCCCATCCTCCACGAGGCAAGATCACTTACGAGCAGGCTCATGAACCGCCCGGCGACGGCGTCTTCGACGAAAACTCTGCTGATTGCGTCGCACCTCTGGCCCGAGTACTTCAGGCATCCTTCAAGGACCTTCTTAGACGCGAGCCTCAAATCCGCGTCTCGTGCCACAATCGCCGCCCCTTTGCCCCCGAGCTCCAGGTGGAGCTTCTTCATCCCGGCGAGCGAGGCCACATGCTTTCCAACGGCTGTGCTTCCCGTCAGGGTAATCATCTTGATCTTGTCATGGCTGACCAGACGGTCCCCAACCTTCGCTCCCTCGCCAGTAATCACGTTGACTGCACCGCTTGGGATTCCTGCCTCTTCGAGCACGCGGGTCAGAAGTAACGCGACCAAAGGATCGTCGCTGGCAGGCTTGATGACCACAGTATTCCCAGCGACCAGCGCCGGAATCACCTTAGCGACCACAGAGAAGAGGGGGTAGTTGAAAGGGCTGATGCACGCGATTGCACCAAGAGACTCGTGGACGACGAGGGCGAACTTGGCCATGGTGTCCTCCGACCAGTCTCCCGGTATGTACTCGCCGAAGACGCTCCTTGCCTCTTCCATCGTCATCTTGATCCTGTTTAGAGAGGCCATCACCTCTCCCGTCGCGCTGCTCCGGGTCTTTCCGGCTTCGAGCACGAGAGTGGACACGAAGTCTTCCTTGCGGTCTCTCATTATGTGCCGGGCGCTGTTCAGCATGTCAATCCTGTCGATGGCGGGTATATCCCGCATTGATTTTCTCGCATGGTCGGCTGCATCGACGGCCTTGTCCACGTCCTCTATGGTTGCGGCTTGGACCTTCGCAATGACGGAGTTGTCGATGGGCGTGTCTACCTCAATACAACGATGGTCGCCAGATTCAAGCCACCTTCCACCGATGAACTGCTTGAAGATAGGAACACCACGCTTCTCGCTGTAGCATTCAGAGAAGAGGTCAGAAAGGTTCAGTCTGATAGGTGGCTTCACGGCAGCTTCGGAGAAGTGTGGTTAGGTGAATAAAGTTATTCTGGGCGCGCCTGAGAGTTCTAGGAGGGTCCAGTAGTTAAGCTGCGACCATGATTTCAATCACATGAAGGCTTCAAGAGAATTGGGTACGGGCTCTGGTTTCCAGACCATCATGTCCTCCTTCGGTTCCATCCCATGCTCTCGGATCAGCCTAGACAATTTGGTGGCAACATCTGCCTGTCCGACCAGCGCGTCTTTGGCGCTGGCACCGCAAGCAGCCTCGAACATCAGCCTCGATTCCTCGTAGCCCGCAAACCTGAGTATGTTGAAAGAGACCGACGACACGCCTGCGTCGCTAAGCTCCTCGAAGAGTTCGTCCAGGTCCACCATAATGATGCCAGGGATCACGGGAGCGAGCGAGACCCAAGTGGATATTCCTGATCTCGCTAGCTTCCTCAGAGTGTCTATCCTCCTCTGGAGCGGGGGGACCCCTGGCTCGAAGCGTCTAACGGGAACAGTGGTTATCGACATGCCAACCCTCACCCAGGCCAGCTTCGTCAGGATATCGAGGTCTCTGAGGACTAGGGGAGACCTTGTCAGGATTGAGACGGGGAACCCCCTCATTCTTAGAACTTCGAGACAGCGGCGGGTGACTTTGTACTTCGCTTCAACAGGTTGATAGGGGTCAGAGGCGCTCGAGAGGAACACCTGGCCCCTCCTCAGACCACTAAGCTCTTTTTCGAGCACCTGTGGAGCGTTGATTTTGACATCGACGTAGGTCCCCCACCTTCTCTCGTCGTGTGTGAGCGAGGGGGCGTAGCAGTAGACGCAGCCGTGTGTACACCCCTTGTAGAGGTTGGCAGTGTAACCTGTCGAGTCCCTATATGCGAGGTCGTGGATGAGTGTGTTGCATCTGACCTGACGGATAGTTATCCTGGGGCTTGCAGAGCAATCGCTTTCGGGTGCAGGTTGGAGTAGGGTCTGGGGCAATCGCGCAGCCGAGGAGCTCCGGACATATTAGCTGCGAAACATCGAGGGGATCCTTAGGGGGCAGAGTTTCGTGAAAGTGAAGGAGTGCGAGGCCTTGCGAACCTTATGAGCAGCTACTCAAGGCGTAGAGGCGATTGAAGATAGACCATTGCGAGTTCCCTGAGGACCGTCTCTACGACGTAGAAAGGGGGACCTGGATCAGACCTGATGGAGACTTGGTCCGGGTGGGGATAACAAGCATCCTCTCCTGGTCCTACGGCGCGTTCTCCTCGGTCGCCTTCAGAAGTACCGGGACTTCGCTGAGCATAGGACAGGTGATGGGCACGCTGGAGGGGTCAAAACACTTCGATGTATTCCGCGCACCTGTCTCGGGGACTCTTTCGAAAGTCAACGAACGAATCACCGAAGACCCGGGGATTCTGAACAGGGACCCCTATGGTGACGGTTGGTACGCCGAGATCAAGTTGGGGAACCCGGTCGAGCTCTCGTCTCTAGGGATGCTCCCGCAGGTAGTACAGCGAATTGTGCAGATTCTTAAGGAGCGCAACGTCCATTGCTATGCCGCCTTCCCTGACCTCCAGTTGTTCGATATGGGAGTGGAGTGCCAAGCCGTGCTGGTTCAGCTCAACCAAATAATGGAGCGGAGCACTCCGGGAACCGTCGTGCTCGTCGTTTCCGACGACAAGACAGCTGAGATTGAAATGCAGAGGTGGTCGGACCAGACGGGAAACCCAATCGTCGATGACCGCAAAGAAGGAGATCTTTTCCACTTTGTGGTCCGGAAGAGATGAGTGTCTACTTTTCTATCGGATATAGGATCGAGTTTCCCCACTCGGTCCAAGACCCGTCGTAGTTCTTCACGTCGGGGAATCCGAGGAGGTATTTCAGGACGAACCAGGTGTGCGACGAACGTTCGCCAATCCTGCAGTAAGTTATGACCCCTTTGCCCTTGTCGATGCCCTTCGAAGCGTATAGCTGCTCCAGTTCGGCCTTGGTCTTGAAGGTCCCGTCCGCGTCGTTAACCGCCAGACCCCAGGGGATGTTCTTGGCACCAGGGATGTGCCCCCCTCTCTGCGCCTGCTCGTTCGGATACTCCGGAGGCGCCGTGACTTCGCCTGAGAACTCCTTCGGACCGCGCACGTCCACGAGTGCCCTTTTCGGGTTGGCGATAGCAGTCCTCACCTCTTCCCGGTAGGCTCTGACCCTCACGTCAGGGCTGGTGACTTCGAAGGTGGTCGGCATGTAGACGGGAACTTCTTTCGTGAGCGGCCGGTCTTCAATCAGCCACTTCTTCCGGCCCCCGTCCATCAGCTTGACGTTCTCCAACCTATAGTACTTCAGGTCCCAGAACGCGTAGGCGGCGAACCAGTTGTTGAAGTCGCCATAGAGAACGACTGTGGTGTCATGAGAGACGCCGCTCCTTGCCATGAGCGACTCTAGCTGTTCCTTTGACAGTATGTCCCTGGTCACCGGGTCGTTCATGTCCTTCTTCCAGTCGAAAATCACCGCGCCTGGGATGTGCCCCTGGTTGTAGTTCGAAGCCGGGTCGTAGTCCACCTCTGCGATGCGCATGTTGGGGTCTTG
>Ga0187772_10000496_pt1 | contig 17722 bp, 12 predicted proteins | sample 0116_SJ02_MP15_2_FD_133137 | JGI IMG/M metagenome (GOLD analysis project Ga0187772, IMG submission 133137) | Tropical peat soil microbial communities from peatlands in Department of Meta, Colombia - 0116_SJ02_MP15_20_MG | ecosystem: Environmental > Terrestrial > Soil > Wetlands > Peat | place... | reverse complement strand
GCTGAGGCCGGCAATCCAGGCAGTCATCTCCCGCCCGGCCATGAAGAAGTCTTCGCCGGTGTTGGCCTGCTCCTTGAGATAGAAACCTATAGCCAGGACCAGAGCGAAATAGAAGATGATGATGACCAGATCGATTTGTGATAAATGAACCAGCCGCGGAGCTCTTGCGAAAGCCAGTACAGGAGTCATTCCTTTGCCCTCGCCTGGCCGTAATAAGCATTTTTGCCGTGTTTCCTCAGAAAATGACGGTCGTGGAGGACTTGACCGATGGAATTCGCTCGTGAATTGATGACGACGGTAAGATATGCTAGTCGCGCCGCAGACTCTAACATCCATGCGTTTTCCGCGGCTTTTCGCGGGTCTGGGCCCCAGGCAAACGGCCCGTGGTTCGCTACCAGCACTGCAGGGACCGCCATGGGATCTATTTTTTCAAATGCGCGGACAATCGCCACGCCGGTATTAGCTTCATACTCACCATTGATTTCGGCATCGCTCATGGGTTCTGTCAGTGGAATAGGACCGTGAAAATAGTCGGCATGCGTTGTGCCAAAACAGGGGATCGACTTGCGCGCCTGTGCCCAGGCCGTGGCATGCTCCGAATGCGTGTGGGCGATTCCGCCGATGGCAGGGAAAGCGCGATAGAGTGCAGCATGTGTGGGAAGATCCGAGGACGGGCGCAAGGTACCTTCGACGACCTTACCTTGCATGTCGGTCACAACCAGGTGTTGCGGCTTCATCTTTTCATAAGGAACACCGCTCGGCTTAATGACAATCAAGCCTTCGTCGCGAGCTACCCCACTGGCGTTGCCAAAAGTAGATAGGACAAGCCCTCTTCGGACCAACTCCAAATTGGCTTCAAGCACTTCTTCTCGCAGATTTGTCAGCCGCATTACCCCTCGACTCCCAATCGCTTTGGGAAATGTGAGCACCGCTGAACTTTCCTCGACCGATCCTTACAGATAACCAAATAAAACTGACCATCGATTTCGGAACTCCTTATTTCCGAGCTGAAAAGCGGAAGACTGTTGTCGACCGATATGTTTGGCCTGCCTTCAATGTCGTCGAAGGAAAATTCGGGTGATTTGGCGAATCCGGGAAATGCTGAGTTTCCAGGCAGAAACCAGTGCGGTGCGCATACAACTGTCCGTCCTTGCCGCGCACCGTACCATCCAGAAAGTTCCCGCTGTAAAACTGGATTCCTGGCTCAGTGGTCAGCACCTCCAGAACTCGCCCGCTGCTCGGTTCAAAAACTGTCGCGGCAAGCTGCACATTGCTGTTAGGAGTTTTCTCCAGAACCCAGTTATGGTCATACCCCCGCCCGAACTTGAGCTGCTCATTATCTTGATTAATGTGGGCACCAATCGCAGTAGGCTTGCTGAAATCGAAGGGACTGTCTTCCACTGTCTGCAATGCCCCGGTCGGGATCAGGCGCGCATCGACGGGAGTAAATTTCGAAGCATGCAAGAGCAACTGGTGACTCAGGATTTCGCTGTTCGCCACACCGGACAAATTGAAGTAACTGTGATTCGTAAGATTGACGACGGTATCCTTGTCCGTTGTGGCCGAGTAGTCTATTTGCAATTCGCTTCGATCCAGAGGAAGCGTGTAAGTGACCTTCACCTGCAGCGTTCCAGGGAAGCCTTCTTCACCATCTTGACTGGTGTAGTTCAGCTCGAGAACATAGGCATCGTCTCGTGAGTGATCCACGCCAGTCCACACGCGCTTGTTGAACCCTCGGGTGCCTCCATGGAGGCAGTTAGGACCGTCGTTCGTCGGCAAATGAAATACGACCCCATCGAGCGCGAATTGCCCTCCGGCGATTCGGTTGCCATAGCGCCCAATGGTGGCGCCAAAGTACGATTTATCCTTCTCATACCCGTCAAGAGTGTCGTACCCAAGAACGAGATCTCCCATCTTACCGTTGCGATCCGGGGCCTGAATGGAGACAAGCGTCGCGCCATAACTGATCACAACCGCTTCTATGCCCTTATTGTTCCTCAGGACATAGCGATACACGGTCTCTCCGGTCGTGGTCTTTCCAAAATTCGAAAAATGGATTCTCCGCTCCGCCGCATTGGTCTGGAAACAAGAAGAAACGGTTAAAAACACGAGAATAGCCAAAAGGATGGTAGGTGGTCGAATCATCATGGCCCTCGAACCCGCGGGCTGCACCATTTAGAAACCCGCCTGAAGGAGGTAAACGTTTACCATGCTTCGCCTCACTACGCAAGAGACTTTGCGTCAGCCCTTTAGCCCTACCCAACCAGTCTCCATGATGGAAGGCTTTATCCCTTTGCTACGGAGTTGGCAGATACTCGGGATAGCGTATACTGAATTCTAGACTTAATTATTTCAGGCGAGGACTTGTGGACATTCGCGATGTCGCCCGGCGGGCTAAAGTATCGACTGCAACCGTGTCGCGCACGATCAATCAAGTAGCGACCGTAGACGCCCAGTTGGCGAAACGCGTCTGGAAGGCAATCGCCGAGCTTGGCTATTATCCCAACCGTTCGGCGCGCACTTTGGTCTCTGGACGCAGCCGCGTTTTCGGTCTGATTGTTTCGGAGATCACCAATCCATTCTTCCCGGAAATCGTCCAAACGTTTGAAACCCTGGCCGTCGGGCAGGACTATGAAATTCTTCTGACATCGACAATTCATGACCCAAAGCGCATGGAACTCGCAGTTCGCAGGATGATTGAGAGTCGGGTGGATGGAGTCGCCATTCTTACGTTCGGAATGGAGGACTATTTGTTGGAACATCTCCGTTTCCGGAATTTGCCGCTGGTCTTTGTGGACATCGGCCCGAAGGCCCCGCGCGTCAGCAACATTCGTGTGGACTATATCGATGGAATTCGCCAAGCCGTGCAACATTTGGCAGCACTGCGGCATCAACGGATCGGTTTTGTTACAGGCCCCCTCCGACTCCGATCTGCGGTTGCGCGTAGGGACGCGTTCGAAGCGTCCATGCGGGAAATCGGATTGCCGGTGAGGCCGGAGTATATCGTCCAGGGTAACCATCGGCTCGACGGGGGGAAAAAGGCATTGCAGGAGCTTTCCCAGGTCCCCAAACGCCCGACGGCACTCATTTGCTCGAATGACATGACCGCGATTGGCGTGATGAGAGAAGCATTTGACCTTGGGATCAAAGTGCCTGATGATCTGTCAGTTGTCGGATTTGACGATATCCGCATGGCGGAGTTCTTAACTCCCCCTCTAACCACGGTGCAAATGTCGCAATCAGAATTGGCCAGGCTTGCATTTGAAGCCCTTCTCAAAGAGGTGACGAGAGAAACCCCTGCGCCTGAAGGCACCGAATACGTTCTCAAGACGCGTTTGGTTCTAAGAAGTTCGACGACATTTCCATCAAACCACAATCAGGCGAAACCGCGATCGAACTTTACGCGAACCGTTCGGCCCGTTGCCGGTCACAAAACCTAGCCCGTTCCGATTCTCAATCATTTGTACGCGTCAGCGCTGTAGATCAATGCGAGTCGCGTGCCACGCGGGCACCGCTACGACCCACCAGGAAGTCAAGGTCCGCGCCCTTATCCGCTTGCAGAACATGTTCGGCGTACAGTTTCAACCAGCCGCGATCGGGAAGAGGTGGAGGTGTCCATTTTGCCCGACGGCCAGCGAGTGTTTCATCATCGACCTCCAGACGAAGCAGCCGCTTGGGAACGTCGAGTGTGATCATGTCTCCGGAACGCACCAAGGCCAGTGGACCACCAGCAGCAGCTTCGGGCGAGATGTGTAGAACCACTGTCCCATACGCAGTGCCGCTCATCCGGGCGTCAGAGATGCGGACCACATCTGTTATGCCTCTACGGAGCAGCTTGGGGGGCAAGAGCATGTTGCCGACCTCCGCCATACCTGGATAGCCGCGGGGGCCGCAATTCTTGAGGACCATGACACAAGTTTCGTCAATGTCCATCGCCTCGTCGTTTATCCGGGAGTGGAAATCCTCGATCGTTTCGAACACCACTGCACGCCCACGATGCTGCGACAGGTGCGAACTCGCGGCGGACGGCTTAATCACAGCGCCATCCGGCGCTAAATTGCCACGCAGGACTGCGATTCCCGCGCTTGCCTTGTATGGTTCAGCGAAGCGACGAATCACTACGCGATTCCAACAGGGGGCGTCGGCCACGTTCTTCCAGATCGACTGTCCATTCACTGTCAGCGCATCTCGACACAGCACATTGGCTTCCCCGAGTTCTCGAAGTACCGCAGGCAATCCTCCGGCGTAGAAGAAATCTTCCATAAGGTAGCTGCCCGAAGGCTGAATGTCGACCAGGCATGGCAGAGAAGATCCCAACCGATCGAAATCATTCAGGCATAGCGGAACACCAATACGCCCGGCAATCGCAATCAAATGAATTACCGCGTTAGTCGATCCGCCAATGGCGGCGTTGGCGAAAATTGCGTTCTCGAAGGCCTGGCGGTTGAGTATCCGCGAAATGCAAAGATCGTCCCGCACCATTTGCACGATACGCCGGCCCGTCATCTGAGCGAGGGTATTGCGGCGTGCATCGACCGCCGGGATGGCAGCATTGCCGGGCAAGCTCATACCTAGCGCTTCGACCATGCTGGCCATGGTTGAAGCCGTACCCATGGTCATGCAGTGTCCTTTGGAGCGGTGCATGCAACTTTCCGCTTCAAAGTAATCCTCCGGCTTCATTTCCCCCGCGCGGAGCTGATCCGTCATTTGCCATAGGCCGGTTCCCGATCCCAAATCCCTCCCCCGATATTTCCCAGAAAGCATGGGACCACCCGAAAGGCCGATAGTGGGCAAATCGCAGGACGCGGCTCCCATCAGCAGCGATGGTGTGGTCTTATCGCAACCCATGAGCAGAACCACTCCATCGATCGGATTGCCGCGAATCGACTCTTCCACATCCATGCTGGCGAGGTTGCGGAACAACATGGCGGTTGGGCGCAATTGGGTCTCTCCCAAGGACATGACCGGGAATTCCAGAGGAAAACCGCCTGCCTCCCACACACCATGTTTCACGAATTCTGCGAGCTCTCGAAAATGAGCGTTACAAGGCGTTAGTTCCGACCAGGTGTTACAAATTCCGATCACTGGCCGGCCATCAAAGAGGTCGAGTGGCCAGCCCTGGTTCTTCATCCAGCTCCGGTACAGGAAACCATCACGATCTTTTCGGCCGAACCATTCTTGGCTGCGCAGATTCTTCATTCTTGATCCTCAGGGCTGTGGCATCCTGCCAGATGACTGCTCCTGGCCCGCCGATCATAGCCCAAATTCAGAGAGTAAGCGTAATCTCACGATCTAGGATTTGCTTGACGGAAAGCGAAGGACGGAAGATGATCTCGATGCCTCGCGCCACTTTCAATGGCTTCGAAGAAGTAACTCGGTTGATCTTTTTGAGAATTCGACCCGACGCTCCTAGGAACGGCAGTGATTAATTATAAGATTGCGGTCATTGAAGGAGATGGAATCGGTCGTGAGGTCGTGCCCGAAGGTCTCCGTGTTCTGGAGGCTGCTGGGCGCTACTACGACATCGCATTTTCTTGGCATCATTTTGACTGGTCTTGCAGGACCTATCTCAGGACCGGGAAGATGATGCCCGAAGATGGGCTCGAACAGTTACGCGGTTTCGACGCTATCTATTTGGGCGCAGTAGGATACCCTGGTGTTCCGGATCATGTTTCGTTGTGGGGACTGCTAATCCCTATCCGGCGAACGTTTCAGCAATACGTCAACCTGCGGCCGGTTCGCTTGCTACCGGGCATAGAGTCGCCAGTCAAAGGGTTTCCGCCTGGAAAAATCGACCTCTGCATTGTCCGCGAAAACAATGAGGGCGAGTATTCGGAAGTTGGAGGTCGTCTCAATCAGAACACAGATGCCGAGATGGCGATACAGGAAACAATATTCACCCGGCGCGGGTGTGACCGCATCATGCGCTATGCTTTCGGTCTCGCACGAACCCGCAAACACCATGTCACATCAGCCACCAAATCAAATGGGATTATTCACACGATGCCGTTCTGGGATGAGCGTTTTTCTTTGGTCGCTCGAGATTTTCCCGACATCCACATCGACCAATACCACATTGATATTCTGACCGCTCACTTTGTTCGCCACCCTGACTGGTTTGATGTAGTCGTCGGGTCGAACCTATTTGGAGACATTTTATCCGACCTCAGTGCCTCGGTTGTTGGCTCCATTGGCCTGGCACCTTCGGCAAATCTCAATCCAGAAAGAGAATTTCCTTCTATGTTTGAGCCCGTTCACGGTTCTGCCCCAGACATTGCTGGAAAAGGAATCGCCAATCCCATCGCGCAAATCTGGTCCGGGGCGATGATGTTGCAACATCTGGGAGAACTCAAAGCGGCGCAAGCGATCGAAGACGCGCTTGCGGCCTTGCTAGCGAGATCCGGCGCCCTTACTCCCGATCTGGGAGGTAAGGCCAGTACTCGTGACGTCGGCGATGCGATTGCGCAAGAAATACCCGTGGTGGCCAAACAATAATGTGTCTTTCACCCTCGTCGACCCTTGAACAGGATACCAGGCTCCGGATCGCCATTCGTTTACTCCCTTTCCTATGGTTGCTCTACGTGGTTGCTTTCCTGGACCGCGTAAATGTTGCCTACGCCGCACTGGAAATGTCCCACGACTTGGGGTTCAGTGACCAAGTGTTCGGGCTGGGCTCGGGAATCTTCTTCATCGGCTACGTTCTGCTGGAAATTCCGGGAGCGCTCATCGTCGAACGCTGGAGCGCGCGACTGTGGATTACTCGCATCATGATCACCTGGGGAATCGTCACCGTGTTTGTGGGGTTCGTCCACACCTCCCACCAGTTTTACACCGTGCGATTCTTGCTAGGAGCAGCCGAAGCTGGCTTTTTCCCTGGAGTGATCGTATATCTGACCCATTGGTTTTCCCATCGCGATCTGGCAAAAGCGGTAGCTTCATTCATGGCCGCCCTACCACTCGCAAACTTCCTGGGCTCGCCGCTTGCGGGAAGGATTTTGCGGGTTCACTGGTACGGCCTGGAAGGCTGGCGCTGGTTGTTCATTCTCGAGGGAATTCCCGCTGTGATTCTCGGCGTCACCACATTCTTCTGTCTTACCGATAAGCCCAGCCAAGCCGACTGGCTGCCGGAAGAGCAACGCGAGTGGATCACGTGCGAATTGGAACGTGAACGGAAAGAAAAGGCCGCAGTGCGCTCCTACACAATCAGGCAAGCCCTTCGGCAGCGAGATGTGATCTTGCTCACCTTGATCTACTTCCTGAGCAATACGGGTTTCTATGGATTCGCCATCTGGTTCCCCACAATCCTGAAGCGAGCGTCAGGATTGGCCACCGGGATGGTCACGTTGCTGGTGGCAATTCCCTATTTTGTTGCGCTGACAGCGACCTTGCTGAATAGTTGGCATTCCGACCGAACACGAGAGAGGCTCTGGCATACAGCTCTTCCTCTGTTCATCGGCTCCGGTGCTCTGTGGTTGGTCATCCGTTCCAGTTCCCATCTGTGGACGCAACTGGGGTTCTTTACCATTTTTGCCGCATGTGTTCACGCCTATCAGCCCTGCTTCTGGGCTCTGCCTACCATCACACTTGGTGAGTCTGCGGCCGCAGTCGCCATCGGCCTGATTAATGCCATCGGAAATCTTGGTGGCTTTGTCGGTCCCTTCATCATGGGCTACATGGTGGACCGTACGGGTTCATTCACCTCGGGTTTAGTCTGGCTGCTGGCCAATCTTGTGGCTGCCGGAATTCTGGTACTGTTCCTACGAGGGTCCAGGCTCCCAAAGACCTGAGTCCTTACCGTTGCCAAATTTTATGTCCGAACTTAGAAAGAGACCTCGGTCGGCTTTCCTTCAAAGGCCACACTCTGGGTCTTCTCTCCCAACTTCACGTGAATTAACCGTTGGTCCGGTGGAAGCATACGGGACCCGGATGCCAGTCGCAGATCGACTTTTCTTTCCGCGTCGTTCCAGGTCATCTGGATTCCCATCCAAGCTCCATTGCGATAGCTGAAAGAAATGCCGTCGTCTTCATAGTACAGGAACGAGGCATCCTGATCGGGATAAACCAAGATGGACAGAGGCTCATCGACTTTCTCGCCCGCATATTGCTTGACCGGACCGAGAGGAAGGATCGATCCCGCGCGCACGTAGAGTGGGATTGTGGCGAGGTCAACTGGCCGGTTGACCTCACGGCCACCATCAAGGCGCTCGCCAGTCCAGAAGTCATACCACGTGCCGCGAGGAAGGTAGACCTGGCGGGCCGTTGCTCCTTTCTCAACGACTGGAGCGACAAGCAAGTTCCTGCCCCACATATACTCGCCCCCACAGGCGACCGCTCTCGGATCGTCGGGAAAGTGTAGCCACAACGCGCGCATGATCGGCATCCCTGTGGTCGCACACTCCCGCACTGCGCTGTACAGATATGGCATCATGCGGTAGCGCAATTCCAGATATTTCCGACAGATTACTTCCACCCGTTCATCGTGCAACTGGCTCGAATCGGGAATTGCAGCGCCTTTGTAATTATTGATTTCTGTTGGACCTGGATCTCCGGTGTTCCATCCCCAAGGCAGTCGCAGTTTCCATGCACGTCCATGACAGCGAAAGAGCGGGCAAAACGCCCCAAACTGAAACCACCGCAGATATAGCTCAGCTGTAAATTCTGGAGTTGGAACAAAGCCCCCGATATCTGTACCCCAATAGGGGATGCCGGTGAGCGCCGTATTTAGGGCAATGGGAACTTGAGTCTTCAAGGTCTCCCATGTAGAAAACACATCCCCCGACCAGAGAAATGAAGCATATCGCTGCATGCCGGCGTAGCCGTTGCGATGCAGCGCATAAGGACGCTCATTCGGTCGATCAATCTGAGGCCCTTCCCAGTACATCCGATTCCTCACAAGGCGCGACGCGATGTCGAGCGAATCGCCCTCGTCCGGCCACCACCCGTCCACTCCCATCGCAAAGTCTTTGCGATGTGCGTCCCAGTAGCAACTTGCTTCCGCTTCGTCGAACCGCGATAGGTCACACGGATCGTGCACCGTCCCACGGAGTTTGTCGGATAGAATCACTGAATGCAGGACGGCACGAAAATTCTCTTTGTGGATCGCGTCGAGCATTTCCCCAGGATCGGGAAACACTCGGGGATTCCACGCAAACGAGCCGTTCTCCGTGTTCCATCCAGACGGACAAAATCCTGTGCCCAAATAGATGAGCGCATCACAGGGTAATTTTTTTTTGCGGAAGGTCTTCGCTATGTCGAGTATCTCTTCAGGGCTGGCCAAGGTGCGATGGGATTGCTGATAGCCGAAAGTCCATAGCGGTGGCAACTCGGCAAGGCCCGTGATTCCCGCATATTCGGACAAAATCACAGCCGGATCGGGTGAAGTGACGAAAAACAGATCGAGTGGAAATACCGCGCCCGAACTTGCCGGTTGGAACTTTCCTTCCACTCCTCTGAGGTCAAAGGTACCGAACGGCTGGTGAATAAACATCGCCCATCCCGACGTCCCGATGAGCCAAGGAACGGGTACCCGTGCACCATGAGTAGCAAGCTTGTAGCCTCCTTGTCCGGATTGCATAAGGTCCACGTAGCCGCGTCGATCGAATTGGAGTCCGCCTTCCCCCAGACCAAACAGGGGTGAGCTACCGGTCAGAAAAGAAAGGGCACCGGTGTTATCGTCCCAAGCGAGTTGCTGGATAACATTGTCATTTTCACTCGTTATAATGACTTTAACCGGATGGTGAGAAATTCTAAGTCGGACACTTCCAACAGCAATTGTTTGCTCTGTCCCCTTGCGCAGCCGGGCAATAGGGGCACCCCAGGATTCTTGAACCAACGACCCGTCAAACGGTACCGATTCCAATAATCCGCTCTTAGCCACGGGCAGGACGCTCAATCGCAACGTATGGTGACTAACAGGGGTAACTTGTATCTCGATAGGACGTGCAGGGGTCTGTCCGTCCGCATGAGTTGTTTCCAAAGTTTGTGGTACAAGCATCGCTGTAGATGCTGCTGCCATTCCTTTCAATACCTCACGCCTGTTCCAGTGTGGACTCATTTCTTATTTACCCTCCGGGCTGCATCGCACGGTGTTCTGGCAGAGTAATCTTTCCAGTAGAGGCCATTTAGCAGTTTGCTCCGGCAACTTACGGATCGTGGGAGTGTAGCGAAACGCTGAAATAGAGTAAACGTTTGCCATCCGAATGTGTATAATCATGGGCCTTGCGAATCCGATTCGGAGGGGAGGCAACCAGATTGCGGTGGCGAATCGCCATACTGGTCAGTGCTGCGATTGCCATCAGCTATTTGGATCGCCAGTCTCTTCCAGTCGCAGTTAAAGCGATCAGCAAAGACATTCCGCTCACTAATGTGCAGTTCTCCACTTTGCAGTCCGCCTTTTTATTCGCCTACGCCTTCATGTATGCGGGAGGTGGAAAACTGGTGGACACACTGGGAACGAGACTTGGTCTCACCGTCATCATGCTGTTCTGGTCGTTTGCCTGTGCCAGCCACGCACTAGCGACGGGATTCGCAATGTTGGTCATTAGCAGATTTCTCCTCGGTATGGGTGAAGGCGGGGGCTTTCCTGCCGCTACTCGAGCAGTTTCGGAGTGGTTTCCAACCCAAGAACGCGCAACGGCAATGGGCATCATCAATGCAGGAACTGCGGTGGGAGCCATGGTGGCCCCCCCTCTGATCGCATTCGTGCTTGGCTTCACGAATTGGCGTTGGATCTTCGTGCTCACTTGTGGATTCGGTCTGCTATGGGTTGTCTGGTGGAGAAGGTTGTATTTTCTTCCGACAGAACATTCAAATTACATTGGGGCCGCTTCCCGTGTGAAGGCGGTTTCACCTGCAGATTCTGTGATGCGATTCCCTTGGACTAGCCTTTTTCACGTTCGTGAAACTTGGGGGCTGATGACCGCCAAGTTTCTGAGCGATGCAGCCTGGTTTTTCTACCTCTTCTGGCTCCCAAAATATCTTTACGACGCGCGGGGTTTTGACATTAAGTCGGTGGGTATGTTTGCCTGGATCCCCCACGCCGCTGCGGGGGTGGGCTGTCTTTTGGGTGGCGCTTTCTCGAGTTACCTAGTACACCGTCAACTCTCCCTCGGACTTGCACGTAAGATGGCACTTGGCGCAAGCGCTGCGGTGATGCCATTTGTCATCCTAGTTCCCCACGTTGCCGTGTCATGGACGATTGCCATCTTCTGCCTGGCGTATTTCGGTCAGCAATCCTGGTCGACTCTTGTCATGGTTTTACCGACGGATCTCTTCCCTCAAAATGTTGTCGGATCCGTCGCTGGCCTCGTCGGTTTCGGAGGTGCCATGGGCGGGATTGTCTTTGGACAACTCGTCGGGTACTTGTTGGATCACGGTTTCGGATATGGTGCAGTTTTTCAGATCGCAGGCACTCTCCACATTGCCGCTTTCTTGGTCATTCTCGCTGCCATCCCGGTCGTTTTGCCGTTAAAGCTGCAACGGAATCTGAATTTTAGGACAGCTCAATGAAGATTACGGAGATTCGCACCCGGGTCTTACGCTGGCGTGGCAAGACCGTCCAACTCCCTGCTCACTTTTGCACCAATCCCATGGATCTCTTGGAACTCCCTGAGGCGTCCATGCGGGCGTTCACGTTCCATGACTGGCTGGTGGTCGAGGTGTTTACCGATGCTGGTCACGTAGGCTTGGGTAATGCGGCTCTCGCGCCTCAAGTCACAAAACAGGTTATCGATCTCTATCTAAAACCAGTGTTGATCGGTCAAGATCCATGGGACCTCGAGCGCTTATGGCAACACATGTATCGCCAGACCATGGCCTTCGGTCGCAAGGGAATAGGCATGGCTGCGATTAGTGCGCTCGATATTGCACTTTGGGACCTGCTTGGCAAATCCGCCAAGCAGCCCGTTTTTCGCCTACTCGGCGGCAGGACAAAAGCGCGCATTCCAGTTTACGCTTCTCGCCTCTACGCTGGAGAACTGGGCCAACTCGCCGCGGAGGCCAAGCGCTACAAAGAGGAAGGCTACCAGGCCATGAAACTGCGCTTCGGGTGGGGACCCGCAGACGGCGCTCGCGGCATGCAGCAAAACGTGGACCTCGTCCGAACCGTCAGGGAGAGCATCGGTGAAGGCATCGATCTCATGGCCGACGCGTACATGGGTTGGACTCTCGATTACGCCAAGAGAATGCTGCCCCTGCTTGAGCCCTTCCATCTCCGATGGCTTGAAGAGCCCGTAATCCCCGATGACATCTGTGGATATGCCGAGCTGAAATCCCGCGGGAAAATCCCGATCGCGGGTGGCGAACATGAATTCACCCTCTTCGGATTTCGTGATCTGCTGGAGGCCCATGCCTTGGATTACATCCAGTTCGACACAAATCGAGTAGGTGGTATCACGCAAGCCCGAAAGATCGCCGCTCTCGCAGAAGCCTACTCCGTCCCGGTAATTCCCCATGCCGGCCAGATGCACAATTACCACGTCGTTATGGCAAGCATGAATTCTCCGATGGCGGAGTACTTCCCGATCGTTGATATAGAAGTGGGCAATGAATTGTTCTGGTACCTTTTCCAGGGTGAGCCGAGGGCACGTGGGGGCTATATCGATCTCGAAGACAACACGCCAGGCCTTGGACTGAGCATCAACGAATCTGGACTGGAGCGATTCGAGGTATTCGGATAATTCGTCAGCGACCCAATCATCCGATGACACGACTGATCCAAATCAAGAAGGGCAATGTACGCCGGGTAGCGTTAGTCGAAGAGCCAAACGTTCGATTCCTAAATGCCTGCTCTTCAATCTACGAACTGGCTCAAATTGCCATTGACGAAGGCAAGAAACTAAGTGAAGTTGTGCACCAAAGAACCCAAAACGAAGTACTAGATTACGACCTTGTATATAATAGCCGCTCTGAATGGCGAATGCTTCCGGCGATTGACCATCCAGAGGAACCCGCACGTTGCCTCCTTTCTGGCACAGGGCTCACCCATCTTGGCAGCGCCCGTAATCGCCAATCCATGCACTCCTCTAACACAGAGGACCTGACTGACAGCATGAAGATGTTCCGCTGGGGAGTTGGCGGCGGCCGTCCGGGCGCAGGTCGGATTGGGGTCCCACCCGAGTGGTTTTATAAAGGTACGGCTTGCGCGTTACGCGCCCACCGTGAACCCCTCGATATCCCACCCTTCGCCGAGGATGGCGGCGAAGAAGCTGAGATTGCGGGCATTTATATCGTTTCTCGAGATGGCCGCCCGTATCGCATCGGCATGGCCGTAGGGAATGAATTTTCGGACCATGAGTGCGAAAAGAAAAACTATCTGTACCTTGCGGGCTCGAAACTGCGTACATGTGCTCTCGGCCCAGAACTCGCGCTCGATTCCGCATTCGACTCCATCCCCGTTGAGGCGTCAATCGTTCGAGGCGGCTCTGTCCTCTGGACCAAAACATTCCGTACCGGTGAATCCGAGATGTGCCACAGCCTGCAAAACATTGAGCATCATCATTTCAAGTTTGAGGCTCACCGTCGGCCTGGAGACATCCATGTGCATTTCTTTGGGACAGATTGCCTGAGTTTTGGCGATCAAGTCCGTCTGCGGGATGGCGATATCATGCAAATCACTGCCAAAGGGTTCGGGCGTCCGCTGCTTAATCCTGTCCGCGTCGATAAATCGCCACCCGCTCTTATTAAGGTCATTCCTTTGCAATGAGCGAAATCATGGTAAAGCCTTCCGTCGCAATTCTCGGCCTTGGCATCATGGGCACTGGCATGGCTACACGCCTGCTCTCTGCAAACTTTCCACTTACGGTCTATAACCGAAATCACGAGAAATGCCTTCCGTTGGCTGCCGCAGGCGCCTTCGTAGCCGCGACACCGTGCGAGGCAGCATCCCGGGCGGATTTCATACTAAGCATGGTTGCGGACGACGCGGCTTCCCAAGAAGTATGGCTCGGCAATGACGGCGCATTGAGCAGCGCATCTCCCGGTTCAGTATTGATCGAGTCCAGCACGTTAAGTGTCGGTTGGGTGCAGACACTTGCCGCCAAAGCCGCCGAGCGTGGTTGCCAGTTCTTGGATGCGCCCGTCACGGGCACTAAGCCCCATGCCGCATCCGGTGAACTACTATTCCTGATTGGCGGCTCCGCTGAGGTGCTTGCGAAAACGCGGCCAGTATTTTCTGTGCTTGGTCGCGACGTGATTCACCTGGGGCCGATCGGAAGCGGTACGCTAATGAAACTCGTCAACAATTTCCTCTGCGGTGTGCAGGTCGCGTCCTTTGCAGAAGCCCTGTCGCTCATTGATGCTGGCGGTTTAGATCGCGTGAAAGCCATATCCATCCTCACCGGCGGTGCCCCGGGAAGCGGAATCCTAAAAAGAGTGGCCGATCGGGCTGCCTCGAATGACTTCACGCCAACTTTTGCGCTTCGGTGGATGGCCAAGGATCTCGCCTATGCTCTTGAGAGTGCTTCTGGTGAAGGCGTTTCTCTGCCACTCGCCGCTGTCGCTTTGTCTGTATTCCTAGAGGCAGTTGCCGCGGGCCACGGCGACGAAGACTTCTCCGCCGTCACCAAATTGCCGCAAAAGCGAATGAACGACTAACTTGTGGACACCAACTCGCTCTGAAAGGGGGGCCGTATGGAAACTTGTTTGGAGTGCTACGCAGGACCCGATGGCCGTCCACGCGTGACCAGTTGTCAAACTCTCCCACCACTCCTCACGCCGAAGCTCCGAGGATTGGCTTTTACAATTTATCTGATTCAGAGACCTATCCAGAATCATTCGACCCGCCAGAGTTCAACGTTTCATGCCGGGGCTGGCTCTCAATGAAATCCTCCTTACTTGGCCAATCTCTAATTGGCTTTAGCCGAGGCGTAGAGAATGCCGATTCGTTTAGGGCTGTTAATCCCTCAACCCGACAGCAATTGGATCCCCTCTTTTTTTCGGCCAGCCAGAAGGAATTAGACATCGCAGCGGGGCTAGCCGAAGAGGCATTTACTTTCTACGGCTCGCTGTCGGGAGCAGATCGCGCAGTCTTTCTTCGGGCCATCGCGGTTGAGATTGAATCCATTTCCTCGGAACTCATTGCCCGGGTGGAAGAAGAAACGGCGTTACCTCACCCTCGATTGCAGGGGGAACTTGCGCGAACCTGTACTCAACTGAGGCTGTTCGCCTCCCTAGTGGAGGAAGGATCCTGGGTGTCAGCGCGAATTGACCGCGCCGATCCTAATCGTAAACCATTAGCAAAACCTGGAATTCGATCTTTGTTAAGACCTCTGGGACCAGTTGCTGTTTTCGGGGCCAGCAATTTTCCGCTCGCGTTTTCCGTTGCTGGTGGAGACACCGCATCGGCCTTGGCCGCCGGCAATCCGGTGATTGTAAAAGCTAACCCGGCACATCCCGGCACCAGTGAATTGGTCGCGAACGCCGTCTCGCGCGCCGTTCAACTGTGCCAATTACCAGAAGGCACGTTTTCCCTCCTGTTCGACTCTAAGTTCTCGGTTGGAGCTGCTTTAGTTCAACATCCAGCAATTCGCGCCGTCGGATTCACTGGTTCCGTCAAAGGAGGTCGAGCACTGTTTGATCTGGTTTGCGCCAGGCCATCACCGATCCCCTTTTATGGAGAGATGGGAAGTTGCAATCCAGTTTTCATCTTGCCTGGAGCAATGCGTACTCGTGGATTGCAGCTAGCCCGTCAACTCTTCGAATCATTCACACTGGGTGGAGGTCAGTTCTGCACGAAACCTGGAATTGTCTTCTTGCCCCCGAGGGATACCAGTGCGGAATTCTCCTACGCACTCAATGCAGCTGTTATGCAGTCGCCTCCATTTGTCCTGCTCACTCCACGCATCGGGGCCGAATTCAACGATGCTATTCTCGATCGTCAACACTCTGACCTCCTTCACGTTACGGCCGGGACGAGCCATTTGCTGAGCGCTTCTGGTGTAATTGGCCAGCCCACCCTGTTTGAGACCTCGGCAGAGTCGTTCCAGGCGAATCCGGACCTGGAAAACGAGATATTCGGCCCGACGAGTTTGCTCGTCCATTACGATCAGAAAAAAGAGCTTGTCGACGCAGCCCTTGCGCTGGACGGTCATTTGACCGTCACTGTCCACGCGGAGGAGGAAGACCTGAAAGAATTTCCCACACTCCTCTCCATCTTGGAGAAGAAAGCAGGCCGACTCATCTTTAACGGCTTTCCAACGGGTGTAGAGGTTGGTCATGCCATGGTCCACGGCGGACCCTATCCTGCCAGCACGGATTCTCGCTCGTCCTCGGTGGGCTCAATGGCCATCCTGCGATTTGCTAGGCCTGTCGCCTATCAAGACTTCCCCGATGCAACACTTCCGCGTGAACTTCAGGACGCAAACCCGCTCGGCATTTGGAGATTAGTTGATGGAAGATTGAGTAAAGATCCAGTTTGAAACGGCTTCCGCGTGAGTAGTGGCTCCTCGTTTGAGTTTCTTGGCAGCTTGAGGGGTAAGTACTTGAGCAAACACCATACTAGATGGCTTTCCCTAATCCAAAGAGAGATCTCTTGGCGAACGAGGGTATCTTTCGCGCTTGCGATGCTCCTTCTTCCCGGCTCGGGTCAAACTTCTATACGGGCGCAGGATCAGATCTCGGTTCGAGTCAACGCCTCACAAAAGATTGGTCCCTTTAGACCCATTTATGCATTTTTCGGTTACGACGAGGCGAACTACACCTATGGGGAGAAAGGACGCAAACTCATAGGAGAACTAGCGGCGCTGACAGACGCAAATGTCTTTTTTCGGACTCACTTTCTTCTGGCGAGCGGAGATGGAACCCCAGCCCTGAAATGGGGATCCACGAATGTCTATGTCGAAGACGTTGATGGCTATGCGGTTTACGACTGGACTATAGTAGACCGTATTTTCGATACATATCTGAAGGCCCACGCAAGACCTTTCGTAGAAATTGGTTTTATGCCCCAAGCGCTGTCTTCAAAGCCAGACCCGTATTATTCCATTTGGATTCCCGGCGCTGCGAACAAAGATTATTCCGCCGGTTGGTCCCATCCGCCGAAGGATTACGACAAATGGAGTAACCTGGTCTACCGGTGGGCCCAGCATTGCGCTGAAAAATATGGCAAGGAACAAGCCGAATCTTGGTATTGGGAAGTATGGAACGAGCCTAACATCTTCTATTGGCAAGGGACACAAGAGGAGTATTTCAAGCTGTACGATTATGCCGTTACCGCCGTCAAGCGTGCGCTTCCGAAGGCGCGAGTCGGAGGCCCGGCCACCACGGGGCCAGCGAGTGAAAAGGGGGCGGGATTTCTGAAGGCTTTCCTTAGCCATTGTGCAGACGGAACCAACTACGCAACAGGAGGCAAGGGGTCTCCGCTTGACTTCGTCAGCTATCACGCCAAGGGCAGTCCCGAGGTAATCAACGGCCACGTTCGCATGGGTATAGCGCGGAATCTTCAGGATGTTGATAGTGGATTAAGAATCCTTTCCAGCTCCCCGAAACTCTATCATCTACCCGTGATCTTGAGCGAATCCGACCCGGAAGGTTGCGCGGCTTGCTCTGCGCGGATCTACCCACAAAATGCCTACCGCAATGGGCCTCTCTATGCTTCGTACAGTGCCGCTGCAATGAAGGGCATCATTGACCTGAGTGCCAAAGACCATATATCCATCGAAGGAATGTTGACATGGGCGTTCCAATTCGAAGGGCAACCCTATTTCGATGGTTTTCGGACTCTGGC
>Ga0187772_10000494_pt1 | contig 17737 bp, 14 predicted proteins | sample 0116_SJ02_MP15_2_FD_133137 | JGI IMG/M metagenome (GOLD analysis project Ga0187772, IMG submission 133137) | Tropical peat soil microbial communities from peatlands in Department of Meta, Colombia - 0116_SJ02_MP15_20_MG | ecosystem: Environmental > Terrestrial > Soil > Wetlands > Peat | place... | reverse complement strand
GGATCCATGATCGTCTGCAACTTGCGGCGACCATGAAAAAGGCGAGCCTTCACGGTTCCTGTGGTGATGCCCAGAATTTGAGCCGTTTCTAGGACAGATCGCTCTTCCAAGGCGCGGAGAACTACGGCGGCTCGCATGGAGGAATTCAAGCGATTGATGGCCTTTCGCAAAGCGTCGGCGCGCTCGCGCTTCCAACAGGAAGCTTCTGGATCAGGCTGCCGGTCTACAAAGGCTTTGTCTGCCACTTTGCGTGTTTCCTGGCCGTCTCCTATTTCAACTTCGTTCCCCCGATTTCTGTGCCGAAGCAGCATGAAAGACTCATTGATGGCAATACGCATCAGCCAGGTGGAGAATCTGGATTTTTCCTGAAAATCCTGAAGGTGCAAATAGGCCTTCTGAAAGCTCTCTTGCATTACGTCCTCAGCGTCCTCCTGGTTTTTGGTGATTCTCTGAGCCACTCGCAAGACTCTGTGCTGATAGCGTCGAATCAGTTCGTTGAAGGCTTCGCTCTCTCCGGATTTAGCGGCCGCCACCAGTGATGCATCCGTTTCCCGGCCGTCTTCTAAAGTTCGACACCTAGTCATGGATCGAAGCCTCCTTCGGCTTTACTTAATACCGCAGGTGGATATGGCAATTTCGCTGCCAGACGGCGGAATTTAGTATTTGCCTCGAAGTAGCTGACAGAACTGCGGATGCGTCACTGGTTACGCAAATGCGCCGGATGGTTCCTTGTCCAATCTGTCAGATTGTCGGCATGCGTCTGTTTTTCTGACTCGCTCTGCTGACGGCTCGGAGCGTTCAGAGGAGCAGCTCCTGCTTGACCAGAATTCCCAAGCCGGCTTGGTGGTTCGTTTATAGGTATCACTCGAAACGGAGGCGTTATATCTGTTGCGCTCGCATTGATCTCGGGCTCCGGAGTGGCTGCCCCTGGGCGTCCACTTTCCGCGCACGGCCCTTTGCGTCGGTATCGTACTTTCGTTTTTGTGAAGGGACTCAAAGCAGATAGGGCTGAAAGCAGACCAGGGAATCTGCAATCACCCCCATAGATTAGGTCAATCAGTCTCTCGTTGGTTGGTGCTAGATATCGCCGTTGAATTGAGAACACGTCGGCCCTGCTGAATTCGAACGCAGACCTCAAAGAACTTCCGATTTCTCCGAGGGAATCTTGTCGATGCTTGCATCGGTAAAGCCCATGTGCTCCCTCACCATCAGCTTGGGAAGACGCCGTAGCCAATTATTCAAAGAGACGTCCAAGAATTCGGATGCTGCCAGAATTTCCAGAAAGACGAGATCTGAGTCGCCGGTGTTTTCGATGTAGTGGCCGGCAACCTTTGGAACGTACCCGACGTCGTTGGCATTGAAATCCATGGTGCGCGCGTTGCCGACTGGCATAAACACCGTCATGCGACCCTTGCCGGCGATGTAGTACTGCCATTCCGAGGAATTGGGATGCCAATGCATCTCGCGCATGCCACCCGGTTTCAAGGTGACAAGCCCCGCAGCGATATGTTTTGAGACGGGGAAGTTGGTGGAATCCACAATGCGGACCGTGCCGTGCTCACTACTCCGCGTGGGCGCCATGGATTTCATCCTAAACGTGTACTGGTAAGGAGACGCCACTTTCGAGCCCCCGATTTCGGCCTTGTCCTGAGCCAGTGAGCCGGGAACGGTTCCTGGAAAAATATAGAGTGACCCGGTGGGGAGTCCACCGAGAGCGGACTGATCCAGGTTGAAGTTTTTTCCCAACACCTGCGGCGGAGTGTGCGCTATCCATTCCGACAAAAGAAATGTTCCGTCCTCCGAGAACATGCCCTGATTGAAAACCAGGAGAAACTCGCATCCGTCTGGCTCAAGGCCTTGGATGGAATGCGGGAATCCCGCGGGGAACATCCAGAGATCGCCTTCGCTGATATCGCCGACGAACATCGTTCCATCGGGATTCATTACCGTTACGCGGGCATTTCCATAGAGCATGTAGGACCATTCGTCAGCAGTGTGCCAGTGAAGTTCGCGGTAACTGCCCGCAGTGAGCCGCATGTTCACGCCGGCAACTTCAGCGGAAGAGGGAAGAACGCGCTGCGTGACCTCATGCGTCCAGCCGCCTTCCTGAACGCGCTTCTTAACAAGATCAAACGAATACCAAAGGGGCGGCACGTCGCCAAAGTCGGTGGGAGGAGGAGTATTAGAATTCAGATTCTCCGCCAGAAGGGCCTTATTCTCAGGCCCTGGATCGCTCGCAGAATGGTCGTGTTCGGCTTTCTTCGCACCATCTTGCGTTTGGGCGTAGGCGGTGAGCCCAGCAAGTCCTGCTAGAGCCAGTGAAGTCGTCCCGACTCCCAAGAAAGTTCTTCTCGACAGGCCCTCTACTTTTAATTTCTCTTTTTCGTCATCCATTACCTTTCCTCCGGGCAGAATGGCTGGGCGGACATGCCGCCTGTGCTCGCACCCTCCATCGCAATTGGGCTTCCAACTCCAGAAAGTTTGACGGGTTCACCGAAGCCACCCTTTTTTGCAGGAATTTTGAGCCAATGACTTTCTGAAATTGGTTAAACGCAAGCTGAAACATCGCTGAGACCTGTCATTTGCTTGACAGGTGTCCAGCAATTGCAACTCGCGCCTAGGTGGAAAAAGGAGCTTGCCACGATATGGGCTGAGCGGAAAACGAGCGACTGGCATTGCCTGAACTATTGGAAATGGAATTCGAGATGCTTCGAAGCACCAGGCAATGGTTCATTACGCTCCATCGTGGCCGATGACGCCACATGGCCATTGCCCGGGCTCCTATTCACCTGACACATATTCGTCAGCCCGTCCAATAGGTTGACACCTGAATTCACCCAGCCTTTTAGTTTCATTCATTTGCAAATGGCACAGGCGTTGCACCTTGCGGGGGGGCGCCGCAAATGAAAACAACTCAAGCGAACCAATCTCAGAGTGCACGCCCCCAGGCGGGGTTGATGGCCCCAGGGCAGTCGCCCGCTGATGGACAACCTAAGAACGACGTTGTGGCAGTCACAGGAGCCACATGACTACTGCGGTAATCTCGGGCCCTTTGAAAGTGTTGATGAGCGCGGCATCTACTGAGGTTCTAACTGCGGCTACGTGGATAAAAGAAAAAGTGCCATTTCGATTCAGAATTGAATCAAAAGCATCGGTTAAGGAGGGGCTATGGCTTCAAGTAGCATTCCGGCACGCGATTCGAGGTTGCGCGGCTTGCAACTTCTCGAAACATCCAGCGTCACAAAAGGCACAGCTTTCACAGAGGCAGAACGAACTTCCTTCGGCCTGGAAGGGCTGCTCCCGCCTTCGGTGGAGACCATCGATCTTCAAGCACAGCGGTGTCTGCAACAATTAGGGCAAAAAACAACAGATCTCGAGCGCTACATCTACCTGCAGCAACTTCTCGACGCGAGTGAGACGTTGTTCTATCGGGTGCTGATGTCCGATCCTGCGCGTTTTCTGCCCATTGTTTATGACCCGACAGTGGGCGAGGCCTGCCTCAAGTTCGGGCATATCTACCGCCGGCCACGAGGTATGTATGTGTCCATCAAGCAAAAAGGGCGCGTGCGCGAGGTGCTGGGCAATTGGCCAGGGGAAAATGTCCGGGTGATTTGTGTCAGCACAGGCGAGCGCATTCTCGGCCTGGGTGACATCGGCGCGAACGGAATGGGAATTCCGATCGGGAAACTCCAGCTTTACACGGCCTGTGCGGCCGTACCCCCGGACAGCCTGCTTCCCATTCTGCTCGATTGCGGTACGAACAATTCCGAACTGCTGCATGACCCACTTTATCTCGGATTGCGGCAAACCCGCCCGTCTCCAGATGACATGACGGCATTCACCGACGAGTTTGTCGAGGCGGTGCAAGAAGTGTTTCCCAATTGCTGCATTCACTTTGAAGATTGGAAAGGCACGGATGCCCTGCGTTTCCTTGCGCGTTACCGGGACAAAGTGTCCTGCTACAACGACGACATTCAAGGCACAGGAAGCATTACCGTTGCAGGACTATTCAACGCGGTCCGCATCAAGGGAGAGAAGCTCAAAGACCAGCGCGTTCTCTTTTTTGGCGCCGGCTCGGCGGGCATTGGCATTGCGGACATGATCGCAGCGGCGATGAAGCTCGAAGGTCTCTCAGAAGAACAGGCGTGCCGGCGCATCTCCCTCTTCGATGTGAACGGGCTGCTGGAACCGTCTCGCACTGACCTGATTCCCGAACAGAGGGTCTATGCACATCCTCATTCTCCGACGCGCGACCTGGTAGAGGCGATCAGTTCCATCAAACCGACGATCCTGATCGGGGTCAGCACGGTTGGCAAGACGTTCACTCGAACCGTCGTAGAGACCATGAGCGAGCTGAACCAACGCCCTGTTATCTTCGCGCTTTCGAATCCCACCGAGAAAGCAGAGTGCTCTGCCGAGGAAGCTTATCAGTGGTCAAAGGGGAACGCCATTTACGCAGCTGGCGTTCAGTTTCCCCCGGTACAATATGACGGCCGCACTTTCCTGCCCGGGCAAGCCAACAACTTCTACGTGTTTCCTGCCGTCGGCCTCGCGATCTACCTGACCAATGCGAAGCGCGTGACCGACGAAATGTTTATCGAAGCTGCGAGGGCGACCGCGGAACAAGTGACAGACCAACAGCGCGGTATGGGACTCATGTTTCCTCCGCAAAGCAACGTTCTGGAGACGGAGATTTGCACCGCAAACCGGGTAGCCAAGATTGTCTTTGATCGCAATCTGGCTCGCGTCGAGCGTCCGGCCGACATCGATACCTGGCTCCGAGCCCAACTCTACAAACCGGGATACGCCTAGAGACCAGGGACCAAGGAGAGAACGACCATGGCAAGCAACGCCAGTGTACAGAACCAAAAAGAGGAGGCGGATCCGAGGATTCTGGCTGTGCCGATCGGAATCGACGCGAATGGGCAGCGGCTGGAAAGTGATTCCCTCGGAAATGTGGAAGTGCCTGCCAATCATTATTGGGGTGCTCAGACACAACGATCGCTGATTCACTTTTCGATCGGCGACGATCATATGCCAAAGGCCGTCTACCACGCTTATGGCTATGTCAAGAAAGCTGCGGCATTCGTAAACGCCGCGGCGGGCAGGTTGCCGCGATGGAAAGCGGACCTCCTTGCCAAAGTCGCGGACGAAGTGATTGCGGGCAAGCTGGATTCCGAGTTCCCCCTTTACGTCTGGCAGACCGGCTCCGGCACGCAATCCAACATGAACGTGAATGAAGTTATCAGCAATCGGGCGATCCAGTTGGTGGGTGGAACCCTCGGCAGTAAGCAGCCTATTCATCCTAATGACCATGTGAACATGGGGCAGTCCTCGAATGACACGTTTCCGACGACAATGCACATTGCCACGGTGCTCGAAATCAGCAATCGGCTGGTGCCTGCGGTTACTGCTTTAAAGGACGCCATCTGGTCGAAGGCACGGGAGTGGGTGCACGTTGTAAAAATTGGACGCACCCATCTACAGGATGCCACCCCGTTGACCGTCGGGCAGGAATGGTCGGGGTACGCGGTGCAGTTGGAAGACGCTCTGGCCCTGGTGCAGCACTCGCTGCAAGGCCTGTATCGCCTCGCGATCGGCGGAACCGCGGTCGGGACGGGCATCAACACGCCACCCGGCTTTGGAACGCAAGTTGCCGCTGAGATTGCCAGGCTCACGGGCCGCCCTTTCGTTTCGGCCACGAATAAATTCGCCGCGCAGGGATCGCTGGACGCCATGGTCGCGGCGAGTTCCGCTCTAAGGGCCTTGGCGGTGGCTCTGATGAAGATCGCCAACGATTTGCGGTGGCTGGGTTCGGGCCCGAGAGCTGGCCTGCATGAGCTTGTCTTGCCGTCCAACGAACCAGGCAGCTCAATCATGCCTGGAAAAGTAAATCCGACTCAGGAAGAAGCGATGGTGATGGTGTGCATCCAGGTGATTGGAGAGGATAATGCTGTTGCCTTTGCCGGGTCTCAGGGGAATTTCGAACTGAATGCGATGCGGCCGATCATTATCAACAACGTGCTTCACGCCGCGCGCATCCTGGGGGATGCCTGCAATAAGTTTCACGAGTATGGTATCGAAGGAATCATCCTTGATAAGGAGAAGATCGGCAAATTCGTAGGAGAATCGCTGATGTTGGTAACCGCTCTTTCTCCTGTGATTGGCTACGACAAAGCTTCCGCCATTGCCCACTACGCGCTTGATCACAACACCACCTTGCGCGATGCGGCGCTGAAGACCGGCTTCGTGAGCGCGGAAGAGTTTGACCGCGTCGTCGATCCCGCGACTATGGTTGGCAATCCGCGGCGAGACCTGGGCATGACTGCCTGAGTGTTTTGCTCCGCCAAGATGCAAACATGGATCTTCTGTACTTTGTTCGCCCTCTGGACGAGCTTCTTCGTGTCCTCTGCGTACGCGCAGGATCAGATCGGCGAAACGCTAAGCGGTCCTAATAGCCATGAAACCGGGCAGGGCCCCCACGGCCATCTCTTTGGGGATTGGGGAGGCGAAAGAACACGGCTATTGGAGCGTGGTGTCCGGTTCGACTTCCAATACGTTTCGGATTCACTTTGGAATCTTGAGAGCGAGCAACCAGAGCGCCTGGCAAGCTGGAACCGGTTCCGCTGGACGGTCGACATCGATTTCGGACCACTCACTGGCCAGCACGGCCTGTTCTTCCACGCTACAGCGCTCTGGCAGGGCGGTGGCAATCTTGGAGCCTATCTCGGGCTGCTCACGAGCCCGAGCGGCATGTCCAGCGCAAACACGTGCCGGCTGGACTCCTGGTGGATCGAGAAACGCTGGCTGAACGAACGTCTTACCGCACGAGTGGGTCAGTTCGCGGGCCAGGATTTCTATGGCGTGCAGCACTACGGCGTGTCCTTCATTTTCGAACCGATGGGCTACGCGCTAGGGAACCTATTTACAACCATTGAGTCGTTCGATCCTCCCTCTACGCCGGCCATGGAAATTCGTGTGGCGCCGTTGCGCAACCTCTCCGTGAAATCGATGGTGCTTGCAGGAGATCCGGATCCGTTTGCGCACAATCAAACCGGCTTCGTTCCGCAATTTCGCGGAACCCCAGTGAGCGTGTCTGAGATCAGTTTCACTCCAGGGCTGAAAGCCGCATCAGTCCGCGCCTTTGACAACGTCGAATCCCGAAAAGGGTACTCCGGGGTTTATGAGTTTGGTGCCTCCTATAATCCCGCGAAGTTCATGACCGCGACAGGCACAAGACAGTCCGGAAACTATCTACTGTACTGGATGGGGAACCAGGCTTTGTGGCGCGTTGGTCCCGGTGGTGCGAAGGGCTTGGATGGGACTTTTGCGTATGACTGGAGCCCACCGAATATCAATCGCAACAACACGATGATCACCGCCGGGCTGCGCTTCAATGAACCTCTGCCTTTGCACATTCACAACACCATGTCCTTCGGGTACGTGCGGAACCAGCTAAGCCAGCAATTCATCCCGCCCGGCGCACCGCCATGGAAACCGGAGCACGGATTCGAGTTCAACTCGCTTCTGGATGTGGCGCCCATGCTCATGCTGCAGCCGGTCGTTCAGTACTACGAAAACGTGGGAGGAAAGAACGGACACGCTGTGGTTTTTGGATTTCGAACGAAAGTGGAGTTTTAGAAATGAATATTGGCGGGCTTGTCGGAGCATTGCTTCCGGTATTTTTTGTCCTTGTGCTTGGCTACATTGCAGGCAAACGCAACGAGTTTGATGCAGATCAAGCCGCTGGGTTGAGCAAACTTGCACTGTCGTACGCGCTGCCCGCCTCTTTGTTTGTCAGCATGACGGACATCCGCAAAGACCTTCTCTTGCAGCAGGGGCGCCTCGTTCTCGCCTTGATACTCTGTCATGCTGGTCTTTTTCTGGCAGCCTGGCTCCTTCTGGGCCTGATGAGGAATCTGCGGGGAACCCCTGCCATCATTTATGCGCTGATGCTCTCAACCTCCGCGACACCGGTGTTTGGTCTGGCTGTTCTTGAGCCACTCTTGGGTCCTACGAGCGCGGGGACAGTTGGACTCGTAGCATTGGCGATTAATCTGACCGTCCCCCCCGCCGTCGTGTTGCTGGAAATGGATGCGGCGGCAAAGCGTAAGCAGAGCTTGGCGAGCGTTACACAGCCGAATCCCATAGTAACCGGGCTGGATGCTGGGCTGAAGTCACCGCTCCTTTGGGCGCCCATTCTTGGAATTGCTGTTGTGCTCCTCGGCTTCCATCTGCCACCGGTCGTGGCCAGTTGCCTGGAACTGATTGGCTCGGCCACTTCTGGCGTAGCGGTGTTTGCGGTAGGCCTTATTCTGGCCGCTCATCCGATTCGTATATCGTCTGCGGTATTGGTTGGTTCTTTGGGTCGCATTACAGTGCAATCCGGTGTCCTTTTCGCGCTGCTGCATCTCCTGTGTGTCGTGGGCCCGTTCTCGCGCGAGGCGCTCGTGTGCTGCAGCTTCCCGCTGGCGACAATCGTAGTACTCTTTGCAGCACGCTACAAAGCTGTGGAATCAGAAAGCGCATCCATGCTTCTGATCTCGACCCTTGCTTTGGCAGCGACAGTCCCAGCCATACTTTGGATTACGAATTGAATTGGCGTAGGAGGGTTCATGGCAGCAACGGGTCCTCGCCCTGACACGTGGCTTTGCCTCGGACTTGCTTTCGTAGGAGGCTACGGGGACGCCTCAGGATTCGTCCTGGCAAAAACATTCACCGGACATGTGACTGGCAATTTAGTGCTCGGGGCAATCTCAATTGCCGCCGGAGACAGAAGGGCTATCCTCGGACATTTCTCGGCCATCCTGACATTCTTAATTGGAGTTCTACTGAGTGGACTGATCGTGCGCATGCTCAAAGCAAGTCCCCCGCTGCCCCCCCTCTCGATTGTGATGGGGATAGAGATAGTTCTGATTGTGGCCGCATGCTTGATCCTGGGAACTTCGGTAGCTCATCGAGTAAATCTATTTGTAGTCTGCGTGTCGCTGGCTCTTGGCCTTCAGAATGGAGCGTTTAGCCGAACGGGCGGCCTCAGCGTCCATACGACTTATCTCACGGGAATGATTACCAGCCTGATTTCGAGTCAGACCGAAAGATACGCGTCGAACATGCTCCATCCTGCCTCGGCAGGCCCTGACCCCAAGGTCTCCCTGTTCGCCGCAATCTGGGCGTCCTTCGTTCTGGGGGCCTGGGTGGGTGCTTCGCTGGCGTTGCGGTTCCATAAGTTTGGAATCCTGGGAGCCGCGGTGGTTTTATGCATCTTTGCGATTCGCCATTCGATCATTGCATCTACAGTGCGTTCTGCCGTCTGATTCCTATGTTCTGATAAACATGTCCCGCTGGCCTTACCGAAATCTCTGAGAGAATGTTGGCGAGCAGGGGGAAAGTCGCGTGAGCAAACCAATCCTGGTGGTAACGAACCAGTACCCGCAGGAAATTGAGGATCGGATCGATCGTGACTACCAGGCGCGGCGCAATTCGAAGCCGGCACCGTTTACTCAAGATGAGCTGCTGTCTGTGTCTGAAGGAGCCGACGCCCTATTCATTACGCCAGCTGATCGACTGAATTCCGACTTCTTCCAAAAGCTGCCGGTGTCGGTGAAGGTTATTGCCACTGTTTCCGTGGGTTTGGAACATATCGACCTGCAAGCAGCGGCCAGACGTAGAGTCCCGATCGCCTATACTCCGGGTGTCAATAGTGAAGCGACAGCTGATATTGCCATGCTCCTGCTTCTCGGAGCCTCGCGACGAGCCTACGAGGCTCAAGAACTCGTGCGAACAGGGACGTGGCGACCACTGAGTCCAAATATGCTGCTGGGTTGGCAAGTGGGCGGAAAAGTCCTTGGCATCCTGGGAATGGGACGAGTGGGACAAGCCTTAGCGCAGCGGGCGCGAGGATTCGGTATGAAGATTCACTACTGCAATCGCTCGAAGCTGCCAGCCGAGATTGCCGGTGACGCCGTGTACCACAAAGATCCTTCCGACCTGCTAAGGATCAGCCAATTCCTGAGCTTGCACGCACCGGAGAAGCCGGAGACTCGCCATTTCCTCAACTCGAAGACCATCAGCCTTCTTCCTCACGGAGCCATTGTGGTCAACACGGCGCGCGGTGGGCTTGTGGTGGACGAAGATCTTATCGCCGCTTTGAGGAGCGGGCAGGTGGCTGCCGCCGGACTTGACGTATTCGAAGGAGAGCCGAAGCTTCATCCTGAATATGCGGCGCTAAAGAATACATTCCTGTTGCCGCACATCGGCAGCGCAACCGTCGAAACGCGTACGGCGATGGGTATGTTGGCGCTCGATAATATTGACGCGGTACTCGCCGGCAGGAGCGCGCCGACCCTTGTGAGCTAGAGGTTGTTCTAGAGCCTGCGTGATCTAGAAGGTCAATGCGAAGCGGTTACGTCCCGGAAGTTCGTGTCCGCTCCATCTGGCGGGTAGGCAGCTTCCAATTAGACCGCACGTAGTGGCACGTGTATCCATTCGGATACCGCTCAAGGTAGTCCTGATGTTCCGGCTCGGCTTCCCAAAAGTCGCTTGCAGGCTGCAGCTCGGTCACTACCTTACCCGGCCAGAGTCCCGAAGCGTTCACATCGGCAATGGTTTCTTCTGCGATCCGCTTCTGTTCGGGGCTGGTATAGAAAATGGCCGAACGATAGCTACTGCCGACGTCGTTTCCCTGGCGGTTCTTAGTGGTTGGATCGTGAATTTGAAAGAAAAACTCCAGGAGCTTCCGGTAACTCAACTTCTGCGGGTCGAAGACAATCTCAATGGCCTCGGCATGGCTTCCGTGGTTGCGGTATGTCGCGTTGCGCACATCGCCACCGCTGTACCCAACGCGCGTCGAAATCACGCCCGGATAGCTGCGTATCAAATCCTGCATACCCCAGAAACATCCCCCTGCGAGGATCGCTCTTTCCTGTGATGACATCTGGCTACTCCTTTTCTGTCCGTTCGAAGAGTTTGCGATACTCACCATAACCTTCGCTATCGAGTTCATCGCGAGGAATGAAGCGCAGCGAGGCGGAGTTTATACAATAACGCAGCCCGCCCCGATCGCGTGGGCCATCATCAAAAACGTGGCCCAAGTGACTATCCCCGTGGGTTGATCGTACTTCCGTGCGGACCATCCCGTGGCTGTTATCGGCTCTTTCCTCGACGTTATCTGCTTCCAGCGGTTTCGTGAAGCTCGGCCAGCCGCAGCCACTTTCGAACTTGTCGAGCGAGGAAAATAGCGGTTCGCCTGATACCACGTCTACGTATATGCCGGGCTCATCGTGGTCCCAGAAGGCGTTCTGAAAAGGGCGTTCTGTGGCGTTCTGTTGCGTCACTCGGTACTGCTCTTGAGTGAGCCGGTCGATAGCTACTTTGTCTTTGGTGTATTTCAACATACTCCTGTCCCGCTAACCCAGTTTGGCCTGGCATGTGCAACCCCCAGGCCGTGGCTTTCCCTCTGTCGGCATTTGTCGCGCAACCGTAAGATTCAAATCGTGATTTTAGGTTACAAGTTTATGAAACCGCGTGGATATTCGACGCCCAGCCACTGGCGTTCTTTATGCAATCTTCCTTGCACTCGCGCCCTCGAGAAAGCGCAGCAACAATAAGTGCTTGCAACAACTTACGAGGTAACCATTCCTTCGGAATTTGTCTTGCGACTACCTTCGCCATCGACGCCGTTAGCCTGCCTTAATGGTGCCGGATTAGTTTGGTCGCACTGCACCGCATAGCAGCAAGTGGAAGACTCGATCGAAGTCCAATCCTTCGGCTAGCAGAGGAGTCACCCATTCTTCATCGAAGCAGTCTGGGTGTTCGTAGGATGCTTCGAGCAGTGCTGCCAGAACTGCTCTGTCCCCGAACTCTCGTGGGTGGTCGTCCCACAGTGGCCCGCTGAATTCCTGCACTGCCTCATCTTTTCTTCCTCTTTTCATTTCTATGTCTCCCTCCGTCCGGAAATCTCTCTCCCCCAACTGAACTTGCACAAAAGAAAAAGGAAGCCGGCCCACCGCCGACTTCCTCCTCCTCGGCTCCATTGTTCCTTACGCTGCGATAAAGAGCGTCCGACCTTGGCGATTCACCAGCAACAGTGGATCGCTGCCACCCTTCTTTACCGCGCCCTGGAACTCAGAGACATTCTTTACGGGCTCGCGGTTTACTTCCTGGATGACGTCACCCTTGCGCAGACCGGATTCAGCAATCTTGCTCGACGGGTCAACGTCGGTGACCACCACGCCGGTCGTTGAACCGGGCAATCCGAGCCTATCCGCCATGTGGGGAGTGAGGTTGGCAACTTCAATGCCCTCAAGCGCCTTCGTGGAATCGTCGCTGCCGGGCCTGGCCGTGGCAGTCTCCGTTGGCATTTCTGCTAGTTTCACGGAAACCTCGTGCTCGCTGCCGCCGCGCAACACCTTCAGCGTAACGTCCGTGCCGGGCTGCATCATGGAGATGGTCATGCGCAGTGCATTGCTGTCGGTTACGGGCTTGCCGTTCAAGTCGACCAGGATATCTCCACGTTGGACGCCCGCCTGTTGCGCGGGACTATTCGGAGTAACGTCACCCACCACGATTCCCCGCGCTTCCTTCTGGCCAAACGCTTTCGCCATTTCCGGCGTCATGTCCTGTGGCAGGATGCCCATGTAGGAGCGAACAACTTTTCCATTCTTCAGGATCTGATCCATCACCTGGCGCGCCAAGTTCACCGGCACCGCGAATCCAATGCCTTCGCTACCTTCACTGTGAGTCAGAATCGCGGTATTGATACCCACCAATTCGCCGCGATCATTGATCAGGGCGCCTCCCGAGTTGCCGGGATTGATCGGCGCGTCCGTCTGGATGAAGTCCTCGTAGTCCTCAATGCCGAGATTGCCTCGGCCGGTGGCGCTAATGATGCCGCGTGTCACCGTCTGGCCTACGCCAAAGGGATTGCCGATCGCCAGAGCGGTGTCTCCCACTTCCACTTTAGAGGAATCGCCCAGAGTCACCGGCTTCAGGTTCGACGTATCGATTTTCAGCACCGCGATGTCCGTCTTCGGATCGGTGCCAACGATTCTCGCATCATACTCATGCTTATCCGAAAGCGTGACCTTCACTTCGGTCGCGCCGTCCACAACGTGGTTGTTCGTCAGAATGTAGCCCTCCGGGCTGACGATGACACCGGATCCCAGACTCTTCTCGCGCCGATCCTTTGGCACTTCGAACGGCGCTTCGCCGTTGCCAAAGAATTGCTGAAAGAAGGGAGGCATCTGCTCTGCCATTTCGTGACTGGTCTTAACAACCTTGGAGCTGGAAATGTTCACCACGGACGGTAGAACATTCTTGACCACCGGGGCGTAGCTGTTCCTGCTGGGCCCTTCGTTGCTATCGGCCAGCTTCAGTGTAGCCGGCGGATTCGTCACTGCTTTCTGCGCCGAATGTGCAATAGCGAAACTGGATGCCCCCAAAACGAGCCCGGCGATCAACAGCGCGGGCTTTGAGAAAATTGCTGATTTCTGGATTGTCATTTAACCTTCCTTAAGAAAAATTCGCACCTCGCTGCATCAGCACGCGGAGGTTGCGTGAACTTTCCTCATGTGCAATAAGACGCTTTGAGTCCTGCCTGCGCATCTCCCTGCTAATGGGGAGAACCACTACCTACGATTGGGGATAAGTGACTTATTGAGGAATCAGGCGGTTGGCTTAACCAAGGAGCAGTTTGAAAGGGAAGGGAGCTGTCAGGCGATGATGCCCCGCCGTACAGCATAAAGGATCAATTCCGGCAATCCGCGCAGGTTCAATTTCTCCATCAGGTTCGACCGGTGGCTTTCCACCGTGTAAACGCTCAGGTTCAGGAGATTCGCGATGTCTTTGTTCGATTTGCCCTCCGCGATGAGCTGCAGAATTTCCCGCTCACGCGGAGTCAGCAAGTCGTAGGCGTCTTCCGTGCCAGTGCGCTTCAGTTTGCGCACGTAGTCATCCAGGAGAACCTTGCTGACGGCCGGGCTGAAGAAGGACTTCCCCGCGGACACAACATGCACTGCCTTGATCAGGTCAGCCTCGGCCGAATCTTTCAACAAATACCCCCGCGCCCCGGCTTTTAAGGCGCGCAGGACATAACTTTCGTCGGAATGCATGCTGACGATCACAATGGCCAACGCGGGATTCTCCTGGGTCATCTGATGAGCCGCTTCAATCCCATTCAGATTGGGCATTCCGATGTCCATAACGGCGACTTCTGGTTTCAAGGTTTTCGCTAATAAAACGGCTTCGCGTCCATCCGAGGCTTCGCCTACCACACTCAGATCGGGCTCGCGTTCCAGCATCAGCCTGATTCCGCTACGCATCAATTGGTGATCGTCGGCCAGGAGGATGCGAATCTTCCTCATTTTTCAGACGCCGCCCTTGTCGCTGATTGGAAACACGGCATGCACCGTGGTCCCTTTGCCTGGACTGGATTGTAGATCAAAGGATCCGCCGAGTTGGCGGACTCGCTCTTCCATTCCCAGAATTCCCATCCCGCGTGTGCGTTCTGGCCGGAAACCCACTCCGTCATCCGAAATTTCCACCTCGACCTTCTGTGGTGCATTTCGGACAGAAACTTTCGCGTTTTTAGCATGCGCGTGCGTGGCGGCGTTTTGTAATGCCTCCTGCACCAGCCTATATATCCCGATTTTCACCTGATCGGGCAGGTTTACAGGAGTTTCCGCGGCCTGGACCTCTACTTCCATATCGCTGCGTCGAGAGGTCTCGCGTGCTTGCCATTCCAGCGCGGGGATGAGTCCCAGATCATCCAGCATCGGTGGCCTTAACAAGAGAGCCATGTCCCGGATCGACGTCACCGCGCTTTCCGCTGCTGTCTTGATGCGGTCTATCTGATCCTTAACCAGGGTATCGCCGGGTGCGGCCAAATTTGAGAGTTGTCCGAGGTCCACAAGCAAGGCTCCCAGGGTCTGGCCAACCTCGTCATGGAGTTCGCGCGAGATCGTCTGCCGCTCCGCTTCTTGCACTTCTACCAATCGCTTGGATAGGCTTTCAAGTTCCTGACGGCTGCGCTCCAAGGCCAGGTAGCGTTTGCGGCCATTTTGCTCCAGTCGAAGGATGTAATAGCCGGCGGCCAGGGAAAGTAGCAATCCCGCCACAAGCGTTGTGATCACGAGCCGGGAGAGTCTTGTCTGCAAGCCCAAAAATTCTGTGGCTACTGCTTCATTTTCCGTCACCAGCCGTTGATCGTTCAGACGAGCAACGGCTGTAGCCAGTGCCAAGACGCGTATTCGCGTCGGAATGAGCTCTTCTCGTGCAAAAATGTGTGCCCTTTGTCCCCGTTGCCCTGAACTCCAGCCTTTTGTAACGTCGAATGCGATTTCTTCTGCCTTCACCGCTTGTTCGATCTGTGACACCAGCGATTCTTCTTCGTTGCCGGAATCCGGCGGAAAAGCGTGTAGCGCTGCATGTACCTCGGATACGCGGCTGGCGATCTTCTCTCGCTCCGGCAGATTCACGGCGATGACGTCGGTCAGAAGATATTGCTCCATCTGCTCGTCATACACATGGAAGCAAACAAGGACGGTCTGCAGCGCCTGGTTGTGTGCGGTATAGCGCTGGGTCACTTCCTGAGAAACCTGATGCAGTCTGCGCAACGAGCGAAGGGCGTCGATGCCGGAGATGCTCATCAACAGCAACATGGCGCCGAAGGTTCCCAGAAGCAACCACCTCAACTTTGGGCTGTGTTCTCCGAATTCAGGCACAAGGCGCCCTCTGCAACTTCATCGCGTCTATTTCGATGAAGGTGTCTTTCCGTCATTCATCATAATGCAATCTGGATAGTGACGTCTGAAGCCATTCGAACCCCCCCGGAAGAGCCTTTCAAGGAAGAGCAGCTCCACTCGACTTGCCGCCGTCGGAGCCATAGGAGCTCAATAGACGGTCACAGTGGCGAAGTTTGGTGGGGTACCGCGGCGTCAGCATCAAAGTAAGGAAAGTTCGCATCCCATTTGGTAGGCTAGATCTCCGGCAAACCGTGGCTGAACATTTGGCGTGTGACGAGGGATGTTCAGGCATCACGGCCACATTCCTAAGCGCATGCTAGCATTTGGGGTAGGATGTTGCGGCCAAGGGCCTCCCCCAGTTAACCTGCCCAGGCTCCGCCCAAAGGAAGAACGCTATGCCGCGAACCATCGATGTGACCGAACTTATCCTAAGAGATGCACACCAAAGCCTTCTGGCAACCAGAATGGCGCTTGAAGACATGGTGCCGGCCTGTGAAGACATCGATAAGGCCGGATTCTGGAGCGTGGAGTGTTGGGGAGGCGCCACATTTGATGCCTGCATCCGATTCCTGAATGAAGATCCTTGGGAGCGTCTGCGGACTTTCCGTAAGCTATTGCCCAATAGCCGGCTTCAGATGCTGCTCCGCGGGCAGAATTTGCTCGGTTATCGCCACTATGAAGACAGCGTGGTGGAGAGGTTTGTGGAACGCGCCGCTGGCAACGGCGTGGATGTGTTCCGCGTGTTCGACGCGCTCAACGACGTGCGCAACGTGAAACGAGCTATTGCGGCGGTGAAGAAAGCTGGAAAGCACGCGCAGGGAACAATCTGCTATACCATCAGTCCGCTGCACACGGTGGAAGGCTACGTGGAATTAGCAAAGCGGCTGATGGACCTTGGGTGCGACTCCCTCTGTATAAAGGATATGGCGGCTTTGCTCAAGCCGCAGGCCGCCTACGACACGGTCAAAGCAATTAAGGAGACATTGGGCGAGTCGGTTCGAATTCATGTACATGTACACGCGACCACGGGGGTCACGCTGGTTTCCTTGATGAGAGCGATTGAGGCGGGGGCGGACGCGGTGGATACAGCGATCAGTTCCCTGAGCCTTGGCCCGGGACATAATCCAACAGAGAGTTTCGTGGAAATGCTCGAGGGGACTGGCTACACCACGAATCTTGACATGAGCCGCCTGCTGAAAATCAGGGATCATTTCGCAAAGGTTCGTCCACGGTACAGCGAATTCCTTTCCAACATCACGGGAGTAGACACGGAAATTTTCGAAAGCCAGATTCCGGGCGGCATGATTTCGAACATGGAGAGCCAACTGAAGCAACAGGGAGCAGCCGACAAAATCAGAGAGGTGTTGCTGGAAGTTCCTGAGGTGCGCCGCACGGCCGGTTACCCGCCGCTTGTGACGCCTTCGAGTCAGATCGTGGGAACGCAAGCCGTCTTCAATGTGCTGATGGGCCGCTACAAGGTGATTACGGCGGAGTTTGCAGATCTCATGCTTGGTTATTACGGTTCGACCCTCGGCGAGCGGGACCGCGAAGTGATGGCTCAGTGCGAGAAGCAAACGAAGAAGCCTCCGATTATGATGCGTCCTGCGGACCTGCTGAAGCCCGAGTGGGAACAGTTGCGCACGACCGCCATCGCCCTGGACGGCTGCGATGGTTCGGACGAGGACATTCTGACCGCCGCGATGTTTCCGAAAGTAGCTCCAAAGTTCTTTGCCGAACGTGCCTTGGGTCCGAAGAGTGTTGCCAAGGATCCGAGCGCGGCCATCCCGGCGCCATCCGGAAACGGTTCCGGAGGACCGGTTCGGGAAACCATTAAGTACGAAGTTCAAATGGATGGCAGGAAGCACGTCGTGACGGTTTCTCCGGCGTAGAGGACTTGAACTATGAAAACGATGGAGCAGCGCATTGGTGAGTTGAAGACCCGCCGAGCAGAGCTCGAACTCGGCGGTGGAAAAGAGCGAATCGAGAAACAGCACAAG
>Ga0187772_10000493_pt1 | contig 17737 bp, 18 predicted proteins | sample 0116_SJ02_MP15_2_FD_133137 | JGI IMG/M metagenome (GOLD analysis project Ga0187772, IMG submission 133137) | Tropical peat soil microbial communities from peatlands in Department of Meta, Colombia - 0116_SJ02_MP15_20_MG | ecosystem: Environmental > Terrestrial > Soil > Wetlands > Peat | place... | reverse complement strand
TTTGCTGCTCAAAAAACACGGCATCCATCAGCTCATCGTCATGGGACTTATCGCACACACCTGTGTCGAGGCAACTGTTCGTTATGCCGCTGAGCTTGGCTACGAGGTCACGATGGTGAAAGACGCAACCGCGGATTACTCGGATGAAGAGATGCACGCCGCTCTCAACATCAATATCCCGAACTACGCCATTGCCGTTATGAGCACGAATGAGATCGTCGACTCGATCTCCTCTCTCTAAACCTAAGGCTTGGGCGCGAATGGCACACTGCTGGTTGTGGGAGTTTCGATGGACCCCATCGAAGTGCCACACATTCAGTTGATTATGGGCAAGAAGCGAATCCAGGGCTGGGCGGCTGGAATTCCGAGCGACTCCGAAGACACGCTGCGCTTCGCGGCAACGACCGGCGTGCGCCCAATGATCGAAAAGTACCCGCTCGCGAAAGCCGCTGAAGGCTACGCTCGCATGATGAGCGGCAAAGCAGAATTCCGCGTCGTCCTGACCATGTGAGGTCTGGTGGCAGAGAGAGGTTGTGGTGCCTAATAAATTGGATCGGAGATTCATCACACCTTCCCAGTTTAGTGCCTCACTGATGTTATGGTCGCATGATTTGTTTCGATGCGAGGAGGTAATACATGACGATCGCAAAGGTAGAGATTGAACGGTTCAGCGTCACATCATCCAAGCCGTTCGAGCGCATCCTGCAAAAACTGGAGGGGCAAATCGGTCATCCCGACATGGGTGCATTTGCAAAAGCTGTTACAGCGGCTGAGAGCTATGAGGAACTCGAAAAAATAGTGCAAAAGGCAATCGGAACGTCCGGATTGATGGAATTTGTCCGCTTCAATCTCGGCGAAATCATTCGCAAGGAACGCGGGCTTGACAGCCCCCATATCTTGCGTCTGGTGGTTGGGAATCCGCTCATCATGAAACAAATGGCGGTTCATGTGCACGATGTCGCCTCTTACGCGCCCGTGAACATTTTGATTGATGAGCGGCCCGACGGAGTTCACTTGTCCTACGACCGGATGGCGAGTCTTCTCGCTCCTTACGGAAGCGGGGAGGCTCTCGCTGTCGCTCGGGATCTGGATTCGAAAATCGAGAACCTTCTTCGAGAGTCTGCGGCGTGAATATGGAGTCATCCAATTTCACCTTGAAGAGCTGACGAGAAAGGAAGATTCAAGACAAACACTAAGAAAGGAGAGACCTATGCCAAAGGAGGAAGGTTTGACCCTGATACAGCGGGTGGCAATCTGCTTCGCTGCGGGAGTTATAGGCGGACTGGCTGTGGTCCTTTTCAGCCATGTCCTGTTTGGGTTTGGGGTCAGCGCGACATTCGGGGTAAAGGCCCCCGTCTCCATGAAATCGCCGAATATATACAGGCCGCTCTTCTGGGCCGGGTTGTGGGGTATCCCGTTCGGGCTCTTTATAAAGACCGCCTGGAAGCGGCTATACCTCTTCGGTCTTCTTTACTTCCTCGCGCCGGTGCTGGCATTGTTCTTATTCTTCCTGCCCATGAGCGGCGCAGGGTATTTCGGGCTTAAGGCGGGCGGGCCGATGTTCGCAGTCTACCTGCTGCTGGTAAATCTGCCGTTCGGCATAATCACCGCTTTGGCCGCAAGGGTGATAATAGGGAAGAAGCCGTAAGCATCCTGGACGAAAGAGAAAAGCCTCTGGGGATTCAGATCCTGGTTCCTTTTGGCGCTCGACTTGAAAGCTCAAGGAAAGGCATAAGTGCATCATTTAATACCCTTTCTGCTACAGCACGGATATACGGTGCTATTTATCTGGGTTTTCGTGGAAACGATAGGGCTTCCGATACCGAGCGTTCCTTTGTTAATTACGGTAGGAGCCCTAGCCGGTCTCGGGCAGATGAAATTATTTCTATGCATCGGGTTAGGAGTCTGCGCTGCGTTGTCGAGCGACCTATTCTGGTACTATATGGGCAGACGGCGTGGCGGTCAGTTACTTTCATTACTCTGCCGTATTTCTCTCGAACCCGACTCCTGTGTCCGTCGAACAGAAAACCTCTTTTTACGGTATGGTTCCCGATCCCTCTTGATAGCTAAATTCTTGCCGGGACTGAGCGTTATGTCGACGCCTTTGGCGGGTATGATCCGCATGCGCCTGTCGCTTTTTTTGTTTTTCGACTGTATCGGAGCGATCCTCTGGGTTGGTTCGTTTACGGCGCTCGGTTATCTATTCAGCGAAGAGCTTGATCACGCTTTAGCTTACACTGAGCGTATGGGCAACCTGCTTCTCGTTCTCGTTGCTGGAGGGCTGTCGATTTACATTCTTCGTAAATATTCCCTGCGCCGTCGTTTTTTACGGGAGCTTTTCGTAGCGCGCATCACACCAGAAGAATTAAAACAGAAATTGGACTCCGGCGAAGATATCATGATGATCGATGTTCGCCACGCTCTCGATTTTAAAGCCGATCCTTATATTATCCCCGGCGCTCTGCATATTCCTTCTGAACAGTTTGAGAGTTATCCGCAAGTTCCGAAGGATCGCGAAGTGGTTGTGTATTGCACGTGACCCAACGAAGCCTCGAGCGCCCGGGTGGCGATACGATTGCGGCAACGGGGGATTATGCATATTCGGCCGCTTGCCGGAGGCTTTCGCGGCTGGCGCGATCACGGCTATCCAGTCGAGCTGGTGAGCATAGAAAGATCAGAAAAACAATCCGGCTAACCCATTCATCTGAACATGTTAGTTTCCGATTCACGGTACAAAAGACTCTTCCGCTACTGCAGGATGGCGCGATCTTTACCATGCTGAAAATACTGTATCGTTCCCGTAAAAATACAGTATCCTTCCTATACCCCCTTCCTGATGGAAATGATAGCCTGAGAATATTAGACCGCGAATTTCTCAGTGGTGAGGTAAGTGATTTAACTCTCCAGCATAAGTTTTTACAAGGGAACAATCTGATGTTTAGGAAGGTTCAAGTGCCCCCGAAGACATCGTTCTGAGGGATCAAAAGAACTTTTCATACAGGTTTGTTAGGCCTTGTGGAGGAAGTTCATGAAAGTATTCGTCGTCTACTGGCACCCGGAGCCGAAGAGTTTTAACGGGGCGATGTTTCGGACGGCTTGTGAGACGCTTGCCGCTGCGGGGCATGAGATTCGCACTTCCGATTTGAATGAAATGGGCTTTAATCCGGCCTCTGGCCGGCACAACTTCGTATCCGTTAAAGATCCTCTCTACTTCAAACAGCAGATCGAAGAGCTGCACGCCACCGATCATCATGGATTTGCTGAGGATGTAGAGATTGAGATCAAGAAGATGGAGTGGTGCGACCTGATGATCTGGCAGTTCCCACTGTGGTGGTTTGGGCTGCCTGCTGTGCTTAAGGGATGGGTGGATCGCATTTTTGCCATGGGGCGCACCTATGGTGGCGGCCATTTTTATGAGACCGGGGTTTTTCGGGGAAAGCGGGCATTCTTGGCGTTGACGACCGGAGGCGCGGAGGAAGCTTATCGTATAGGGGGATTCAATGGCGATATCGAGGCGATTCTCCGTCCAATTCACCGAGGCATGTTGCAGTTTGTCGGCTTCGACGTCCTAGCTCCCCAGATCGTGTATGGGCCGGTTCACCTGACAGAAGAGCAACGCAGGCAGCATTTGGCGGCCTACGCTGCACGACTACGGCGTATCGCCGGCGAATCACCGGTTCAGGTCGGAATCTACTGATTGGTGGATACCTTGGTTACACGAAGCACAAGCGGAATGAGAATGCCCATTGTCCGTGTGCCGGTGTTTCCACTAACCGAAGTTTCTTCGCGACATCGTCGAGTATTCAAGCGGAGCAGAAATGACAAGGGAACCAAAAACAGCGGTTGTGGCAGGAGTATCCGAGGAATCAAATCGATCCTGCATCACCGTGAGGAGGACCCGATGACTGCTCTCAAACCCGGAGTTCAAGCCCCTGACTTTTCGCTTTCGACCACTCCTGATCAAAAAGTATCCCTCTCCGAATTTCTCGGACGACCCGTCGTCCTGGTCTTCTATCCGGCCGATTGGAGCCCCGTTTGCAGTGACCAGTTGGCGCTCTATAACGAGTTGAAGCCCGAATTCTCGGAGTTTGACGCGCAAATCATCGGCATCTCAGTCGACGGCGTCTGGTGCCACCTCGCCTTCAGCAAAGACCGGAAGTTGCACATTCCGCTCCTGGCAGATTTTGAACCTAAAGGCGCAGTGGCCCGTCAGTACGGCGTCTACCGCGAGAAAGAGGGCGAGGCAGAGCGAGCGCTGTTTGTCATCGATGCCGACGGCGTCATTCGTTGGAGCTATGTCTCGCCGGTGGGCATCAACCCGGGCGCCGACGGCATTTTGAAAGCTCTTGAATCTATGGCGAAGAGCAAGAAAACAGGTAGCATCTGAAATCAGTTCGATGTCCAAGTCAAGAGGTATACTATGGACAAATCCGCCACGCTCACCCAGCCTGTTTCGGCGTATGACCACGCGGAAGGACCCGACGACGCACCCTTGACTTTAGTGGAATACGGGGACTATCAATGCCCTTACTGCGGGGCCGCCTACCCCGTCGTGAAACGCTTGCAGAAGACGTTGGGGAAGAAACTGCGATTTGTGTTCAGGAACTTCCCTCTGACCCAGGTGCACCCGTATGCCCTGATCGCGGCCGAAGCGACGGAGGCTGCGGCGCTCCAGGGAAGGTTTTGGGAGATGCACGATCTGCTTTTTGAAGAGCAGACGCTGCTCAAGCCAGAGACCATCCCCCTATGGGCAAAGAAGATCGGATTGAATCTTGAACAATTCGAGAGCGATATCAAGCAAGGGACTGTCGAGAAGCGTATCAAGGAAGACCGCCAGAGCGGCATCCGCAGCGGCGTTAACGGCACGCCGACCTTTTTTGTCAATGGAACGCGCTACGACGGCTCGCCGGATTATAATTCGCTACTTGCGGCCTTAGAATCCGAATTGGACCGGGGAACCTGATACCCGGAAGGTTCCCATCTAAATTCTTTTGCAAAGGAGGTTACGTATGAAAGGGAATAAGAAGATCGTCGAGCAGTTGAACAAGCGCCTGGCCGAGGAATTGACCGCCATCAACCAGTACATGGTCCACGCCGAGATGTGCGACAACTGGAAGTACAAACACCTGGATGAGACGATCCAGAAGCGGGCCATCGCCGAGATGAAGCACGCGGAGAAGTTGATTGCACGCATCCTCTTTCTCGAAGGGCGTCCCATCGTCAGCAACCTGAACCAGATTCTCATCGGCGCCGAAGTTCCAAAGATGCACGAGTATGACCATGGTGCCGAAGTCGTGGCCATCCGGGGATACAATGAGAGCATCCGTCTGGCGACAGAGGTGGGAGACAATAACACCAAGGTGCTTCTCGAGTCCATCCTGAAAGAAGAAGAGGACCACATCGACTGGATCGAGGCCCAACTCGACCAGATCAAACAGATGGGGCTTCAGAATTATCTGGTGGAGCAGATCTACTAAACGCAAATCCTTGCATCATTTTACACGGTTCAGGGACGGCGCGGACGGCGTCCGATAGCGTGCGACTGTTTCCAACAGGTATCTCCAGGACGGTCGAAGGGCCAATCGTGACGCGATCGCCAACGTTTCGCCCCGCGGACGTCACGAGTCTGCTATCGCCAATACCCATTTGGTCGAAGAGATCAGCCATGAAGGCACTGCGTTTTGACCGAACAGGTTCTCTTGGTGAACTGCATCTTTCCGAGGTGGATATCCCGAGTCCACGAAAGGGCGAGGTACTAATTAAGATCAGAGCTGCGGCAATTAACCCAAGCGATGTGAAGAACGTTTTAGGCAAAATGAAGCAAACCGTTCTTCCTCGAACCCCCGGCCGCGATTTTGCTGGTGTCATACTGCAAGGTTCCGAAGGCCTCGTCGGGCAAGAGGTTTTCGGAACAGGCGGTGACCTTGGCTTCCTCCGCGACGGCTCGCATGCCGAATACCTTATCGTTCCGTCGGACGCGGCAGTTCCAAAACCTCCATCGTTTAGCTTCGAGGAAGCGGCAGCCTTTGGTCTTGGATATATGACCGCCTGGTACGCAGTCGTTACGAACGCACAAATTCAAGCTGGTGAAACCATTCTTATCCTTGGCGTGACAGGCGCAGTGGGAAGCGCAGCAGCACGCATCGCTTCTAGCAAAGGCGCGCGTGTCATAGGCACCATTCGCAGTGGGAGTGACCAGGCATCTATCGCCGGTTTGCCTGTCGATGATTACATCAATCTGGCAGCGGAATCCTTGCCTGAGGCTGTGATGTCCAGGACGTCAGATCGCGGTGTCGACGTTGTTCTTGATGTGGTCGGAGGTCCCATGTTTGAACCTTGTGTGCGTTCACTCGCTCACCGGGGCCGGCAGGTGGTAATTGCTAACACAGGCGATCCACGTGTCGTCTTCAATTTAGTAGATTTTTACCATCGGGAAGGGCGAATCCTTGGAGTGGATACACTAAAACTCACGTTTAATGAGAGCGCGGATATTCTTTGGGGCCTGCTCCCGGGAATCGAGAAGGGATTGTATCCTGCCCCTCCTTTGGAGACATGTCGGCTTGAAGATGCGGCGGAAGCGTATCAACGTATTAATTCGGGGGCTGCCAAGAAGAAAATTGTAATAGTCAATTAATATCCGGTAACTCGCATTCCCACTTTTGTAATTCCGAACATATACAAAGAGGCATAAAGGACGTTCGATAAACTCTTTCCTACTTCATTCCCTTGGTTTTTTCTTTTAAAATCGGAAGGACATTTTGAAAATCATCCACAATCCCGTAATCGGCCACTCCGAAAATCGGAGCCCTGGGATCCTTATTGATGGCAATGATCGTCTCAGAACCCTGCATCGCCGTGACATGCTGGAACGCACCACTGATGCCGATGGCGAGGTAGACCTTAGGCTTTACCGTTTTACCCGAAACCCCTACCTGGCGTTCCTTGGGCAGCCAATTCCGGTCCACCACTGGCCGTGAACAGGCTAACACACCCCCCAGATTCTTGGCCACTTCTTCTATCATTGGGATATGCTCGGGTCCTCCGATTCCCTGACCCACAGAGACGATGATCTCGGCTTGAGTAATATCTTCTCCGGTGAGGGGCGCTTCAATGTATTCGATAAACCTTTTTGCGTCGGCGGCTCCCTGGAGCGGAGAGGATTCGATGACCATTCCACCTTTTTTTTCACCGGGGAGCGCCGGCCGAAAAACACCGGGCCGAAGGGTAGCAATATATCCCTTGGATTCCTTCAAGGAGACATCGGCGTTTACCTTTCCTCCGTAGATGGATCGGAGGGCTTTCAAACCACTTTCTTCAAACGAAAGGCCGATGCAATCTGTAATCAATGGAAGCCCAGTCTCCGCAGCAAGGCTCGGCGCGAGGTCCATTCCAAAGGCTGTGTGCCCTATCAGAGTGAGAAGGGGTTGATGTTTTGCAATGAGGGACGAGAGGACTTGTTGATAGAGCACGGAATTGAAATGTTCCAAAGACTCATCCTCCACAACCAATACCTTTGAAGCCCTCGAAGCCAGATCTTCAGCGATATTCTTGATACGATGACCCAGCAGAACGGCCGCTGACGAAGTCCCTCGCTGGGAAGCAACTTTCTCCCCCGCTCCTAACATCTCGTAAGTGATGTCCCGGACCTTTCCTTGTCGATGCTCGACCAGTACAAATATTTCTGTCATTGCCTTCCCCCTATTCCTCTACACGCTAGCTCTTTAAATACGAAATCCGAATATCGAAATTCGAAACAAATCCAAAATTCCAATATTCTAATGACCGAAACTTTCGGAATCATCTGTTTGAATTCAGAATTTTGGTCATTTGAGATTGTTTCGGATTGATCCCTTCGGGATGCTTCGCCCGTGCTTTGGATTTAGAATTTCCTATTTTCAGCTTCCTTTTTTCTTCTTCATAATTTCAGTCAATTGCGTCACGACCTCCTCCGGGGTGCCCTTCAGTATTTCCGCCGTCTTCGTAACGGGTGGAAAGAAGACCCGATCCACCCTTGTGTCCGGAGTCTTTTCCGGCGATAGCCCTATCTCCGTCATTCCAAGGTCTTTGATTTCTTTATCTTCAGCCTCTAAGATGGCGGCGAGGGAAACATATTTAGGCTCGTTAATGCCCGTCTGAATGGTCAGAACAGCAGGGAGTTTCAGTTCAACAACTTCGTCGATGCCGCCCTCCAATTCTCGCCGGACCCTTGCCCCATCTCCTGCCATCTCAATACGGGTGACAATGGCTGCGTGGGGCAGGCCCAACATCTGGGCCAGCTCAACTCCAACCCGACCACAGTTGTCATCCTCTGCCTGAACGCCTGTCAAGATGAGGTCGAAGGATTGGCCTTTGACTGCAGCGCAAAGGATCTCTGTTGTCAGATGACTATCCAGATCAGAAGGCCCCTCGATCCTTAGGGCCCTGTCTGCGCCCATCGCCAAGCACCTCGTCAACACCTCTTTCGATTCTTCAGGCCCCACGGTGATGACCGTCACCTCACCGCCACATTTTTCTTTTAAGAGGGCGGCCTCTCTGACCGCATAGCCGTCCCAATCGTTGAGGTAGAAGACCAGGTGATCCTTCTTGATATCCTTCCCGTCCTTTTCGATAAAGATGTCTGCCTCCGCTGTCTTTGGAATCCTCTTAACACAAACAGCGATATTCATGGAATCCTCCTGCCTAAGCAACGATTAAGAATTTGTTATGAAGTCGGACAGTAACCAAATTCCAAGCACCAATAATCAAATATTGACCGAAATCCCAATGACCAAAACCTAAATCCATTCGGATAATTTGACCATTGGGTAATTGGAATTTAGTTGGGATTTGGCATTTGGTGATTGGAATTTTCATCAATGGCTTCAACCACCAATTCCGCTATATCTTTTACTACGATCTCTGATGCGAGTCCAGAAATCTTAACGGCATCTTCCAGATTCAAAAGACAGAAAGGACAGGATGTTGCCATCACTTTGGTGCCCAGAGTCAGGGCCTCCTTGATTCGAATCTCTCCGTTTCGAGTCCCTTCCGTTGACCCTTCTGCCCACATCCTCCCCCCTCCTCCTTCGCAACACAGGCTCCTCTGCCTTGTCCTTTCCATCTCGACCAATTTCAACCCGGGGAGAGAAGTCAGAATTTTTCTCGGTTCCTCGAAGATGAGATTCTGTTTTCCGAGGTAGCAAGGATCCTGATAGGTGACGGGCAGGTCCAAGGCTCTCGACATTTTTATTTTTTCCGTCTCGATCAATTCCGCAAGGACCTGTGTATAGTGTTGGACAGGGATGTCGAGGTCCGGATACTCGTTCTTGAAAGCGTTGAAGCAATGCGGCGAGATAGTGATAATTCTTTTTATCCCTGACTTTTTGAAAAGGTTCGTATTGTCTTTGGACAGTTTCTTGAAAAGGGCCTGCTCGCCCATCCTTTTGATCTCGTTCCCGCAACAGGATTCCTTCTTCCCGAGTATCCCGAAGTCGAGGTCTGCCTTTTGAAAGACCTTGACGAGGGCCGTGGAAACATTCTGAACCCTCGGGTCGTAGGAAGGAGCACAGCCCACATAGAGCAATGTCTCTGTAGCGGCTTCGCCGAGAATCTTGACTCCGAGATCCTTTGCCCAATCCGCCCTCCGGTCTCGGAATCGTCCCCATGGATTTCCCTGAAGAAGGGTATTTTCAAGGGCGTCCCGAATGGTTGAGGGGACCTCGCCTTGATTGGCAAGAAAATTTCTTATCCCCATGATCAGCTCGACGTTTTTTACCCCGGCGGGACAGCGAAGGCTGCAGGTACTGCAGGTGGTGCAAGCCCATAATTCAGGCCTCTTGAACAAGGAAGAAGGGTTGGCTGTGAAGATCGTCTCCCTGACCAGCTTCCTCATGTTCAATGGGGATCTGAATTTAACCGGACATCCACCCGTGCACATTCCGCACTGGATGCACACATTGAGTTGGTAATCTTTGACAAAACTCTTAGGGTCAATCTTCATTCCGAATTCCGCGATAGACTCAAACCAGCCCTTCCACCTCGGCCAGGACTTGAGGTTGGGTGAAATGGTTCTGTCTGGCCGCCTTGTTGGGACAGATCGCCGTGCAGGCACCGCAGCCTTTACAAAGAGCCCCGTTGACGGCGGAGATTCCCTTCGTCTCAAGAAAGTCGATCGCCGAGTAGGCGCAAATCTCGATACATAATTTGCATCCTGCACAGAGCTCTGGATCGATGGATGCGGTCGTAGGCTCGACCTCGATCTCTCCCTTCGTGATCAAGGACATCACCTCCGCCGCAGCGGCAGAGGCCTGGGCCACTGTGTCGGGAATATCTTTTGGCCCCTGACAGCATCCTGCCAGAAAGATCCCATCGACATTCGTGGCCACCGGTCTCAGCTTGGGATGGGCCTCCATAAAGAAGCCGTCCGCGCTCCGGCTGATTCCAAATACCTGTGCAATTTTTTCGGCATCGCGGCGCGCGGTGAGACCGGTCCCTAAGACCACCATATCCACAGGGATCTCGACCGGGGTCCCGAGCAGGGTATCCTCTGATTCGACAATGAGACGGCCATCCTTTCGGTATATCTCAGAGCCCTTTCCCCGAATGAAGAAGATGCCTTCTTCCCGTACTCTCTTATAGAACTCCTGATACCCTTTTCCGAAGGCGTTCATGTCGATGTAGAATTCATAGATCTCGGCCCCGGTCTTCTCTTTTGCGAGATGGGCCTGCTTCATCGATGCCATGCAGCAGATTCTGGAGCAGTGGAGGTTTGCATTCTCATCCCGGCTCCCGATGCAATGGAGAAAAGCGATCCCTTTGGGAGCGGTTCCATCGCTTAGTCGTATTTCTCCCCGGGTGGGTCCCGAAGGACTCGAAAGCCTTTCAAATTGAAGGCTGGTGATGATGTTATCATAGACCCCATAGCCGTACTGCGGAAGGAGATGTGGATCAAAAGGGTCGTATCCGGTTGCCACAATAATGGAACCTATTTCTCTCTCAATCACTTCTTCTTTCTGATCAAAACGGATGGCCTCCGCCTTACAGGCCTCGACGCAAGCTTTTTTGCATTTCCCCTTGCTCAAGAGGAGGCAGCTTTCTTTATCCACCACTGCCTTCAACGGAACGGCCTGAGGGAAGGGGATATAGATCGCTCTGCGCACGGCCATTCGCTCTTCGAAATCGGAAGGAACCCCCTTTTTCAAGACGCATGCTTCGGTGCAGTCGCCGCAGCCCGTGCACCGGCTGAAATCGACAAAAGTGGGATTTCTTCTGATGGTCACTGTGAAGTTGCCGACATGGCCTTTCACCTCAGTCACGTCCGAGCAGACCAAGAGTTCGATATTATTATTTCTCGCCACATCAACCGTTTTAGGTGTAAAGATGCAAGAAGCACAGTCAAGGGTTGGAAAGGTCTTATCGAGCTGGGCCATATGGCCGCCAATAAAAGGGCCTTTTTCAACGAGAGCCACCTTCATTCCCGCATTGGCAATGTTCAATGCGGCCTGTATCCCGGCGATACCCGCTCCGACCACCAATACGGTTGGGGTAATTCCAACTCTTCTTGCTGTCAGAGCTTCCTGCCGCAATACCCTTGCCACCGCTGACCGAAGAACTTGTTTGGCTTTTTCCGTTGCCCTTTCTCGATCCGGATGAACCCAGGAGCACTGCTCACGGATGTTGGCAATATGGAGATAATAAGGGTTGAGTCCCTCTGCGGATAGAACATTTCGGAAGGTCATCTCATGCATTCGAGGGGAACAGGCGGCAATCACCACTCGATCGAGGGAGAGCTCGCGGATGTCCTTTTTGATCAAGTCCTGTCCGGGATCGGAACAAAGATAACGATAGTCTCGGGCCGCCTTCACTCCGGGAAGGGTGCCGGCGAAACCGGAAAGTTCATGACAATCGACTGTGGCAGCAATATTGGTGCCGCAGTGACAGATGTAAACACCGATTTTTTTATTCATCAGTTAGCCATTGTTATGAACGTCAATTGGTAATGATGGACCAGTTAGACTGCTTGCTACTTCAAATCCGAAATTCGAATGTCGAAATCCGAAACAAATTCTAAATCCAAATGATTCAATCCCGAAACATCACGAATTTCTTTTGCTTAAAATTTTGTATTTTGTTCATTTTGGAATCGTTTCGAAATTCGGATTTCGTGCTTCGTATTTTCAATTTTTATGTCATGCCCAGAATGCGACGACCAATGGCCATCTTCTGTATCTCTTTTGTTCCCTCGTAGATCTCAAGGAGCTTGGCGGCACGGTAGAACCGTTCGATGGGGTAATCATCCAGGTATCCGTATCCCCCATGAAGCTGAAGGGCCTCATCGACCACCCTGACGGCAACCTGGCAGGCCCACCATTTTGCCATGGCGGATAGTTGGGAGTCGATATTTCCCCGGTCGGTGTTCCAACAAGCCTTATAGGTGATGGACCTGGCTGTTTCGATGAGTGTCGCCATCTCAGCAATTTTGAATTGGGTCACCTGAAAAGAGGCGATTGTCTTCCCAAATTGTTTTCTTTTCTTTACATAATTGATCGCCTGTTCCATCGCACCTTGGGCAAGACCAACTCCGTCGCCCGCTATCATCAGCCTGGAATAGTCGAGAAACTTCATCAACTGGATGAATCCATCGCCTTCCACACCCACCAAGTTTTCCTGGGGGACCTTTACATTATTGAAGTAGACATTCGCCGTATCGGATGCGTGAAGTCCCATTTTTCCATGAACCCGATCCGCCTTGTATCCAGGTCGATCCGTCTCCACCAGAAGAATGGTATGTCGGCGTGATTTGGAGCTTTCGTCGGGATGGGTCAAGCAATAGACCAAAAGGAATTTAGCTTCCGTGCCGTTGCTGATCATGACTTTATTACCATTGATCACATACTCATTGCCCACTCTCTCCGCTCGAGCCATGGCAGACGCTGCATCGCTCCCGGCCTCAGGCTCAGTGATGGCAAAACCCATGACCCAATCCCCTTTGACCAAAGGTGGGAGGTACTTCTTCTTCTGATCCTCAGAGCCGTAGAGTAATAGTTCTTGGGCACCAAATGTCGTCTGAGAAAACACTTGCCCAAGCCCGGGTTCGGCCCTCCAGAATTCCTCTAGGATGATGCTATGTTCGAGAGAACCCAAGCCAAGGCCTCCGTACTCTTTCTTAATATAAACACCGACGAAGCCCAACTGTGCCGCTTTTTTGATAATGTCTCTTGGAAATTCTCCTGTGGCCTCACACTCTTTGCCAATCGGCATCAATTCCCCCTCAGCGAATTCGCGGGCGGCTAAACGGATCTGTTTTTGCCGGTTGGTCAATTCAAAATCCATAGCTCCTCCTCCAGAAAAATGCAACTATCGTAAATATCTCCTTTGCGCGATCAGTATTTGCCCAACAGTTCTCGGGCGATGATTGTTTTTTCAACCTCCTTGGTTCCTTCGTAGATTTCAACAACTTTGCAATCTCGATAAAAACGCTCGATATTGTAGTCTCCGATAAACCCATATCCCCCGTGGAGTTGAAGGGCTTCTTCTGCCACCCTCACTGCCGTCTCCCCTGTGTACCACTTGGCCATAGAGATGAGGTGGGGTTCCACTCTGCCATGGTCGAGAAGCCAGGCGGCCTTCTGGTAGAGATTTCGGCCGGCTTCGATTCGGGTGGCCATTTCCGCAATCTTGAACTGGGTGACCTGAAAGGAGGCGAGGGGCTTTCCGAATTGTTGTCGCTTCCGAACATGCTGGATGGCCTGTTCCATGGCCCCCTGGGCCAGCCCAACAGCCTCGGCGCACACATGGAGACGGGTGTGATCAAAGAAGACCATAAATTGTTGAAATCCCTTTCCTGCTGTTCCGATCAAATTCCCTTTCGGGACTCTGACATCGCTGAGAGAGATTTCGGCCGTGTCCGAGGCACGGAGGCCGAGTTTGTTCTTGAGCTTGGTCGCCTCGAAGCCCTTGCGGTCTGTCTCCACCGTGATGACACTAAAGCGATCATGCCGAGACTTGGCATGCGGTTCTGTCACGCAAAGCACCTGAAGGAAATGGGCAAGGGTCCCGCCGGTGATGAATGTCTTGCTTCCGTTGATCACGTATTCATGACCGTCCAGAACCGCGGTGGTTCTAACGGAGGAAACGTCGCTTCCCGCGTCTGGCTCGGTGATGGCCGCTCCGGTAATGGCCTTTGCCTTCACCAGGGGAGGCACCCATTTCGTTTTTTGTTCCTCGGTGCCGAAAAGAAGAATCATCTCCGAGCCGAAAGTGCCTGCCAGGATAAAATGCGCGATCCCGGGATCAACCCGCCAGAATTCTTCGTTGATGAGGCAGTGCTCTAGATACCCTAATCCTGCTCCGCCGTAAGTCTCAGGGATAAAGACCCCGACAAAGCCCAGCTCGCACGCCTTTTCCCAGAGATGCTTGGGGGCTTTCTCCTTGCGATCGCACTCCTGGGCTACCTCCGGGAATTCTTTCTCAGCAAATTCTCTTGCTGCCTTAACGATATCTTTCTGCTCGTCAGTCAAATCAAAGTTCACAAAAAATTCTCTCCAATTCTTCCACTCCCCGCTTACCCAACTCCATCGGTCCCTAGGGCCTCAACGATTTCTTGCGGCAAGGCGGATCTGCTTCTGCCGGCTGGCCAATTGACAGCCCATCATCACTCCTGATCTTAATGGTTCCCATTTTAAAATAAAACATATATGTTTACAATGGATTAAGAGGACTTAGGAAGGCAATAGAAGAAGCAAATTCTCTCACGGAGAGTAGCCTGGCCGGGTCCTCCGCATGGGGATGATAAGGCATTCTCCGCGGCAGGCTATTTTTTAGCCCCTTCGCGATGGAGGTTCGCCTGACAAACTCTACAGTTTTTTCTTGTGGCGACATTGATGAACTTGCATCTTGGACAGATGGTTTCCAGTTTATCCCTAACCCATCGACTGACGCCTTCGGGCATAAAGAGAATCATAGCAATGATGATGGCCGTGAAAAGAGCCATTCTTATTTCAGGAACGATGACCAATAATTGCGTTGAAAGAAAGTAAAGCAGATAAGCGCCTATGACAGGGCCGTAAATGGTGCCCGGCCCTCCGAAGACCGTCCATATCAATGGATAGATTGAAAAAATGAACTCCAGGGTTGTGGGACCTACGACCTTCATGGTGTGAGCATACAGGCCACCGGAAATTCCAGCAAAGAAACCGCTTAAGGCAAAGGCGAGTATTTTATATTTGACGGTGTTGATCCCAGTTGTCCGGGCTGAAATCTCATCTTCTCTGATGGCGCAGAAGATAATTCCAGTTCTAAGGAGACGACTCTTTGTATCAATCAGCTTCCACATAATGGCAACAGAAATCAACATAATCACAAGGCAAAAAAGATAGAGGAAAATTGGGGAATCTGAAATACCGGGCAAGTCAAAGAGGCCCAATTCCCCCCCGGTGAATTGAGGAAAAAGGAAAACGATTCCCTCCAGAATGACAGGTACCGCCAGGGTCACAATCGCCAGATAGGGGCCCCTGAGCCGAAGCGCGGGAATGGCTACGATGACCCCGATAACGACTCCGGCAATAGCACCCAACGGTATGGTCAACGAAACCGGTAACCCCATCTTTGAACTCAGGATGGCAGACGTGTAAGCACTCGCTCCGAAAAAAGCCCCATGACCCAGGTTCAGTTGTCCCGAAAAGAATAAGAGGTCCCAACTGGCAGCTAAAAGAGCAAAGATGGAAGAAAAGATCAGTAGGTTTTTTAGGTACGGGCTGATGTTTACAAAGCCTAATAAGAGAAGAAAAATAATTCCTACGGAGCCAATCGCCCTCCCCGGAATGACCAATATTTCTTCTTCAACTATTTTATAAAAGCGCCAGAGATGATATCGTATCTTCACAACCTTTCCTCTTCAAAGAAGGCTCCAAACATTCCCTCGGGTTTTTTCGATAACACAATCACCATCACCAACAAGGCAATCGCACTCTTGATGAAAGCACCCATGGGGAGCCAGTTGACCACGGCCACTTCAGAAAACGCCAGGAGATAAGCCGCGATAAAGCTTCCCTTCAGGCTGCCCATGCCTCCAAGGACAACGATCGCCAATACCATGATGATCGGATGTACCCACATCAAAGGCTCCACCACATAGATCGGCGAGACCACAATGCTCGATATCGTCACAAACCCAATTCCGATACACATAGTGATCAGAGACACCTTTTTCTCGTTGATTCCCATGACATTGACGATTTCCCTGTCTTGAGAAGTTGCTCGAATCGCTATCCCGACCCTGGACCTCGACAGGAAGAGCCACAAACCGACAATGAGAGCGATGCTGACACCGAATGCGAGAAAGTGCTGATTTAAGACCCTGACCCCGAAGAGCTCTTGAAATCCTGAAATGAAAGGGGGAACCCGACGAAAATCCGTCCCGAAGATGGAAATGATGCATTCTTCAAAGAAAAAAGCTGAAGCGATGCTTATGAGAATCACTACAGTTTCATGGGAACGGATGGGTTCGAGAATAAATTTGTAAGTTACCACCCCTATGAAGGAGGCGACCACAACGGCGAGAGTCGCTGAAACAAAGATGTTAAGGTGAACGAGGGAGCAAAAGACATAGAAAAAGTAGGCAGCTAACATATAAAAAGAGGTGTAGGCCAAATTTACGATTCTCGCCGCCCCCCAGATCAGAGAGAAACCGAGAGCCAGGACAGCATAAACCGTTCCAAGAACAATTGAAATGATCAGAACCTGCATCACCTATTTTCCTTGTAATCCCTCCCTCTCCCTTACAGGCTGTGTCGCAATAGGAAAAAAACAGAAAATCGAAGCCGACCCCTCCCCAAGTTCACTGATCGGCTAAGAGACAGAGAGGCGGCTGAGGAAGCTTTAGAGCGGAACCTTTTGGCGAATAAATTCATAATCTTGTTTATCTTGGAAACGTCGTTTTTAACTGTCACGTTTCCGACCCATACCTTCAAAGAACCGCAATTCTAAAGCTTCTGAAGCTGGCTCTCTGTCTCTTTTCAGCACGTACTCCCTTACGGGTTAGAGGGAGGGATGTCATGAATCATTTCTTTTTCTTCCAATAGTCTACTACCCAGGGTGGCAATAAATATTTTTCAGACCCTTCATACTTCACGCCCTGCCACTCGTAGGGCCAGACCACCACCACCTTTCCCGGACCACGCCATTGATTGATCACCCAGGTGTTATATCCGGGACCGAATCTCAGATCATGAGGAAATTCGTGACCTCGAGGATAAAAGACAATCCTGCCGTAAGCTCCTTTATGGTCTGTTTTTTCCATTTCGGCGACCACTTTATCCGGATCGATGGTGCCTGCCCGCTCAATCGCCTCTTTCAATACGTAGACCGCATCGTAGGTTACACTTACATAATTAGGAAAATCGTCAAATTCTTTCAGATAGGTATTCCAAAAGGGTATGGTCTTTTCGGTCAACTTTGCAGGACCGATACCGGTCATCGTCGTACTGTAAATACCATACCCACCTGTTGCGTCCCAGAAGGTTTTCACAGTGGCAATGGCAGCTCCACCAATTAAAGCAGCAGGAATTTTAAGCTCACCCCATTGCTTCCCAAGAACGGATCCCATTGTGCCAGAAACTGATTGGAAGATAATCTGAGCTCCGCTCGCCTTGATCGCGGAAAGTTCAGCCGTCACATCGCTGGCTGTTGCAGAGGGTCTCCATGTTCCAGCTACTTCCAACCCCATTTCTGGGGCCTTCGTTTCGACTGCCTTTACAAT
>Ga0187772_10000492_pt1 | contig 17738 bp, 13 predicted proteins | sample 0116_SJ02_MP15_2_FD_133137 | JGI IMG/M metagenome (GOLD analysis project Ga0187772, IMG submission 133137) | Tropical peat soil microbial communities from peatlands in Department of Meta, Colombia - 0116_SJ02_MP15_20_MG | ecosystem: Environmental > Terrestrial > Soil > Wetlands > Peat | place... | reverse complement strand
TCGCGCAGGAGTTCCGAAAGACGGCGCAGGAGCTCGGCCTCCTCAAGACGTTCGGCTCGCCCGGATGGCTTCGGCCGGTCCAGGCGCTCGAGAAGCTCAAGGACGAGGCCTACGACACGGCCGGAGCCGGACAGGCGATCGGGAGGGCGCTCAACGAGACGGCGCCGGCGTTCCTCCTGATGAACGACCTTCACAACCTGATCGACAGCCGAGAGGTCGATTCGTTCGCGAAGGTGCTCCAGGAGATCACGGACACGATCAAGCCCGGCGTCCTCGTGATGTTCAGCTGCTACACGAGCTATCTCGCGTGGCTCACGGTCAACCACCCCGCGCTCGCCCAGCGCATCAACCGGAAGTTCCTCCTCACTCGGTTCAGCGATGACGAGGCGGCGCTTCTCTTGGCCAAGAAGCTCCTTGCGAAGCGGGTCGTCGAGGACCTTGACCCCACGTATCCGTTCGACTCCGACGCCGTGAGCGCTCTCAACGCCGCGGCGAGCGGGAATCCTCGGCGATTGATGGAGCTCGCCGACCTGGCGATCGAGTATGCGCTGGCCCACCGCGCCTATCGAGTCGACGCCGAGATGGTCCGGACCCTCGTGATCCCGTCGCCGGAGACGGCCGCCAGCGGGTCGATCGCTCCCGTCCTTCCCCCGATGTCGACCCCGGAGCCGATGGTCCCGGGGACGCCGCCCCCCAAGCCCAATTACCTAGAAACCAACCCGGGCTGAACGGCCGCTCTACAGTCTAGGTCGCTTCGGGGTCGGTCATGACCGCGATGTCGATCGCCTGCTCGGCGATCTCGGCGGCGTAGCCGGCCGCGCGGCCGAGACTGTCGACCACGACGCCGAGCGCGAGGAGTTCCTCGCCCTTCTTCGTCGCGACCTTGTGGGAGAGGGAGTCGATCAGCTTCTGATGGGGATGACGGGCGTCGATCGCCTCGTTCGCACCGGAGATGTTCTTCGTGATGAGCGCGTTGAACGACTTGTCGAGAAGCCCGATCACGGAAGCCCGCGCCTCGTCCACGTCCTTGGCGAGCTTCGGGTCGAGGCTCTTCCCGTCGGCGAGCGTGGGGAACGTCCGCGCGATGCGTTCCGCGTGCTTTCCGATCCGTTCGAGGAGCTTCGCGATCAGAAGGTATCCCGTGACGGGGTGGGCCGAGCCGTTCGGGACGGTCTGGAGCGGGTGGTACTGGACGAGATGGTACTGCTTGGCGACCATCCAGTAGAGGCGGTCCACGTCCTGGCCGCGCAGGTCGACGTCCCGGGCCAGGGAGGGGTCGGAGGTCCGCAGCGAGGTCACGGCATCCTCGAGCATCGCGCGCACGGTGAGCTGCATGCGGCGGAGACACTTGTCGACGCTCAGGTCGGAGGCGTCCGAAAGGTCCTGGATCACGAGGGAGTTCCGGTTCTCCTCGATAACCTCCGGACCGATGACCAGGTGACAGAATTCCCGCGCCACCCGACGGGTGAACGAGGCGTTCGAGGGCGGAAACCGGATCTCGATGAGTCCGAACCCGGAGACGTACGCTCCGAGGAGCTTCCTCAGAAGGTGGTCCCGGCTCTCCTCGACGTGTTCGTCAAAGATCTTCCGGCGCACCTCGACGTTCTCGGCGACGCGCGGTCGGATCGAGACCGACCCATCGTTCCCGGTCTCGAGGAACACTGTGTCGCCGGCCTTGAGCCCGGTGGTCAAGACCCATCGTTTGGGCAGGGAAACTAGGTAGGTCGAGCCACCCGCAAGCTGAAGCTTACGGCCCTCCATCGGAGCCATCCCGATGCTGCGAGCAAATACAGAATCTTAAGCGTTCAAACAATAGACTATATACGACACACCACGACCCCGATGTTTCCGTAGGACGTGGGAAACTCCGGATTTCGCGACAGGGAGGTGCCCGGCCAATCGCCGTGGCCTGCCGGGGCCCGACATCGATGCGGAAACCGAGACTTGGAGTGACGGCCGTGGCGGGGAGAACCATCCCGCCGCCCGACCCGGAGTTTTCGAAGACGCCCGGAGACCCCGGAGTTCTGGGGTACTCCCTTCTAAAAGACTGATAACAGATTTCGCCGATCGCTGTTGGAGATGTACCATTCTGCCCTCGGGAGCACAGTGACGTACCTGGTTCTGGAGATTCCCGAACCTCGCCCCGGTCTTGCGGACGCGGGGGGAAACCCCTCCGCCAATGCCGCTTCGGGGACCGCACCGCCGACTCCTTCGACGGACATCCTTGCCGGCAACGAACGACCGAAACATCGGGCCCGATGGCCTCTCGTGGCTGGGGTGGCCGTCGTGGCGGTCGTCCTCGTGGTGGCCTATCTCCTCGTCGTGGGAGTTCCGGGCTCCTCGAGCAGTTCCCACTCGAACGGCACGGTTCTGATCACGTACGGCACGGGCCTTTCCCTTCCGATCGGCCAATTCAACGGCATCAACTTCGTGATCAACTCGTCGTCGTCGATCAGCGGTTCGCTCAACAGCAGTCGGGGGATCGAGATTTACATCATGACGCCCACCCAGTTCGCGGCCTTGGTGAAGAACGCGGCCGTCTCCGGCTATGTGTGGGCCTCCGGCATCGTCGCGAACCAAACGATCTACGACCTCCATGTGACGGTCGCCCCGGGCCAGTGGGTCCTCTCGTTCGTCAACCCGTTCTCCTACACGCCGACCGCGGTGGGGTTCTACAGCGACGTGACCCTGACATCGGCCTAACGCGGGGCCCGCTCACCGTGGCCGAGAGCGATCGGCGGTTCTGAGGGCCTCAAGGGTTCCGCGACCGTGGAACCGCGATCGGAGCCGGTGGGTCGGTGAAGGTGACCGAGAGCTGGAGGGCGACCCCCTTCACCGTAAGGGACCCGTTCGAGGGGGTCGCGGCGTATCCGGGTGCGAAGATGGTGTACGAGTAGGTGCCGTTGGGCAGGTAGACCTTGAGGGACGTGCTCACGGACGACTGCACGAGGGCGGAGACATTGACCTGCCAATACCCCCCCTTCGGGAGACCGGATTCGTTGACCGTGAGCGCGTAGAACCGCGTACCCGACTTGGCGAAGGATTCGGCCCCGAACGTGTCGTACCCGGCGACCGTCACCGTCCCTTTCGTCAGTCCCGCCGACGAACCGGACGGGGGCGTGATCGAGTAGGAGTACGAACCGTTGACCGCGTCGAACGAATGGTTTTGCCAGATGTTGGCTTCGCTGAACCCATCGAACTTCGCCGTCCAGTTCCCGAAGTTCGTGTCCGAAGAATCGAACACGACCGAGTAGACGAACACGGGTTTCGAGGCCGCGCTGTCCCCGAAGAAGTTCTGGGCCTCGACCGCGAACGCCATCGGGAACTCGAACGGGTCGGACTCCGTCACATTGCAGGCGAACTGCGACGGCGACGCGACGTAGAGGAGGTGGGTCGGCCGCGCGGTGGGCCCCGAATAGACCACGAACTCGGTCGGACCATACGCCGCCACGCTCGCGTCCGTCCACGAGAGGTGAATCTCGTCGGCACCGGCCATCGATACCGTCAGTTTGGGGGTCGGGGGCTTCGCGAGCGGCACGACGCTGACCCCGAGGTCGAGGAGCGGCTCGCTCGTGTTGCCGGAATCTTGGCCCGCATAGAGGATGAGGTCGCCCGAGACGGGCTGAGCGATGAGCTGCGTGACGTCCGAGACGCGGTAGGTGCCGCCGACCCGAACGTCGGCGCCCCCCGGAACGACCGCGACGGTGGAGAGCTCATCGTTCCCGACCATCGCCAGGTAGAGCTGGCCGCCCGTCCCGACGAGGTCGGTGGCCGAGACGTTCGCACCGAGCGGGACCGTGGCGAACACTGTGGAGTTCGTCAGGTTGTAGACGACGTACTCGTTGACCGCGGTCCCCTGGTACCAGAGACCGACCACCGAGGTGTTCACGAGCGAGGCGGCCTCCAGGTCTGCCCCTGGGATCGAGGGGATCGAGACGGGAGCGTTGGTGCCCACGTTCCAGAGTTCGGCCCCGCCGTTGATCAGGGTGAGGACGGCGACGTTCGACGGCGCGTTGAACGAGGAGACCCCCACGACGTTGGACACCGTCTCGTTGAACAGCACGGTGTCGTTCGGGACGTCGTACTCCACGAGCTGCCCGGACCCGGCGAACAGGTCCCGCGTGACCAGCACGAGCGCCCTCGTGTCGGTTCCCACCCGGGACACGGCGGTGGAGACCGGGTCGCCCCACGCGAGCCACTTCTTCGTCTTGGACCAGGTCCCGGCCGAAGGGTTGTACGTGGCCTCGTCCAGCACGAGCTTGGTGGTGTTCAGCGGGTTCGTGGTGTTGACCGAGCTATAGCCGATCGAATCCCAGAAGGCGACGAGGTCGGAGCCGTCGGGGCCGAGGACCGGGTTCGAGGCGAGTGTGCCCGTGGTGTTCGGCAGCGAGAGGTTCGCGAGCGTCCGCGACGAGCTTGAAAACGAGAATCCCGTCAGAGCGCTCGATTTGGATTCGGGAAGCCGGACGTTGTCGTATCCCCACGCGATGTAGCTCGTGGTGCCGATGGCCACCGTCGAGAACTGGGCGTGCGGAAAGACGTCCTCGACCGCGGTCCCGTTGAACGCGCCCGCGGTCCAGGTGCGGTTCTGGTAGGCGCTCGTGTTGTAGTACCGCACCAAGTACGAGACCGAGGAGGCGCTTCTCGCCGGGGGCAGGAACAGCGCGGGGGAGAAGGAGGTGCTGGCGACGTTCCAGGTGTCCTGGGCGCAGATGTCGAACAGACACCCTCCGATGAACAGGGAGCCGGAGACGCTGGCCGACGAGATGTACGGCGACTGGGACTCCAGGGCGAACGTGAAGTCGAGCGAGCCCCCTCCCGAGAGGCTCGCGATCTGGTCGGTTCCCACCTTGAGGGTGAGGGTCACCGGGATGTCGATCTCCCCCGCCCCGGGGCTCACGGTGATGTCGAGACCGCCGAAGGTACCCTGGCCGGAGCCGCTCGGAGTGAAGGTGAACGTGACGTCGTACGAGGGAGCGACGTCAATCTCGAAGGTCAGACCGAGCGTGTACGTCTGGCCGAACAGCGAGAACGCGACCCCCGCGATCGGGATGACGATGTCGAAGTCGACCCCGAACTCGAGCTCCGCCGTGGATTGGGTCCACACGAACGTCGAGGAGATCGGGTTCACCGCCACGGTCCCGGTCATCGTCAGCTTGACCGTTAGATTGGCCGTGAGCGGGGCCACGAAGTCGTCGAACTCGAGGCCGGGACTCGTGTAGTTGAAGTCCCCGGTCAACGTGGCCGAGTTCGTCGCGGAATCGAACGAGAACGAGAGGTCGAAGTCGGGGATCCACGAGTACCCTCCGGAGCTCAGGAGCGGGATGCTCATGTTGAACCCGAGAAGGACAGCGAGGGGCAGGGCATAGTTCAATTCGTAGTCGAAGGTGTTCCCCCACTCGGCCTGTCCGCTGGCGCTGAGACCCCCTTCCTCCGAGACGCTGACGAGCGATTGTAACCAGCCGGGCAGGGAGAGGATGGTGACGGAGTACTTGGTCAGGAACGACGGCTGCCCGGAGAAGTTCACGGTGATCGCGAACTTCCCGGAGGACGGCACGTCGGCCATGTTGAGGGAGAGATTCCACGGCGTCTGGGTTCCCGAAGCGGACTGAGAGAACGTGTAGGTCGTTCCGTCCAGCACGCCGGAGACGCTCGAGGCGGGCGTGGAGCCGTTCGCGGCGTACACGCCGAAGACGTTGGGCAGGGAGGCGCCGGAGATGAAGTCCCCGACGTAGAGCGCCTTCACTTCCACGTCGTCGTACGGCGTGAAGACCAGGTTCTCCGTTGCGTTCGAGCCTTGCACGAGGGCCGTTCCCGAGGACGGATTCACGTGGTAGCCGATCACGTGCGGTACGCTCCACGACGTGGACCCCTGGCATGCGGTGAACACGTCGGTCGTCGTCGTGGAGGATTGTACCACTCCGCCGAAATCCACCGACCAACGGGCGCCGGGGGTGAGGCCCGACTCGACGAACGTGACCGTGTTCAGTTGCCCGCCGCAGAGCAAGAACGAGAAGCCTTCGGTCCCGTGGTAATCGGTAGTGTATCCTTCCCACTGCGTCTGGGCGGCGAACATGTTCGCCGTCAGGATCCCGTCGTACTGGCTGGTCACATTCTCGTAGATGGCGCCGACCGTCACACCGCCCGACCAGGGCGTGTTGCAGTTCGAACTCCGGATCAGGGTCTCCGCCGGAGTCCCGGAAAAGGAGGGACAATTGTCGCCCAGGATTGGGGAGAGGTAGATCGATGGCAAGACTACCGCGATGGAGTCCAAGTACCCGGACATCGGGGTGGTCGCGTTCCAGCTCCAGGTGCAGTCCGTCGCGGGGCAGGGGGGCACCGTAGGCCCATGCGTCCAGGTGGGGGTGCCGATCAGCTGGCCCGAGAGCACATCAAAGGCCACCCAACCAAAGACGTCGTCGTCCCAAAAGTTGAGGCGATACTTGAACGGGTGAGCCCCGTAGGTCGAGTTGTGCGGAATCCTCACGAAGTACAGCGCGTTGAAGTCGGCCTGCGTAGAGTACACGGAATTGGGCTGGATTTCGACGCCGCCGCCCGGCCACCCCGGCCAAGTGAAATCGACCACCAGCAGGGACCCTCCGTAGACGGTGATGTTGAAGCAGTCTGGGTAGTTCGCAGGGTACTGACAGGTGGCGACCGATCCCGAACCGTTGGCCGACACGACCAGCGGTTCGGAGGACGAAGACCCGCTGGGGGAGAGAAGCGGTCCCGGGTCCCCCAGGCCGGACCCGCCCCCCGCGCTGGCGGACGAGCTCGGCCCGCCGAGGCTCGCCGTCCCGTGGAGCGCCATCGCTCCGTCGGAGGAACGGTTCTGACCATTGAGGTCGGAGGGCGCTCGAGAGACCGAGACGGCGCTTCCGCCAGGCCCGGCGGCCGAACTCGGGACGGCTACCGCGAAGCCCGAGACCATGAGGAGTGCGAGAACGAAGAGCGCCGCCGAAGGCGTCGCCAAGCCCGCGGGCTGTAGCCACCTACGATGCCGGCGAACTCCCAGTACCACGGTCCCACGCGAAAACTCGTGCGATACGCGGGCGCTGGAATCTGCGTCCGAAGCTCGGAGGAGCGGTCGGCGGCACGCCATGAGGGGCGCAGACCGTCGCGGTATAAGCCCCCTGCTAAGACTTGTCACTCCCCCGCTCCGCAACGGCATTTGGGATCCTCTTGGCCGAGAAGGCCCCTCATCGACCCTGGATGTCGCGGTCCCGCAGGTGGAACGACCGCGAGTTCGTTGGGGCAGATGCTCCCGGCGGGATTCGAACCCGCGTTACGGCGTCGAAGGCGCCGAATCCTTGACCGGACTAGACTACGGGAGCGTACAGCCCCGGGACGAACGGAAAGGCCGCGAATCCGCTATTGAGCTTTCGTATCGAATCGGCACGACCTCGGCGAGGACAGATGGTGCCTCGCTTACTTCCGCTTCGTGGGACTCCCCCACGGACTCTCGAGGGCGTACGGCGCGGTGGCGTGACGCGGTAGGTACTCGGAGCGACGCTGACCGGTAAGCGCGTAGATGGTCTTCTCACTCACCTTGCAGGCGTTGTCGGCGATCCGTTCGAAGTGGCGGGCGACCAGGAGGTCGCTCGCGAGCCGCCGCGCCTGCTTTGGCTGCTTTTCGAGGGTTGCCACGATGAGCTGGCTCACCTCCCGGTGCATCCGGTCGACGGCGTCGTCCCGTGCGAACAGCTCGCGAGCGGTATCGACCTGGTCGTGGGCCAGTGCGTCGAGCGCCTGCCGCACCATCGGCTCGACCGCATCGTCCATCCGTTGGAGCAAGTTCCGGATATCGCTGAGTTCCGGGACCGGCGGGGACGACGTGGTACGGGCCATATCGAAGCCCAACCGCCCGATTCGGTCGAGATGGGTCGTGATCTTCAGGAGCGCCACGGCCGTGCGGAGGTCGATGGCAGCCGGCTGGCGGAGGACGAGGAACGCGGTGGTCGCATGCTCCATGTCCTCGTCGAACCGGTCCAACGTGGCATCTCGGTCGAGGACCGTCTGCGCGGCCGTGAAGTCGCCCGTATCGTACGCCCTCCAGCCATCGTGGACCATCGTGAAGGCCCATTCCCCGAGCTGCACGGCCCGGTGCTTGAGGTCCCGTACTTGAAGGTCGTACCCGCGGGGCGCTCCGGTATCGGCGAGTGGGTCGCGGCTCATCCGAACCTCCCGGTGATGTACGATTCGGTGAGCTTCTCCTGCGGCCGCTCGAAGAGCTGTTCCGTGGGACCGAACTCGACGAGCTTGCCCAGGTACAGGAACGCGGTGTAGTCGGCGACGCGCGCGGCCTGCTGCATGTTGTGCGTCACGATGACCACGGTGTAGTTGTTCTTGAGCTGCGCGATGAGCTCCTCGATCTTCGCGGTGGCGATGGGGTCGAGGGCGGAACACGGTTCGTCCATCAGGAGCACCTCCGGATTCGCGGCCAGCGCCCGGGCGATGCAGAGGCGCTGCTGCTGGCCACCCGAGAGGGAGGTCGCGGCGGCGTCGACGCGGTCCTTGACCTCGTCCCAAAGCGCGGATTGCTGGAGGGAGCGCAAGACCGCGGCGTCCATCTCTTCCCGCGACGGTCGTCCGTTGAACCGCAAGGGGGCCGAGACGTTGTTGTAGATCGACATGGTGGCGAACGGGTTCGGCTTCTGGAACACCATCCCGACCCGGCGCCGAACGGCGGTCGCGTCGATTCCGTAGAGGTCCTCCCCGTCCAGGAACACGCTCCCCTCGACCCGCGCCTTGGGGGCCGTCTCGTGGAGGCGGTTCAAGCAGCGGATCAGGGTGGACTTTCCGCACCCCGACGGGCCGATGATCGCCGTGGCCCGCCGCTCGGGGAAGGTCAGGTTGATGTTCTGGATCGCCGCGGACTCTCCGTAGTACGCCGTGAGGTTCTGCACTTCCATCTTGGGCGTTTCGGTCGACAGTTCCATCGTCACTCACCTCGCATCCGCCGGGCCATGCGGTCGAGCGTCAATCGGGAGGCAATGCTCAGAACGAGGATCAGCAAAAGCAAGAGGAGGGCCGCCCCCCACGCGAGGTTGATCCAGTTCTGGTAGGGGCTCGTGGCCCCGTAGAAGATCCAGAGAGGGAGCGCGCACCCTTCCTGAGTGACCCCCTGCAGGGGGTGGGCGCATCCGTCGCCGAGCGTCAGCAAGAGGGGGGCCGCCTCCCCCGCGGCGCGAGCGACCGCCAACAGGACGCCGGTGACGATCCCCGGGAGGGCCGAGACGAGCACGATCCGCAGGGTCGTCTTCCAGCGGGAGATCCCGAGGGCGAGCGCCGCTTCTCGCACGGAGTTGGGGACCGTCCGGAGCGCCTCCTCGCACGTCCGCGTCACGATGGGGACCATCAGCACCGATAGGGCGATCGACCCCGAGAAGGTGCTGAAGACGATCGTGGGGTCGTAGATGATGATCAGGGCGTAGACGAACGCTCCGGCCACGATCGAGGGAACGCCGGCAAGGACGTCGGCCACCATCCCGATGATGCGGGCGGAAGCACGCTCCCCGGCGTATTCGACCGCGAAGATGGCCGCGCCAATCCCGATCGGCACCGAATAGAGGGCGGCGAGGGCGATCAGCTCGAGCGTTCCGACGATGGGAACGGCGAGGCCCCCCTGCTGGCAGGTGACCCCTTGTCTCGGAGTGCAGGGGTAGGGCAGGCCCTTGATGAACAGGTCCAGGTTGAAGACCGAGCCGCCCAACACGACGCACTGGTAGACCACGGCGGCGAGCGGGACCATGATCGCCACGATGGAGAGACCCGTGAGGATGGTCATGCCGTGGCTGAAGTACTTCCGGCGGGCGGGCCGGTCGAACATCATTCCGCGCCCACCCCCCGGCCGGCCTGGAACCGCGCGAGCGTGAGTCGGGCACCGATGTTGATCACAAGGGTGATCACCAGGAGGATGAGGCCCGCCTCGAGCAGCGCCGGGACCTCGGTGGGGTTGGCGACCTCAAAGAAATCGTTCGCGATGAGGCTCGCGATCGTCTGGCCCTGGGAGAAGAGGGAGGTCGGGATCGCGTTGCGGTTCCCGATGACGAGCGTCACCGCCATCGTCTCGCCGAGCGCGCGGCCGAGCCCGAGGACGATGCCGGCGATGATCCCGCTCCGGGCGTAGGGAAGGACGGCCCTCCGGGTGACCTCCCAGTCCGTCGCGCCGATGCTGAGGGCGGCTTCCTTCTGACTTCGCGGGACGGCGGCGATCGAGTCCCGGCTGATCGCGGTGACCGTCGGGATGGCCATCACGGAAAGGACGAGGCTGGCCGTGAGGACGTCGAGCCCGATCGGGTTCCCCCCGAACCACCCGGTCCAGCCGAGGTACTTCGAGAGGAGTGGTTCGACGTCGTACCGCATGAGCGGCACGAGGACGATGAGCCCCCAGAACCCGTAGATGATCGACGGAATGGCGGCGAGGAGCTCGATGAGCTGGGCGACCGGGGCTCGCAGCCACCCCGGTGCCTGCTGGGTTAGGAAGATCGCCGCTCCCAACCCGAGCGGAACGGCGATCAGGAGCGCGATCGCGCTCGTCAGGAGGGTCCCGACGGCGAACGGCACGATGCCGTAGACGTTTCCGGTGGGATTCCAGGTCCGAGTGTAGAGGAACGAGAGGCCGAGGCTTTCGATGGCCTCACGCGACCCGTAGACCAGGACCGCCACGAGGGCGACCATCACGGCGACGACGGCGGCCGTCGCGAGCAGGACAAGGACGAGGAAGAATCGGTCCCCCCACTTCGAGACCCGCCGTAGGGTCTGAGAGGTGGGGGGTGGGAAAGGGTTGTCTGGGCTCATCGTGCAGTTACCCAGACGCGGTCGGTGAACTGCCGCTCGTGTCCTTCGCTAGCTCGGCGCGCAGGCCGACAGCGTGGCCCCGTTGTAGGTGATCGAGGCGATCGTGGCCTGGTCGAAGGTCACGGCCGCGCTCGTCAGGGGGATGTAGTAGAGCGGTGCGGAGTACGACTGACCGGTCGCGCTCACGATCCACGACAGGAAGTCCACGAGTGCCTGCGCCTTCGCCTGCGAGTACGAGGAGCCGTAGGCCACGCCCGGGTCCTTGTACACGAAGAGATAGGTGAACGTCGCGAGCGGGTAGTCGTGGGCTCCGGGGGCGTTCAGGACCGAGACGTTGTACCAGTCTCCGGTGGCCGACGGGAAGGTTGGGTTCGCGTCCTTGATCGCCGACTCGATGTTCGTCACGTTGGCGACGATGTAGTTCCCCGTCGGGTTCTGGACCGCGCCGAAAGCGACCCCGTTCGTCAGGGCGTAGTTGATGTCGACGTATCCGATCGCGTCCGCGGTGCTCTTCACCGTGGTCGTGACGCCCGAGTTGCCCTTCGCGCCCACGCCCACCGGCCAGTTGATGGTCGTGGCGTGTCCGAGGGTGGACGCCCAGGTGGCGTTCTCGAGCGACAGGAAGCTCGACCAGACGAACGTCGTGCCGCTGCCGTCCGACCGGTGGACGACCACGATCGCCGCGTTGGGGAGCGTCACACCGGGGTTGACCCCCTGCAGCACGGAGTTGTTCCAGTTCGTCATGGTGCCGAGGTAGATCTCGGCGAGGATCTGTCCGGTGAACTTCAGCGTCGTGCTGATTCCGGGGAGGTTGTAGATCGGAACGGCGGCTCCGGCGGACTCAGGGAACGTCACGACTCCCGGGGACGGGATGTCCGCGCGCTGCGCCGGGTTGAGGGGCGCGTCCGAGGCTCCGAAGTCGACGGTCTTGCCGGTGATGTCGGAAATGCCGGCGCCGCTACCGACGCTGGCGTAGTTGACCGTGCTGTCACTATAGGCGAGGGACCAGGCGATCATCAGGGGCGCGACCAACGTCGAGCCCGCTCCGTTCAAGGTCTGGCCCGACGGTGGGACGCACGTCCCGCTGCTCGAGGAACTCGAGCTCTTGAACCAACCGGCCTGCCATCCGACCACGACGACGAGGATGACGACAATGACCACGGCGATGACCGCGATCATCGGGCCTCGTCCGCGTTTCTGTCGCTGAATGACCGGCTGCCCCGCCGGCGTCTCCGTCGTAGGCGCACTCGTTCCCGCACTCCCGCTACTCATTTTTCTCCTACCGTGTGTGGATTCACGGACCGTGAAGCCCTTCGGTCCCCCGAAGGGGGTAGTCGCCCGAGCGTCCCGAACCGAGACCGGTTCGAATGCCCGCTGGGGTGGAGTGGGTCTCCTCGGCCGATTCGCCGACCGTCTCGAGCGACACCAAGCCCACGAGTTTTCGAATGGATATATAGGAATTGAATTTAGGCTATATTCTTCACCATAGAACTCCGAATGTCATTTAGTCCCACGGGGCGGCGGACCACCGAGGGAACGCGTTCAAGGGTCCGCTCCGGATGAAACACGGCAATGCGGTGGCTCGTCCGATTCGGCTACGACGGCTCGGGGTTCTACGGTTGGGCCCGTCAACCGGCCCTCCGCACGGTCGAGGGGGCGATCCTCGCCGGCCTCGTGCGTCAGGGCATTGCCCCCTCCTCCTCGGCCGCGCGTCTCGAAGTCGCCAGCCGCACCGACCGGGGGGTGAGTGCCCGGGCGAACGCCCTCACCGTCACTTCCGAACGGACGGGGTCCGCGCTTCTGCGGGGGTTCAACGGGATTGCGCCCGACATCTACTGCACCGCCGCCTCTCCGGTGCCCGAAGGGTTTCGAGTGCGACGGGCCGTTCGACGAGTGTATCGCTACTTCGAGCCACGGGACAGCGGCTCGTGCGAGCGATGGCGCGAAGCCGCCGAGCTGTTCCGCGGAGACGTCGACGTGCGGTCGTTCGGCCGCGGCCTGCGTGCCGATACTCCGACCGTGCGAACGATCGAGGCCGTCGAGGTGCGTGCCGCGCCGGGCGGCCTCGTCGTGGAATTCCGTGCCCCCTCGTTCGTCTGGGGGATGGTGCGAAAGATCGTCGGGGCGTTGCGCGAGCACGAAGCCGGCCGGTTGTCGCTGTCCCGCCTCCGGGCGGCCCTCGAGGGCCGGGAGCGTCTGACCCTCCCGCTGGCCGAGCCGGAACGCCTCGTGCTCTGGGAGGTCGAGTACCCGGTCGAATGGACGGTTTCGTGGGCGGGTCCCAACCGCCACCAAACACGGCGCGCCACGGAGGACCAGGACGCGCTGTGGGTGCGGCGAGAGGTCCTCGACGCGCTTCGGGACGGGACTAGCCGACTCGTTCCCACCGCTCGAGCTTCTGGACCGCGCTGAGGGTCGAGCCCCGCTGGATCTCCTCCCGTACGCGGTTCTCGTGCTCGAAGACGTCGAGCGCGCGGTTCGCGATCTCCGGGGCCCGCTCCCGGGGGACCACGACGACGCCGCTCGCGTCGCCGACGATCCAGTCGCCCGGGCGAACCTTCTGGCCGCCGACCGTGACCTCGACGCCGATTTCCCCGTGTCCCTTCGGTTCTCCGGCGTTCGAGCTCACCGACCGGCTGAACGCGGGGAACCCCATGCCGAGGATCGCGTCCAGGTCACGGACGGCTCCGTCCACGACCACCCCGGCGAGCCGGCGGCCATGGGCCGACCAGCTGGCGAGCTCGCCCCAGACCGCCGCCGTTCCGCCGCCGGCATCGATGACAAGGACGTCCCCGGGGCCGGCTCGGTCGATCGCTTCGACCGGCTTCGCCCAGTCACCGTCGCGGGTCACCACGGTCACGGCGGGACCAATCATACGCACGGTGTGGTCCTTGAGGTGCGGGACGAGGCCGTGCATCGCGCCTTGGCGCATCATCGCGTCCGTCACGTTCGGGCTCGAGACCTTGGAGAACGCCGTTCGCAGGTCTTCGTCCCGGTACCGGTGGAAGTGCTCGCTCGGGACCTCCTTCTGCGACCGGATCGCCTCCACGATCCGCTGGGTCGCCGGGACGATCTGGGGGCTCTTCGTGATCGCCCCGCCGATGATGAGGATCTGCGCGCCGGCGCGCACCGCCTGCGCGACGGTCTCGCTCGTGAGGCCCCCGGCGACGGCCACGGGGAGGGGGGACGCCTTCGCCAGCTCCCCGAGCACGTCGAACGGGGTCTTCCCGGCCATCTGCATGTCGATCCCCACATGCCAGCAGACGGCCGCCGCGTGCAGCTCCGCGACTCGTTTCGCGCGGGCGATGGGGTCGGCGACCCCGAGGAGGTCGACCATGACCTCGGCGCCGTAGAGCTCTCCGCCCCGGACGGCGTCCGCGATCGTGTCGTCGTCCGCCGCGCCGAGGACCGTCACGATATCGGCCCCGGCCTTCGCCGCGATCTCGACCTCGAAGGCGCCGGTGTCCATCACCTTGAGGTCCGCGACGATCCGGTGGTCGGGGAACGCCTTCTTGAGCTCCCGGACCGCGTCCAAGCCCTCGCTCTTGATGAGGGGGGTCCCGGCCTCCACCCAGTCGGCGCCGCCCTCCACCGCCTCCCGCGCCGCGACGAGCGCGCGGGAGAGGTTCTCGAAGTCGAGCGCGACCTGGAGGACCGGTCGGTCGAGTCGCATGCCCGGCCGAGAGGGCGGGCGATATTAACCGTGGCAGGGCTTCGGCCCGGCGTGCGGCACCCAGCTCGCGGGTCCGTCCGGCTCCTCCACGGCGACGCGCGCGCCCTGCACGAGATCGGGAACGCTTCGGTCCATCTCGTCCTTACGTCGCCTCCGTACCCGATGATACCGCAGTGGGACGGTCTCTTCCGGGCCCTGGGGGCGACCGAATACCCCGGGATGCTCCGGGTGCTGGCCGATGCCTGGGCCGAGTGCCACCGCGTGCTCGTCGCCGGCGGGATCCTCGCGGTCAACATCGGGGACGCACTCCGCTCGCTGGGGGGGGAGTTTCGCCTCTGGCCGAACCCCGCCGAGACGCTCGTCTCGGCGAGGCACCTCGGGTTCGTCCCGCTCCCGTACATCTTGTGGAAGAAGCCGACGAACCGACCGAACGCATTCCTCGGATCCGGGTTCCTGCCCCCGAACGCCTACGTCACCCTCGACTGCGAGTACATCCTCCTGTTCCGAAAGGGGAAGCTTCGCCGGTTTCCGCCGCACGACGCGGCCCGACTGGCCAGCCGGTTCTCCCGCGACGAGCGGGACCGATGGTTCAGTCAGGTCTGGACCGATATTCGGGGAGCCCGCCAAGCGTCGCCCCGAGGTCGGAGCGCGGCCTTCCCGCTCGAGCTCGCCGAGCGGTTGGTGCGGATGTTCTCCGTCAAGGGTGACACCGTCCTCGACCCGTTCGCCGGCACCGGGACCACCCTGTGGGCGGCCGCGCGCTGGGGCCGCCAGGCGATCGGGGTCGAGTGGGACCGGGGTGCCTACCACGCGCTCGAGGCGAGCGCGCGCGCGAGAGGGTTTACGGTGTCGGGTCCGGCTCGGCCGGCGGGCCGGGCGCCGCCTTCGGCGACGCGATGAGCCCGGCACGGTGGGCGACCTCTTCGTCCACGGCCAGCTTGAGGTACCGGAGCGCCGACGCGCTCAGCCGGTCCATGTGGAGCAGGAGGTAGTGGAGGTAGAGTCGCTCCGGCCGGTGGGACGGGCCCGGGAGATGGCCGGGGAGGGGTCGGTGTCGTTCGAGGGTCTCGGCGTGGTTCTCGTGGTCCGGGCCGTGGAACTCGCGGCCCGTGGGGCCCACGAGCGGCGGGTAGAGGCGGTCGACCGGGTCGTACCACTCGGGGGGGGGCCTCGAGGACAAGGTCGATTCCGTCGGAATCTCCCCCATCCTTCCCTTCAGGTACGGATGGACCGGCCGACCGGGTTCCTGGAACTCGGCGATCGGCCGACCGGCGACGTCCTCCACGATGGTCTTGAGACTCCAGCTCGTGCGGCGGCGCGGCGGGCCTTCGATCGTCGATTCCGCGCCCACGCCTCTCGCCGGGCTCGTCGGCCCCTATAAACCTCCCTTTGGAGCGGCAGCGGGCGCGCCGGCCTTGCGGCGGGACCGGCCCAGAGTCGCCTCAAGGAACTCGTACTCCGGGGTCGACGCGATGATCGCCAACGGAAGGTGAAACTCGCCCACCCTCCAGAGCGACTCCGAGTAGCCGGTGTCTCGCGGGAGGCGCGCGCGAGTCAGCCACTCGGCCTCGGGGTCGGTGAGACCGAAGAACGCTTGCGTCTCGGCCGAGACTTCGGGAAGACGGAGGAGCGCGGTGGCATAGAGATTCCGCAGCATCGATCGTCCTGCCGGTCGAGAGAGGAAATCGTCCGGGTTCTGGGAGAGGACCAGCACTCCCGCGTCGAAGTGTCGGACGTGCCGCACGACTCGGTCCAGGAAATCCTCGGTCGCCGCATGCCGGGCCAGAAGATGGGCTTCGTCCACGACCAGCAGTTTCCCTCCGGTCCTATCCGAGAGCCGCCCGTAAGCCCAGTCCAGGACGTACGTCAGGTGGAACGGGACATGGTCGTCGGGCACTCCCTGAAAATCGACGGAAACGACAGGTTCGGTGGGACGCGCCGTCGTCGGCCCGTCCAGAGCTCGGAGGGACCCCGAACGGAACACCTCGAGCAAAGTCGCGAGGCGGGTCCCCGTCCCGCCCCGCTGAAGCACCCGGTCTCGAAGGTCCCGCAAGGTTGGAACCTCAGGCCCCCTCTCGTAGAGTTGCGTCACGGCGGCGTCCAGCTCCGCCGTTTCCTCGTCCCGAAGGCTGGGGAACAGCGCACGCAGCATGGTCCCAACCCGAGCGGCCTTTTCCCGTCGGTCCCCCCGGGTCGTCACGGGGTCGAGAGGGTTGAGCCTCCCTCCGACTCCGTCGGCCACATGGATGACCGAACCACCGAGCGACTCGACCAGAGCTGAGTACTCTCCGAGGGGGTCTATGATCGCGAGGGAAGTGTCGGGTCGCATCCAACGGGTCCTGAGCATCATCAGAGCGGCGGCGAACGACTTACCGGCCCCGGTCGTCCCGAAGATTCCCCAAGAGTAGCTCGCGTGGGACCAGCGGTCGAGAAAGACCGGGCTCGCGTCGGAGAGCGCGAGACCGACGAGGACACCGTCGGGCTCTAGGAGAGTCTCGTCGCCGAACGGATAGAGCGCGGCCAGTCCGTCGGTTGGCAGGGTATGCCAGTACCCGGGCGGCCGCGGTTCGGTGCCCGAAAGGTCGGAAGGGAGAAGGGTCCCCCACACCTCGTAGCGAGGGATGCCCGACCGGAATCCCAGCGCGGACAGCCGCTCGGAGAGCCGCTGGCGCCGTGCCTCAACGTGCGGACGTGTGGGGGCACGGACCACGAACCGAACGCCGACTTTCCACAGGTCCTGCATCCGTCGGGCCACGGCTTGACCGAGCTCCTCGGCGCTCGCTCGTTCGACCTCGAGCTCCGCTGTCGCACCGCCGTTCCCTCCGGTGGCCAGTTCGGCCTCGGCCACCGCCTTCGCCTCGTGCACGAGCCCGAGAGCGGTCGACGCGGAGATCCGGTGAGCTTCCACCGAGAGTTCTACGGTATCGTTAGTGGGCAGGACCCGGCCGAGAAACGCGAACGGGACTTCCGGCGGGAACTGGCGAATCAACAGAGGCGCACGGTAGCTTCGACCCACCCGCCAAAATGTCGGCGCCTCGGTGGGAATGCCCGACGGGGGAGATTCGGTCATGGGGGAGAGGATTCCGAGAAGGCAAGCGGCGGTCGGATTCGTTCAGCCAGGAACAGAAGGACGATACCTGCGGCCACGAGGAGTCCGCGAAATGGGGCGAGGACGGGAGGCGCGAAGAAGAACAGTGTTGACGCACTTCCCAGGATGAGGAGGGCGACCATCGGACCACGACCGATTCGATCCCAGGTCAGGCCT